>JYMV01008027.1_pt1 | contig 12087 bp, 9 predicted proteins | sample 338911 | NCBI WGS metagenome assembly JYMV01 (sample SAMN03354496, study PRJNA234377) | hydrothermal vent metagenome | biome: Deep sea; feature: Hydrothermal plumes at the Eastern Lau Spreading Center, Western Pacific Ocean; material: Seawater | place: Tonga | collected 2009 | depth 2000 m m | reverse complement strand
AACCAAATCATTTTGTGTTTAATCGCACGCATTATAACTCCTTTTTTAATTTCTAGTGTTTTGCAAACTATCAACATGCACTAAAGTAGATCCTTTGTCCTTAGATCCTTTTTAAACTAATAACTGCAGTTTACTCCTCATCTGGAAGTCTTACAAAAACGAGGTCTGTTAAATCTGGAGCGACAATAGGTTCTTTTGTATTGATTCCTTTAGTGTCAAATATTTCCATAATTTTATCACCCAGATCTTCCGCTTTTCCCGAATGACGTACTATGATCGTGACAATCGTTGGCACCGAGTTATCGTAACTGATGTAACGGAAATCATCACTTTCAACTTGTTTCAGTTTTGTCCTTAGACTACGGGCCTCTTTACTTTTGAAATCCTTGAGCACCAATTCGTAAGCTATGAGAGGATTCCCACCAACTGAGATCGTAGACATTTCCTTGATTACCTGAGGAACAAACTCTTTCTGCATGTCGGCGTAGGAATCCTTGACGAGACCGGTGATCATTGACGAAGCAATGGTGTTTGCACCACCTCGTCTTGCGACGTTGATCACTGAGTTGGCAAAGGCACCACCACGCCCGGTGGAGATGTTTTTCGCCGTGACGTTTAGTGAAAGTGCTATATCACCTTTAATGTTTCCGCTGACTGCGAAAATATTAACTTCAATCACAACCTTAGCTAGCTGTTGGAGCAGGCTGAGTCCGGTCGTGTAAAATGCTTCTGCATTCTGAATCTGAGTATTGAGCAATGCTTTATCTGCCGGACTTCCGGAAACTATTGCCAGGAACTGTTCTTTGGAAATCTTTCCGAACTGTTCCTTAAGTTTTTCATCGGTTTGTGCCGAAGTAACAGCATTTCGAAAATCCATTGCTCTCAAACCTCGCTGATTCAAATCTGTTTGAATCTGGTTCATCAAGGCCTCTTCAATATCCTTGAACGTGAATCCAGACGCAGAAAGATCGATGTCTTTCTTGCTCGTGATTACCACCACAAGCGAGCTGGCACTGTTGTCTATAAGCTTGAGGTCTTTCTGCAGGGCCACCAGAACTTTCTGACGATTCACTTTGTGGGCCGTGTCCAGACCATAATATTTTCCGCCAAAGATTTTTTTCTCGTCATTGACTTCGCTTCTCACGATGTACTTTTGCACATTTTTAGAGAGATACTTTTCTATGTCCGCAAAATTGTTGTTGTAATCTTCATCCGGCAACAATTCACGCACCATTGCATCAACTGCCTGGGCACTGGCGATTTCCATCGCTTTGGCTTTTGCCGCCCGTATATCGTTACGCTTGATGAAGGCTTTGGACTTTATCCTGATCACACGTACACTAGGTGAGTCTTCTTTGAGAGTGACACGACCCGTCAAATCGGCAAGTGTGAGAAAATTTTCAGGTTTCGGTTCCGCCTTCTTGGCGGCACAACCGCTGAGCAACAGGGCAAGTCCAAGTAAAATTGATAAGATGTGGATTGTTTTTCGCATTTTGGCTCCAGGATCTGAGAAGTGGGTGTGAACAATATACGGGAAAACGTTACTTCCTTCCCCGCAGACTGAAATTTCGGCAAAGCTGAAGCTGTTCAGGATTGCGAATTTCAGTAAAAACTGACAATCTTGAATCTAACATTTTTAGATATTAATTAAAAGGGTATATTTGATTTTTGCGCGACTTTCCATAATTTTATTTTTCGGAATTCTCTTTAACCTCGGCAACACAGCCGTAGCTTATTATCCACTAACCTGGGATGATTTGATGTACCAAATGGAGAAGCGGATGAGTTGGAGACGCGCAAAAATGGAAACTGTTGTTCAAGTCTTTGACCCATTTGTAAAAAATGCGGATGGTAAAATACCAGCGCAGCCTACTGAATTGCCAGCCCGTAGATTCAACCAGGTTATTTATTGGAAAGATGGTGAGGTTCTGGTGGTGGAAACTCAGAGCGAAAAAGGGGAGTTGTTACATTTTTACTACGAAAACAATACTGATCTGCTGTCCCTTTCTTTGAGTGACAACCGCACTTTTTCTACTGAAGATGTTTTGCCCCGTCAACTTCGTTTTCGTTCAAGATTTGAGAAAGAGCGGGGCAAAGCATTGCGGGAACTGGGAATTGTCAGCAAAGAGGTTGCATATCACATTCGTGACGATAATCATGTTTTTCTCCGGATAGGAAATTTGGAATCCGGACACTTTGCCTTGCTCAACCCCAAAACATACGAATTGTCCTCTTTGCATAACAGGCTTTGGCAGGAAGACGGAAGCTGGCTTGATTTAACAATCGTCTTCAAAAAATATAAAACTTATCGCTGGCAGACATATCCTAAAATTACAGAATATTATTTAGACAAACGTTTGTTTAAACGTATGACTGTGAGCAAAATCCGCACACTTTCACGTTTGCCGATGAAAAAACTTCGAGAACTAGCCTGGAATTTACGTCGCTCACAAACCGCTACTCTCCAAAATGATTATGCTCTTTAACTGCTATTCACGTTTTCTACTATTTTTCCTGGCCTGCAGCATAGGCTTTTTCATAAACAGCATACACGCAGAAGTACTGGTGCTTGATCGAATCTATTTGATCGTCAACAGCCAAATGCTCACACGGAGCGAGGCTCAAGATGTTACGGCGGCATTGCAGGCTCAAAAGTCGTCTGCAGAAAAGACTCAGAAACAAATGGATGAAAAGCTACTGATGAACCTGGTGCAGGAAATGTTGTTGCTGGACCGTGCAGAGGCTTTAAAAATTACACCCGGAGCCAAGGAAATAGAGTCCCGTTTGGATCGTCTTGCTGAGAATCAACCACAATTGCTTGAGACTTATGCAGAAGAAGATTTAAAGGAACAACTTGCTCGTGAATTTAAAAAACATCGCGTAATCAGCCGTGAAGTAGATTCAAAAATTAGACTTGAATCGCCGGAAATTGTACTTTTTTGCAAGCAACAACAGCGCAAGGAACGCAAAGTGGGCTTGGCACAAATTCTTCTGCATGGTTCTGATGATGAAATTCAGGAAAAGGTTAAAACTATTAGGCGAGCTTTCAAAAGCGGAGTTCCTTTTGAAGAATTGGCAAAACAGCATTCTACAGATTCCAGAGCAAAGCGAACTGGAGGTAAGCTGGGAGTTTTCAAGCCTGAAGATTTATTGGCCGAAATTGCTGAGGTCACTACTAATCTGGAGTCCGGAAAAATCAGCAAAGTTGTGCGTACAAATTTAGGAAATCATCTTCTCTATATTTACAAAGAAGTTTTTGCGGAAGGACTGGACTGTGATAATCTCAAACCAGAACAGGAAACACAATTTTCCAATGCCTTATATGCACAAAAACGTGATGCACTTTTGAATACATACATGGATGAACTATTTGCCTGCGCAAATATTGAGGTTAAAGATCCGGAAAAATCCGGTCTTCCTACCTCTACGTCCTTACCTGTTGTGAAGAAAAAAAACGTCAATTGCCAAGCTCGGCGAATTATGGTTCTTCCTCAAAAGAAGAAAAAGAAAAAGAAGAGGCGGAAAAAATAGACCTTAAAGTTGAAAATCAAGCTTCAGCTTTGAGGGTTTTATAAAGTTCAAAGGCTTTCTCCGGAGTTTCATTTTGATGAACCACGGCTCGCACTGCCTGGATCATGGAAACAGGTGCTTCAGATTGAAAAATATTTCTACCCATGTCCACTCCTGCCGCCCCTTGCTGAATAGCGTTGTACGCCATTTTCAAGGCATCCAGTTCCGGAAGTTTCTTTCCTCCGGCAATCACAATCGGTACGGGACAACTTGCGGTAACGGTTTCAAAATCCTTTTCAACATAATACGTTTTAACATAGTGTGCGCCAAGTTCAGCGCAAATTCGTGTGGCCAACCGGAAATAACGGGCGTCGCGCACCATTTCTTTGCCGACGGCAGTCACGGCTAAAGTCGGAATGCCGTAACGTGTTCCCTGATCAACGAGTTTGGTCATGTTGATAATGGATTGCTTTTCATGCTCTCCGCCGATAAAAACCTGGACTGCCATTGCGGCAACGTTCATCCGGATCGAATCTTCAATGTCAACAGCAATTTCCTCATTCGATAATTCCTTGAGCATGCTGGTTCCGCCGGATGCACGCATGACAATGGCTTGTGTCATTGAAGGCGGAACAACGCTCCGCAAAATTCCACGTGTCAACATCAGCGTGTCCGCATAAGGCGCAAGCGGCATAATGTTTACATCAATTCGCTCAAGTCCAGTGGTCGCACCCTGAAAGTATCCATGATCAAAAGCCAACATCACGGTACGTCCTGTTTCCGGATTAAAAATACGGGCGAGACGGTTTTGCATCCCCCAACCCAGTGCATTTGAACCTTTCAGGTAAAACGCCTCTGACTTTTGAGGAATGTCCAGATAATATTCTTTCGTATCTTGTGTTGCGTCTAAATCAGCCATAAATATTTCCTTTCAAGTAATTCTATTAAAATATAGTAATTCCTGAGCCCCCTCTAAAACCTGCGGATCCAAATTGAATTCCAAGTTAAACCGGGCAAGTTCTGTTGTAAAATGCGGATCATCCAATTTCTCCAGAATTTCTACAGAAATTGAGGCAGGCCTTCCGGACTCATCCACCAAAAACATTTCCTGTTCCACGCCTATTCGTCGAGTTTCAGTTTCAAAGAGACCGCTTTCCAGCAACGCATCAAAGGCATTTATTTCGTACAACAGGCGCTTCATCAGCACCCGTTTTTCAGTTACGCTGCTTTCCTGGTTAATATCCTGAATTCCCATTCGGTTTTTTGATTTCCCAGTCTTTCTATACAATTTCGTAATTAGATCAGACTCAGTTTTTTTAATCTTAGACTGAAAACACTTTTTTAAATCACCCGCTCATTTCCTCCGTCAATCGGAATTTGCGCACCGGTAGTTTTTGCAAATACAGAACCGGCCATCGCACAAACCATCCGTGCGACCTCTTTCGTTTTTACATCTGTTTTTAAAATATTCCGGCTTTTGTATTGCTTGACCGTCAAGTTATAACGTTTTGCGGAACGTTGCAGTGCTTCCGGAGTCCAAAGTCCAGTATCGTAAACACAATCCGGATGAAGGATATTAACACGTATTCCGAATTTTCCCAATTCCAAAGCAGCAATCCGTGCCAATTGAGTTTGTCCTGCTTTCGGAACTGAATACGCGGCTGCTCCCGCACCGGGTGCAGGGACATTCCTTGAAGCCATAAAAACGACAGCCGGATCAAGCCCTTCTTTCAAAAACGGCACACAAACCTGCAGCAATTGTTGGGGAGCAGTCAAATTTATTGTCAGACTTTTGGCCCATGTTTGCTCGTCCATTTCATCAATTGTCTGTCCCGCGGGAAAAGTTCCGGCATTCAAAACCAAAATGTCCAATCCGCCAAAATGACGCACAGTAGCAGCTACAGCTTCCTTAACTGCATTTTGATCGGTCACATCGCATTGCAGTCCCAGCATTCCGGAATCACAAAATATTTCTGAAATATCCGGATTCAAATCCAAACCGACAACAACTGCTCCTTGTTCCAGAAGCTCACGCGCACAAGCCAAACCAATTCCTCCGGCTGCTCCGGAAATAATTGCGATTTTACCTTGAAATTCCGGAATTGTTGTTTTGTCGCCCTGAACGGCGTCCCGTGGTTTTAGTTTTGCTTGCTGCAGTTCCCAATACTCAGCTTCAAATAAATGCTTTTCCGAAACTGGCTTCCAACCTCCGGAAAAATTTTTGGCCATCAAGCTTTCGGCTTTCTGGATTGCATTCACAGTATGTTCGGCAATATCGGCAACAATTCCGGATTCAGTAAAATTAGTTCCGAAGGAAACCGTTCCATGTCCCGGCCAAACGGCCCAACGCGGTGCACAGTCCAAACAAATTTGTTTTCCGTTTGTGTGCCGCTTAAAATACGCCTCATAGCCGGATGCAAAATCATCAATGCTTTGTTCCATATTTTCCGGATCGAGAATTGCGGGAACCGGTTTGGTGCGGATCAAGTGGTCGGAAGTGATTGGACCTCGTGTCGCAATCTCTTTGATGTTTGGCATGTTTGAAAATTTGCGGGCTTCCGGATTTTGATTTAACAACGCCAACATTGCGGACCCTCGAATTTCAGAAACCTTATGGCGAATCCGAGCGAGTTCCAGCAAATTATCGTTCCCCAAATTGGAGTCTGGAGTAATCCTTCCATTTTCTTTTTTTACCGCAACGGTGTCGTGGATTTTCGTTTTTATCAATGTTTCGGGAAGCATTGTATTTTTTGCTAAATAATTTTCTGCGAGTGAAACTATATCAATCATGCGCCCATAACTTTCACGTGCATTTTCACCAAAAGTAAATATGCCATGGTTGAGAAGTACCATTCCTTCAAATTGGTCCCAATCCATTACCTCCGTTATTTCAAATACTTTTCGGGCTAACTGGAATCCCGGCATCACATAGGGAATTATGAGCAGTCGCTCACCAAACACCTCTCGTATCAACTTTTCACCTTCTGGCGTATTCGTAAGCGTAACGACTGCATCCGCATGAGTGTGATCAATCCATGTAAACGGAATGATCGTGTGCAGCAAAGTTTCTACGGACGGGCTGGGAGCATTCGGATCGGTCACGGCCATTTGCTGCTGTCGTAACATTTCAGTATCACTGATGTTTTCCAGCTCGACCAATTTCCGTAATGTCTTCAATTGAAGCGGCACAAAGTCATTCTCTTCAATCGTTGCCAAATTAATGCCGCTGCCTTTGACATACAAAATGTCTTCTTCTTCTCCAAAAAAATTGATTTCCCTGACTTTTACCGAAGTATTCCCGCCACCGTGCAGTACCAAGTCTGAATTTTGCCCCAGCAGGCGAGAAGAATAGACTCGCATTTGTAGTGTGTTTTCCTCAAATTGAGCTGCTTCTTTTGGATCCCACAAGTTTTTCATTGATATTGTTTTTCGATATTACAGATATTCTTTCCGTAAATTCTCAAAAAAAGGCGCACGGATAATTCCTTTTTCAGTTATCAGTCCTGTCACCAACTCATTCGGAGTTATGTCAAAAGAAGGATTGCGGACTTTCATTTCTTCCGGAGCAGTCCTGCGTAAACCAAAATGAGTTACTTCCCCGCTCTCACGTTCTTCAATCTCAATGTCTCTGCCTTCAGCAGTTTTCAAGTCAATTGTGGAATAAGGGCAAGCCACGTAAAATGGAATCCCGAAATGTTTTGCCACAATGGCGACTCCGTGTGTACCAATTTTATTCGCCACATCACCATTGGCCGCCACACGGTCGGTTCCGGTAATTACCATATCAATCAAGCCTTGTGACATAATATGCGCAGCCATGTTGTCTGTCAGCAAAGTTACGTCGAGTCCCGATTGCTGTAGTTCCCAACTGGTCAAGCGAGCGCCTTGTAGCAATGGGCGTGTTTCTCCAGCGTAAACACGAAACTGAACTCCATTCTGGTGAGCTAGATACATCGGCGCTGTCGCAGTTCCAATTCCGGTAGTAGCGAGTGCTCCGGCGTTACAGTGGGTCAAAATTCCCATGTCTTCTTTGATCAAAGATACTCCGTTTATGCCCATCTTCAAACACAATTGCACATCTTCTTCATGAATTCGAATCGCCTCCTCTTCCAAATGCTTATACAATTCTTTTGAATCATTTACAGCAAAATATTTTGCTGTTTTCAGCATGCGGTTAAGTGCCCACTTTAGATTAACTGCCGTAGGACGAGCACTATCCAGATAGGCAGCTTTGCGTTCAATTTCCTGCAAATAATCATTTATATTCAGTTCTGTTAGCTCCCGAACCGCAACCAGCAAACCGTATGCGCCCGCCACACCAATTGCCGGTGCACCTCGTACCTTTAATTGTTTGATCGAGTTCCAAACTTGCTCCACGGATTCTTGTCTTTCTTCAATTACCTCAAGCGGCAAACTGGTTTGATCTAGAAAAAATAATTCTCCGGCACTCCAGCGAATGGTTTGGGGAAGTGATGTCACTGTTGTTATTCAATTAGTTTGATGATGATGAAAATCGATATTTCCAGTTGATTATCACAGCACAAGCACCTGAATAGCTCAAATCAAAAACAAAAAATGAATGCGATAGATTAACTATTGATCTGCAGAAAAACCGGATCACTCATGTGTTAAGCTTGTTGTTTTCCGGCAATAGTATATATTTTTACCTAAACTTCACAGGGTATTGAACATTCCTTTTTTATTTCAAAAATAAATTCATATTATTTCAACAACTATGAATTCGAAAAATGTAAATAATATGACACATATTTGCATTTCCAGCTACTGTGAAAATCTATTCCATTTTTTTGACAAGTAATAGTATTTCAGTTGCTTACAAGTTCATGGATTTCCACTATTATAGTAATGAATACATCTAACAAGTTTTTTAGAATTTTACGACTATATCAACTTTTAGTTTTATAATTTTTTTTATGGACGACAGACGAATAAAAACAAAAATAATTTGTACAATTGGTCCTGAAACGGAATCTTTTGAAATGCTCCAACGAATGGCTGGAGCCGGAATGAATATCGCTCGACTCAATATGTCTCATGGCGACCAGGACTGGCATAAGCGTGTAATAAAATTCATCAAAACTCTCAACCGTCAAGTAAAATTCCCCATTGCAATTTTGTTGGATACTCAGGGTCCAGAAATCAGAACAGGTCATCTCGCCTCAGATTTGGATTTAAAAAAAGGTTCTGTGATTTCGATTGTGGTCCGCGGGGAAAGTGATGCTGAGGAAACATCCATCCATATCGACTATGATGACTTGATCAGTACTGTACTCGCTGGAGATAAAATCACAGTTGATAATGGTTTGATAAACTTGGAAGTTTTAGAAAAACATGAGCGCATGATGCGCTGCCGTGTCCTTGACGGAGGAGTTCTCAAGAGTAAAAGTCATGTCAATCTTCCGGGAGTTAGAGTTAACCTTCCTGCTATCACTCAAAAAGATCGCCGTGATATATTATTTGGTATTGAACATGATGTTGATTACATTGCTCTCTCTTTTGTAAGAGAGGCCTCAGACATTCATCGGTTGAAAGATATACTTGGCGATAAAGTTGGAAAAATTAAGATTATTGCAAAAATTGAAGATCAGGAAGGAGTATCGAATATAAATCAAATAATCTCTGAAGTCGATGGAGTAATGGTCGCTCGTGGTGACTTGGGTATTGAAATTCCAATCCACACAGTTCCCACAGTACAGCGAAGAATTGTGCGATCTTGTTGCGAACAGGGAAAGAGGGTGATTGTTGCCACACATTTACTCGAATCAATGATCTCAAATCCAATACCCACTCGCGCAGAAGTTACAGATGTGGCCAATGCGGTTTACGAAGAGGTGGATGCGGTTATGTTATCAGGAGAAACTACTGTCGGGAAATATCCACTACGTTGTATCGATCAACTGGTCAACATTGCGGAAAACGTCGAAAAACATCCGGGATTGCGTTTTGCGAACAAGCTCAATACTGACAGTGACAAACAAAAATTATCCTTAGCGGCAGTAGAGTTAGCTAAATCATTAGGTGTACGCTGCATTGTAGTAATTACACGACGTGGAGTGATGGCCGAATTAGTTTGTAATTGCCGTCCGGTATATAGTGACATTTACGCCTTCACCAATGTCAGCCAGGCCAGAAGAACAATGATGATGGGACGTGGAGTTCGGCCTTTCAGAATTTCCTTCAGTCAAGATCCGGAAAAAACTCTGCAAACTGCATTCAATGTACTGAAGGAACGGGAAGGCTTTCAGTCTGAAGAAAAAGTGGTCGTAATTTCAGATGTTCTGGCAGGATCCGGAAAAATCGATGCAATTCAAATTCGACACCTTCCTTGATTGCTTTTCCAGAAATATTATGTTGATCCAGTCCTGGATCAACAGTCCTTAAACCCGCTCGACGACTGTCGCGATTCCTTGTCCCAAACCAATACACATTGTAGCGACTCCCAATGTTGAATCTTGTTCACGCATTTCGTGCAGCAGTGTGCCTATAATACGGGTACCGGAACATCCGAGTGGATGTCCAAGAGCAATTGCCCCTCCATTTAGATTGACTTTTTCATCCATCAGATCGTCTATTTTCAGATCTCGCAAGACTGGCAGAGACTGTGCGGCAAAAGCTTCATTCAACTCAAATAAGTCAATGTCGCCAATTTCCAGCCGACTTCGCTTCAAAGCTTTAGTGACTGCCGGAACAGGACCGTAACCCATTATCGCCGGATCAACACCTGCCGTGGCCATTGCTTTGACTTTTGCAATCGGCTGCAAACCTAAATCTTTTGCCTTTTTTACTGACATCATTAAGACAGCAGAAGCACCGTCAGAAATTGCAGAAGAATTGCCTGCAGTAACAGTTCCGGAAACTGGATTAAAAACCGGGCGTAAGGCCGCAAGTGCTTCCATGCTTGCATCATGACGGATGACTTCATCTTCCGTGCAGAGCATCAATTTACCTTCTTCGTCATGACCCTCTATCGGTACAATTTCCTTGGCAAAACGTTTGGATTTTGTAGCTTGTGATGCATTTTTATGTGAGCGCAAAGCAAATGTATCCTGAGCTTCGCGGGATATTTTATGCTGAATTGACAGCATTTCAGCAGTCAAGCCCATCATTCCGGATGCCTTCGCAGAAAATTTACTAATTCGGGGGTTTGGATCCAATCCATGATCCATCGGTACATGTCCCATGTGCTCCACACCTCCGCATACAAACACGTCTCCCTGCTCACACATAATAGACATAGCTGCGGTATGAACTGCAGTCATTGACGAACCACACAAACGATTTACGGTCTGAGCAGAACAAGTATGCGGCAGTGATGTCATCAACGAAGCAAATCGGGCTATATTGAAACCCTGTTCTTTAGTCTGGTTTACGCAACCCCAAATTACATCCTCCACATCCTCCGGATTCAGTTCCGGATAACGGCTCAATAATTCGTTAATCAGTGCTGCCGACAAATTTTCGGCACGTACGTTCCTGAATATTCCACCTTTTGAACGTCCCATTGGAGTCCGAACGGCATCTATAAATACTGCTTCTTCCATAATACCCCTTTCAAATTATTTAATGTTAGGTGACGGAATTCTATCAATCATCATGATTAAAAGTCCACACAAGCCTATAATCAGTTTATTTTTTACTGTTATTTTTAGCAAAAACATTGCTCGTTACAACAAATCATTCAAGCGGATGAAACAACTTTCCATCCTTTGCCATTTTCATAATTTGCTCAGTCGGTTCATACACTTTCCCCAGTGCTTTGTGCTTTTCAGCACGCTGTAGTAATTCATTCAAACCAAATGTATCAGCCCAGCGGAAAATTCCTCCCCGGAAAGGCGGAAAACCAAGTCCGTAAATTAAACCCATATCAACTTCCACTGGAGTTTCTACGATGTTATCTTCCAAACAACGGGAACTTTCCATCAACATAGGAAGCATCATGCGGTCAATAATATCTGTATCACTGATTCCCTCTCCACTGCCTACACCCAAATCTTGGAGAAAATCAGCTATTCCCGGATTTGGTTCTTTTTTGGGTTTACCCTTCTTATCCTTGCTGTGGATATAAAAACCCTTTTCATTTTTTTTACCATACCATTCATGCTCATACATTTTGGAAATAATAGTCGGAACATCCTGACTCATACGATCCGGAAATCCCTCGGCCATCACTCCGCCTGCATGAAAAGAGGTGTCAATGCCAACCACGTCCAGCAACAACGCAGGTCCCATCGGCCAGCCAAATTTCTCCATCACTTTGTCAATACGTAAGAAATCTACTCCGTCATTTACTAAACCTGAAAACCCTGCAAAATATGGAAATAAGACCCTATTTATCAGAAATCCCGGGCAATCATTGACCACGATTGGACTTTTACCCATTGCAGCTGCATAGGCTACTGTCGCAGCTATTGTAGCATCACTACTTTTTTCACCACGAATTATTTCCACCAACGGCATACGGTGAACAGGATTGAAAAAGTGCATACCACAAAACTGTTCCGGACGCGTCAAAACTTTTGCCAGTTCCGTAATTGAAATGGTGGAGGTATTAGAAGT
>JYMV01022764.1_pt1 | contig 12089 bp, 10 predicted proteins | sample 338911 | NCBI WGS metagenome assembly JYMV01 (sample SAMN03354496, study PRJNA234377) | hydrothermal vent metagenome | biome: Deep sea; feature: Hydrothermal plumes at the Eastern Lau Spreading Center, Western Pacific Ocean; material: Seawater | place: Tonga | collected 2009 | depth 2000 m m | reverse complement strand
TCTGCTTTCTGTTGAAGTTCCTGTTTTACCTTATTAAATAATAGCTTATCGAGATTGCTAGATAGATTAATTGTAGTCTGAGAATCGGTTTTTGTAACCTTTATATTCAAATCAATACGTTCTGCTTCATTTAATACATCGGTAAGCTGCCGTAAGGTATTATCGGCATTGGACAGGTCACTTTTTAATTTAAAATCAGTCAGTTGCGCATTAAAATCGAGGGTTATTGATGATTCTGAAGTGGCAATATCCAAATTCGCATTCATTAATGCTTCAGACAGGTTAATTTGCCCTTCAGATACACTCCAGTTCTCTATAGGCCATTGATTTAAATCAAATTTACCTGATACAGGATTATTGCTGTCCTGTTTATGCCGAACCTTTAACGATAAATTTCCAGACGCTTTTTGATGATCCGGTAACAACATTGCCATATTCAGTGACATGGGCAACCCGGGCAATAACTCACTGGCAATATTACTGGCTTCACCAGACACCTGACCTTGTTGACCCGACATTTGTAACAATCCAGAAATAGCCGTCTGCTTAATCCAGAGCGATGGTTTCACAGGCTCAGGGCCAAAAGCAATATCGACGCCTTCTCGAGGTTCAGCTGCCTTTTTGTCGGGATTTTTGTTGGATGATAAGGCTTTTAATCGGTCAACATTATCCAGCGCCAGATGCAACCAGTGAGCGGTGCTTTCACCCAAAAAACTGGAGGCTAAATGCTTGATACCCTCTGGCGATAAACTGGCAATCGACATCGCCAAATCCGTGTCTTTTCCTACTTGCTTTTGCAACGACTGCCAGTCACTTTTGATGCCCCCAATTCCGTCCGAAACCGACTGTTTAAACTCGGCGATCTTTTTACGATCGGCATCCACCTCTTTAAGCAGTTGCTTAATATCTTTGGCAACCTTTAACTTTTCTAACGCATTGGCGTCTTTCAGTTTTGCCTGCAGCTTTTTGTACTCTGCTTGATGTTGTTCAATTCGCGCTTTATCAGGCAAAGATTCACGTTGTTGTTGCCATTGTTGCTTTTGCGTGGTTAATCGCTCAGAAAACTCACGGTACATTTCTGGCGATTGAATATTCACTTTTTGTAATAACGCCTGAACATCTACCGATTTAGCTTTTGCAACCGCCCGTTTTGGCCAGTTAAAACCACTTTCTGTATCACTTGACTGAAGCTTTTCTGCCGCCTGTTGTCGTGGCTGATTTAATTTAATGTTTAAAACGTCAAGTTTATCAACATGCAAATCACCTTTCAGTAATGATTGAATAGACAAATCAAACTGAAGTCGATCCAGCTCTATACGATTGCTCATAAGATCATCGGGATTGGCAATCGACAGACCTTCAAACAACAATCCGCCGGATAACCATCCAATGCTTGAGTCATTAAGCGCAACTGTTGCGCCGTTGGCTTTACTTCCTTGTGACTCAACGATATTTTTTAGCCAATAATTAACCACCACGGTTGCCAACAACCAAACAACAACAGCAAAAACCGCAGCAATGATAATTCCAGATAATCGAAATATTTTCATAACACTCTCACGAAATTGACTGATAGTACTGGTAAAACTTGGAGGTTTTAACAACCTGAACAATATGCCAACGTTCCACACGATGCTTCAGATTTTCTCGATAAAACAACACCAGTTTTTTTGCTAAAACGACCAGTGGAAACAACAACACAAGTGATAGCAGCAAACTGGAAATGGCCAGAGTATTATTAAGCGCTAACGATTGCCCAAAAGACGACTGCATAACCGAATGCCAAAGCGAATTAAGATCCGGATGAGTTAACAACCAAAAACCTAGCTGATTAAACAAAGGATCCAGCAGCCAGAACAGTGCTGGAAATATTGCACTAAAGACTAAAAAAGAAGTGAGATTAACACGAAAAAAAGCAACAACTAATAATACTATCCATTTTGCCAAACTGAACACGGGCAACATGGAAAAACAAAAAGCCAGTGCTATCGCCCAGCCGATGGCTTGCGGTGATTCTTCCGAATTTAGTACCTTGAAGAGTTTGGCAAACACATTCCACATATCAAAACCTCCTTATTGGCTACCCTGATTGACTGATTGTAACAAAAACCAGATGAATTGCTTAATCGTTAACCGCTAATTTTAAAATTGTAAGTTTATACGCACCGTGCAAACTTCTGGATAGAAATTTTGTAATAAGTCCAGATACAGCAAAAGGAGCGACAGGGCTCCTTTTGCTTTATATAACTAAAATTGTATGAACCTGAAGCACAATGCACTCAACATCACAGCTCCAGATTACAATTGCCTGCATAAACCAGATAAGTATTTAACCAATCTGAGTATAGCAGAATTAAAACTGGTAACTGGCGTTTACAAATATGCGGCTATCCGCAATATCCGTTCCTTCTAAGTCGGTATCTGAGAAAGATAGCTTAAACTTGATCTCGCCAATGTGTGTCCAGGCATCAATACCAAAAACCGAATAACTTTCCCCGGCACTGTCATCAAGCGAGTAATTTCCTGCGTACACATCGGTTTTTATTACATCATGTAAGGGCAAATGGAATCGGCCTTCGAGATAAGTCCCCGCATCACTGGTGCCATAATAATCATTAGTATGGCCAATTAACGCAGTAAAGAATTTTTTATAGCTTAATGAAAAATTGGCTTCCACATAATCGGAATCGCCATTTTCTTCGTCGGTAAACACCGAGTAAGCCAATTCACCTTTGTAACTAAAGTCTTTATTGATTTTGCCCTGATAGCCACCGGCAAACTCAAGTTCCATATTTCCGCCAAACCGAGACTCGACTTCGGAAGCAAAACCACGAACAAACCAGCCTTTTGCAGGATGAAACTGCATACTGGCCTGAACAGCCGGATCTTCTCCCGACTGACTGATCCCACGATAAACATAATCGCTGGCAACACCCACTTTAAAGTCAAAAGGGGCGGCAAAAGCAGATTGAGATAGAAGACCTAACCCGAGTGCTGACAATATTAATGGTGTTTTTTTCATTGGAATTTGCTCCTGATATTTTTCACTTCATTATTAAGGCATTATTTTATCGCAAGAATTGCTCTAATGAATAAAATTATGTCTCAAAATTTGTAATAATATTTTCACTGGCGACTCTATGCTGTTTCAGGGCACACTGTCTATGTTATTAAAGTTTATATTTAACTTAGGCTGTCAGTTATTATGATTACAAACAGCAGAATCCCTATTGAATTAACACTTTAACTATCAGGATTCTGTTGCATTTATTTGCACACACGATATGCTAACGATTGATTGGAATGCTCAATGACCAACACCATAGCTGCCAAATTTAAACAGCAACTCATGCAACGCTTTCAACAGTCTCGCCAACTCAGTGAAGACTTGTGTCAGCCACTTGAGACGGAAGACTATGGCTTACAGGCCGTTGCAGAAACCAGCCCTGCTAAATGGCATATTGCACACACCAGCTGGTTTTACGAAACCTTTTTACTAAAACCATTCCTGAATAACTTTAAACCTTTTCACGATCAATACGAGCACTTATTTAACTCTTACTATAACGCAATTGGTCAGCCGTTTTTACGGCCAAAACGCGGATTATTATCAAGACCAACGGTTAAACAGGTTTATCAATATCGTCAGTCCGTTACCCAGCAGGTGTTAACTTTACTGGATCAATCATCGTTTGAACAACGAGAACCCGATGAGCAAAAAACCATCATCGACCGTATTGAGCTGGGTATCCAGCACGAAAAGCAACATCAGGAATTATTTTTAACCGATCTCAAATATAATTTTTTTCAAAATCCTCTTTACCCGGCTTATAGCCAACCCTCAGCGGCAGAGCGCTTTTCACCTCAATCAGTGATTAAACCTGACGCCATTAAATGGCAATCCATTGAGGCTGGCGTTTATCAATGCGGTCAATCATCCGAAGGCTTTGGTTTTGATAATGAGCGCCCTGCGCACAACCAGTATCTTGAGACATCGCAACTGGCTTCTCGCCCCATCACCAATGGTGAGTACCTTCAGTTTATTGCCGATAAAGGATACGCCAACTCAATACTCTGGTTGTCCGATGGCTGGAGCTGGCTGCAACAAAACAACGTCTCTCACCCACTCTACTGGGTAGAATTAAAAGATGGCTGGTATGAATTTACCTTATTCGGCTTACAGCCATTACTGGAGCACGCTCCGGTATGTCATATTAATTATTATGAGGCCGATGCTTTTGCACGCTGGGCTGGCAACCGACTCGCCACCGAATTTGAATGGGAAGTTTACGCTAGCCAGCGTATCAATGAACTCAACACTGACTTTGCTGAGCCTCCGCTTCACCCTTCAATCAATGCCCCGGACGATAGCGGAATATTTCACCAAACATGGCAATGGACACAGTCTAGTTACGCCCAATACCCTGGCTTTCAACCCAACGAAGGCGCTGTGGGCGAATACAATGGCAAATTTATGTGCAATCAGATGGTACTGCGCGGCGGCAGCTGTCTGTCACCTTCGCAGCATATACGACACACCTATCGTAATTTTTTCTACCCAACGGATCGTTGGCAAATGAGTGGACTTCGACTGGCAAAATAATAAGGTTAATTATGAATCAGGCCGTTAAAAAAGAACGTATTTATTACTATGAGCAACATAAAGTCATCGACACAATGCTCGACGATCTTCATCAGGGCTTATCAAAGCCTCAAAAGGCGTTATCGCCCAAATATTTTTATGATCAAACTGGCTCACAGTTGTTTGATCAAATTACCGAGTTGCCCGAGTACTACCCCACCCGTACCGAAATTGCCATATTAAAACAGCACGCATCGGAATTTGTCGACCTGCTGGGTAAAGACAGTATTTTACTGGAGCTCGGCAGTGGCAGTAGTTTAAAAATACGTATTTTGCTCGAAGCACTAAAACCAAAAATTTATGTGCCGATGGATATTTCAAAAGAGCACTTGATTGCTTCTGCGCAACAGCTGGCTGAAGACTACCCCTGGCTCGAAGTGCATGCTAACCGTGTCGATTACAGCCAAAGCTGGGAGATCCCTGACTTTGGTCCGGGTCGCTACAACGCCTTTTTCCCGGGCTCAAGCATTGGTAACTTCGATCCCGAAGATGCCTGCAAATTGCTGTCACAAGTGGCAAAGCTGGTGGGTGATAATGGCGGCTTACTGATTGGGGTAGATATGAAAAAAGACAGCCAAATTCTGGAACAAGCCTACAATGACTCCGCTGGCGTCACTGCACAGTTTAACCTGAATGTACTAAATCACCTGAAGCAGCGCTTAAACGTAAAGGTTGAACCGGAAAATTTTCGGCATAAAGCAATTTATAACCCAGAGCTGGGGCGCATCGAAATGCACTTGATCAGCCAGCAGGATCAAACCATCACCGTGGACGATCAGAGCTATACGCTCAAAAAAGGCGAAACCATACACACCGAAAGCTCTTACAAGTACTCAGTGGACGATTTCCATCAGCTGGTGGCTCGTGCCGGATTTAAACCGGAAAAAGTCTGGGTTGACGACGATCAGCTGTTCAGTATTCATTATCTTAAGGTTTCTAGATCTTAAGGTAACCAGATAACCTTAAGATAATAATTCCAACAAACCTTTAACTTTAACAAACAGGCTGCTAGAACAAAGACTCCATGGCCTGTTCCTGTGCGACTGTTTCCATGATCCAGTCGCGGAATGCCTTTATCTTGGGCCGTTCGGCCCATTCTTCCGGACAAACCAGATCGTACTTGTAATCACTCGGTAACACGATATCGAACGGACACATGAGACGCCCCGCTTCAATTTCCGGCTGTGCAAGCACATTATGACCTAAAGCAACCCCCTGACCATGAATAGCAGCCTGCATTACCATGCTGGAATGGGAAAATACCGGCCCTTTACGCAAATCAATCCCTTTTACACCAGCAAGCTTTAACCATTCACGCCATTCGTAGGTAGTCGCGTCATGGAGCAACATATGATGACGAAGGTCATCGGGCTCCGTCAGAGGCTTTTCACCGTCAAGCAATGCTGGTGAGCACATGGGTGTCAAAAACTCATTCAGCAGGGTTTCTGAGTACATTCCTGCGTAATCACCCTTTTCATAGTAAATAGCAACATCGATATCGTCCTGAAAAAAGTCCACTTCGCGATCAGTTGCCTTCAGTCGTACCTCAATATCTGGATAAAGTGCATTAAAACGAGTAAGCCTTGGCACTAACCAAACAATGGCAAATGTTGGTACCACACTGATGTTTAATGCGCCCGATGCACCCTGTGCTTTTAACTGCTCTGTTGCGGCGGCCAGTTTCTCAAATATATCGCGAATTTTAGGCCAATACTCCTGACCTTGGTCAGTTAGTAATAACTTACGGTTCTTCCTAATGAATAACTGGACTCCAAGAAAATCTTCGAGCCCTTTTATTTGATGTGAAACTGCGGCTTGTGTCACAAAAAGTTCATCCGCAGCTCGAGTAAATGATAAGTGCCTCGCAGCGGCTTCAAAAGCCCTTAAACTGTTCAGTGGGGGGAGTCTTCTTGCCATGGTTAATCAATCAGTCCATTCATTAGTTTATCTAATGCGAAACATTATAAATGATCGTTTGAATCTATGCACCCAAATCCATAATATACTTTCCGAACCCGAGAGATACGTTGAAGAGTTCATAAATCATGAAGTCATCGACAGGAAGTTATCTGCCGTACGGTGTTCGGAGTAACGGTTTCGTTGCTTTGAGAGGGTAAAGGTTTTGAATATTTGTTAGCGCATTTATCGAGACAATCGATGGAGTGAGGTAAGCACCATGACACAGTTTGCAAGAGTATTCGCCGCAGTTTTGATTTTCTCAGTCATGAGCATCAATACCCAGGCACAGGATTTTCAGCCAACAAGCTTTAAATCCAACATTGAGTTGCAGTTAACTCGTATTAAGGCAGAAGCTTTAGTCAGCGTTATATACGAATTGAAACAGCAGCTTAAAGAAACCAAACCCTTTTATATGGGTTTAACTGCCGAGTCAGAGGCAGCTTCAAAAAAACTGGCTCAACGTAACACGTTGAACAATTTGGAAGATTTAGCAGATTAATCCTCTGTGGAAAGAATTTGGGGATGGCGATTTCGGTCGACGTTCCTGAGTGAGTAGCTCAAATTTATCTGTCCCAACAGTGATTGATTAGCGCAGTCAGAGCACCTCCTACCCCTTTGGTCCTATCTGGCTCGACTTTTTGCTAATGCAAGGCCTGCTCTGCAGGCCTTTTTTTTGCCCGATGATCCACCGCGGTCAGAATGCTAATATAATGCCATAGCAATTATTCAACAGGCATTTACCATGTCACAGCAAACTCATACCACCAACAGCGCCGTCATGTGTCGTCCCTTTCATTTTGGGTTTAATGAACAAACCCATCAGGACAATGCGTTTCAACACAAGCCGGAAGGCACGGCATTAAAAGTTCAAAGTCAGGCATTTGATGAATTTGAATCGGCAGCCAAGCAATTATCCCAGGCTGGTATCAATATACTCATATTAGAGCACGAGCCTACACTAAAGGTACCCGACGCTGTTTTTCCGAATAACTGGTTTACCACCCACGCCGATGGTTCGGTGAAGCTGTACCCGATGAAAACAGAAAATAGGCGGCAGGAACTAACACCCAAGCGGCTGAAAGATTTATTACTCGGCGCTGGTTACCGGGTAGATCAGATCGATCTCATTAATGACAGTGTTGGTTGCGAAGGCATTCTTGAAGGCACCGGCGCACTTGTTTTTGATCACCTTGCCAATAAAGCCTATGCCGCGATATCGGAACGCTGTGAAGAGTCCTTGTTTATGGAGTATTGTCGGCACTACAACTGGAGCCCTTTTACTTTTCAAGCCAAAGGTTCTACCGGCCAGCCCATTTACCACACTAATGTAATGCTAAGTGTGGGCCGTGAATTTGCTGTCGTGTGTGGCGCCAGTATTGCTGAACCTCAGCGGAGTCAGGTATTGACTCAGTTACAGCAAAACCATTCCCACGTTATCGACATCTCGTTACAACAGGCCGAGTCCATGTTTTGTGCCAATATTCTGGAACTGCAAAATCAACAGGGCGATCCCATCATAGCCATGTCCGAGACCGCCTTTAATGGTTTTACTTCCGAACAAAAAAACATACTGTCCTCTTGTGGCGACATAGTGGCCTGTAAAATTCCGACCATTGAACACATTGGCGGTGGCAGTATGCGCTGTATGTTAGCGGAAAACTTTTTACCTAAGGTCTAGAGCGTGTTTATCTTTCGTTCTAAAGCCAGCTGATAAAATATGGCTCTGGCTGCAATTTTAAAAACACCTGCTAAACTTATCTAAAACCAATGAAAACAATAGATTATGGAAATAGCAGGTTATCGGCTGGAAGAAAAAATTGGCGAAGGAGGCATGTCGGAAGTTTACCGTGCCGAACAATTGTCACTTAAACGTACCGTTGCCATCAAATTCTTATCGGAACAGTTGCTCAATCACTCCACTGCACAGGCTTTATTTGAAAACGAACCTTTAATAGTAGCAAGGCTGAATCATCCAAAGATCATTCATGTGATTGATAAAGGGATCACCCAGTCTGGTAAACCTTTTTTCGTAATGGAGTTTGTTGAAGGCGTCACACTGCATGATCTGGTGCAAGATAAAAAGATTCCTAACAGTCAAAAAGTGCAATACGCCATTCAAATTTGCCGCGGTTTATCGTTTGCCCATAGAAACGGCATTGTTCATCGTGATATTAAACCCGCCAATATCATTATTGACAGTGAGAACAATGCCCGCATCCTTGATTTTGGTATTGCCAGTTTTTATACCGATGAACGCTTTGTACAAAAAAGTGCAGCGCAAGTGATTGGAACAGAAAGATATATGGCGCCAGAAGTAAAAGTCTCATCGAGTAACGCTAACTTACTAAGCGATCTCTATTCATTAGGCGTGTTAATGTTTGAAACCTTTTCTGAAAACTTTATTGATAACGCCACGCCGCAAAATATTGAACAATCGAGCATACCTAAGCCGATAAAGAAAATTATCTTAAGCTGCATTTCCGCCGATCCTGCTCAGCGGCCAACGTCCGCCTCGGTGATTGAAAATCAACTGCTGCATATTATCAAAGGTGCGCACTTAGCCCTCAGTCAAAAGGCCGCCGCCGAAAAAGAAGTGGCTTCCATCAGCAAAAACTTCACCTTGCTCGATGTTATTAGCGAAAATGAATTCAGTAAGGTCTATTTATATGAAAAGCAAAAATCCAGCGATTTACTGGCCATTAAAAAACGAAATCACGACACCAGTGGATTAAAGGAAGCAAAGTTGTTATCCAGCCTGAAGCATCAAAACATCATTAATATTTACGGCACCTCCAGCAATCGACGGGCATTTATTACCGTTATGGAGTATATGAATGCCGGTTCACTGGCTGAGCGGTTACTGCAACCCTTTTCATTTGATGAGTTTTTTAATGTGGCAGAAGGATTATTGGCGGGATTAAATTTTGCTCATCAAAATAGAATTTTACATGGCAACATACGACCATCAAATATATTGTTTTCACAGTCGGGAGAGGTAAAGCTTACCGACTTTGGTCTATCGGAACATTACCATCAACACGATAACTTTAATCTGGAGCACCTTGATCAAAAAAACTGGTATGTTCCAGAAAAAATGGAGCCCGTTTCGAATGCGTTTGATATTTTTTCACTGGGTGCCGTATTTTATCACATGCTAACAGGGGAGCCTATACAATGGAAAAACCGTCAAATTGCCTGGACTGAACCCTACGGTAAACTGCCAAAAAAGATGCAGGAAATGCTGATTAAAATGATGGCACTGGATCCCGAATTTCGCTACACAAGTATCAGTGAAGTGCAATACCGCTTAAGCCAACTTAAAAACCTGTACGGCACTAAACAGCAAAAACGCTCAACCGGAATAAGCACCACCAACATCAAACAAAAAGCAAAAGCCTCGTTATCATTTATGCGCTGGTTTAAAAACCTGCTTTGGATAGTCGTGTTGGCGCTGGCCATTTTTTATGTTCAGGTTTACTTTTTTATGCCCGATATCAAGCAATTTATCCATCAGACGCTTCGAGAGTTCTTACTTTGGTGGGCCAGTCAACTTTAGATCATTTAACTTTATAGTTGATAGAATAACAACTGCGAATTATTCGTACGTCTGTTATTGATTAAAAAACGCCAACAATAAAATTAGCGCAGCACCAAATACCGCAACCGCTACAGCAACTTTTGCCAAATCGAAAGTGCCTTCTGTGTCTTCCAGATAAATACTACGGGGCGACTTTCCTTCGCATTGAAACAGCAAATTCATACCACCAATGGTCACTTCATCACCATCCACCAAGGTTGAGCGGGTTGTCATGCGACCATTCACCAATAAGCCATTCGCCGCACCGTTGTTTTTTATACTCCAGAATCGACCTTTCTTATAGATTTCGATATGCCGCGCTGACACGCTGGTTTCTTCACGAGATAGGTGATGGCCAAGCATACGACCAATCGGCGAACCGCTGGAAATTACCTCGTATACTTTGCCTTTGATGGACGACGACTTGCCGTGAAAAAAAGCACGTTCTAACGCCTGTCGCTCATCAATCATTTCAATACTGGCCGGGGTTGGGTATTTAGCTGTAGACTTTTTACTGCTTAACATTTCCTGCTGAGTATTACGGATCGAGGTATGAAAATTCTGTTGCTCGTTATCCGTTGCTTCACCAGCAAATATCACTTTGAAACAAAACTCATCCACTCTAACTTCGTCGCCATTATTTAATTCGGTTTCTGCCAGCTTGTCGCCATTTATATAAGTGCCGTTCGATGATCCCAAATCTTTTATCAACAATCGATTTCCTTCCTGACGTACCTGTGCGTGCTTACGTGAGATATGGGGCATGGGAATGGCAATGTCGCAAGTGGTATCACGGCCTATGGTCAACGTTTTATTAACCGGAAATAACTGGCCAGAAAAAGGCGCCGTTTGTGCCTGAATTAACCAGTCGCTTAACACTTCTCGAACTTGAGTTGCGTGAGACGCGGTGGATTTACGAGGGCTTCGGTTCAGTAGTGGATCAATCAGCTCCATTTCCATTTCGCCAATTTTAATAATATCCCAGGCTTTAAGTTCGATATTAATGGCGATCAGCTGACCGTTTACAAAGGAGCTTTTAGAGGATGCTTTATGAACAAACTCAATAAGGTTGTCTCGAATCAGTAGCTCCGCATGGTGAGGCGCTACCTGACTCGAGTTAATCACGATATCGCAAGAGGGATCACTGCCAATGGTGATCAAAGAATCTACCAGCCAGCGATCAGGTCGCGACTTATCTTTGAACTGCAGTTTCAACATCCGATTGTTTCCTCTTTATTTATTTCAGGTAATCGTCCTATTCCATACCTGAAATAGCTCAAAATGTTTCTGTTTATCAAGAAGCCATCTCAAAAATAGCGAACCAATGTAAGACAAGGCAAATTTTCAGATAGCTTCTAGTTAATTATAACGGTAATAAAAAATTAGCCAACTGGTGCGGCCATTTGCATTAAAACACCACAGAGCCAGGCTGCGTAAGTTCCCAAAGCATAACCGAGAACTGCCAGTAATACACCTACCGGCGCTAAAGCTGGGTGAAATGCCGAAGCCACTACTGGCGCAGAGGCCGCCCCACCCACATTAGCCTGACTGCCAACCGCAATAAAGAAGGTAGGTGCTTTAATTAATTTTGCCACTAACAGCAACAAACCAGCGTGAATACTGATCCATATCAGGCCAACGATAAAGATTTGCCAATGATTGACAACTGCGGTGATATCCATTTTCATGCCAATGGACGCCACCAATATATAAATAAATACAGACCCCATTTTTGACGCGCCTGCCGCTTCCAGAGATTTCACCCGGGTAAAGGACAGCACCAGTCCGGTCGTCGTAGCCACCACCATAAGCCAGAAGAACTGACTAGTGAGACTGAATTTATCCAGTTGTGGGAAATTGGTAGCCACCCAGGGTGCAATAGCGTCAGCCAATAAATGAGCCAATCAGGCG
>JYMV01052012.1_pt1 | contig 12090 bp, 11 predicted proteins | sample 338911 | NCBI WGS metagenome assembly JYMV01 (sample SAMN03354496, study PRJNA234377) | hydrothermal vent metagenome | biome: Deep sea; feature: Hydrothermal plumes at the Eastern Lau Spreading Center, Western Pacific Ocean; material: Seawater | place: Tonga | collected 2009 | depth 2000 m m | reverse complement strand
GACAGTGATGGCGATTTCTATATCGATGTTAAAGATGTCTTCCCTCACGACCCAGAGGAGTGGGCTGACAGCGATGGTGATGGTGTGGGGAACAATGCCGACCAATTTGATTATAATCCTGGAGAATGGGCCGATACCGACGGTGACGGCACGGGAGACAATAGTGACGCCTTTCCAAATGACCCGGACGAACAATTCGATACTGATGGCGATGGTGTAGGAGATAACAGCGACTCTTTTCCCAGGACGGCCCTTTTCAAGTCCTGGTGGGGACCGGGACTCATTATCTTTATCACAATAACAGGCAGCAGTTTCCTCCTGATGTCCAGAACAAACAAAGGGATCCTGGCCGAGGCGGAGCAGATCCTTGAAGAATTGGAGAGCAAGGGAGGGGATGTCGCTCCTGCCCGGAGCTTGATTGACGAGGCGCAGAATTTTAGCTGGGAGTTCGGAAGTTTTTATTTTGGCGTCTGGGACCTTGTTGGAAAGCCGCGCGCTGAGGAAGCTAGAGACAAGGCAGGGGAACTCTCTTCCAAACACAGCAGTGGTCAGGAAGGAATTGACGTGATCGACAAAATGTTGAAAGGTTTCGATAAGGATGGAGTGGATGTCAAGGAGGCATTTGATACCCTAGAGAAGGCTCAGAACACATTATCTAAAGGGGAATTCGCGGAAGCTAGGGACCGCCTGGAGAATGCGAGAGATATAGGTTCCAAACTCAAGGAAGAGTACGGGGAATCCATGGAGAAAATAGACCAGATCAAGGCCAAGATCGCGGAATTCAAGGAGAAGGGCGTCAACACCGATGAGCTAGAGAAGATACTAGAAAAAGTCGAGGCGGAGATAGGGACGGCTAGCTGGTGGGAGGAGTAATGGGGAGCAGCTATGACGACTGGACCGTTCATCAATTAAGATGGACCCTGAAAGAAAGGGATCTGCCGGTCAGTGGCAATAAACGTGAATTGATTGAGAGATTGGAAAGCAGTGAGGGATTGGAAAGCAGTGAGGGATTGGAAAGCAGTTCAAGGGGAAAAAACTACCTCGAGGAATGGGCACCGGATGCTGGAGATGCGGATCTGGTAGAACAAATAAACGAGAAATACGGGGCTCCCGATTACAGGGCTCCCGAAATCGGGAATGAAAGCGTTCAGGTGTTGAATCTGGCGATCATTGCGCTGTGCATATCTGGGATTGCCATTTCGTATTTTTTTACTGTATATAGAGCGAAGGATGGATTCGAAACAGGATTAGTGAACTTTCCTTGCGTTACGGCTCTTATTGTGTCTGGAGCGGTCTTTTTTTGGATTACTAAAAAAGCTGAGGAAAGCAACGTTGGTCCCTTCTCAGCGCCGTGGTCGACGTCGGGTCTTTTGTTACTGATAACAGTGACTGGCCTTGGGCTAGGTTGGGCATTTGTTTCTGCACCTGGGTTGTCAGCCACAGTGAGCCAAGAGGATGATGCGCGGCTGTTATTTTATTGCTGTAGTTCACTGTTCCTCCTTGTCATCCCGTTCATGGCCCTCGCTCTTAAGTCTGATAATGAGGCTAGTGCAAGAGCGAGTCCGGCCGGTTGGTCAAGACGGGAAACAAAGCGTATGGAACTATGGGAAAATGCACGGGATTACGAGAAATACAGGCAATTTGATGCAGCAACGCGAATCTGGTCGAAGCTCGGCGAGGAGAGGGAGGTCGAACGCGTTGCAGGACTGAAGGCCGAATATCTTTGTGTCGTACTCAAGCGGAAAATCAAGGATTTGACCAAGCAGGGAGCGGATTGCACGCAGCTGGAGGAACAATTGGTGATGATAGAAACTACCCTGGAGGGGTCCGCCACCAACCTTTCATCCGTCGATATGGAAGGTGAGGAGGTGGCATTGACAGTCGAAGATTCAACTATTACTCCGTCTCCGGATATTGATCTGGAAGAGCACACTGGTGAAAATCTGAAGGAGATTGAAGAAGAAGAGCATACCATAGTCAAGGACAGTGTGGTGAACCAGATTAATGCTGATGCTGGTGAAGATGATAAATTTGACAAGTTGAAGGAACTGATCGAGATGAAGGAAAAAGGCCTCATCGACGATGACGAATTCAAACAGATGATGATGGATATCATGGGTACGGAGAGCGAGAAGTAATGGGGAGCAGCTATGACGACTGGACCGTTCAGGAATGAAAGAGGCCCTGAAAGAAAGAGGTCTGCCAGTCAGTGGCAATAAACATGTATTGATTGAGAGATTGGAAAGCAGTGAGGGATTGGAAGGCAGTCCTGAGGAAAACACCGAATTCGGACTTTTCATTGCAGGTGGAGTGGCCGCCTTTATCACCGTCATTCTAGGAATGATTGTTCTTACTCTGATTATTACTTTTTTGGTTACAGGAAATCCTGATGATGATAATTTTGTGTATGTAACCCAGCAGGACACCGTTGTGAAATATTCAGTAATCGAAGACGATGATGGCACTCTTTCTCTGAAGGAAGAGTATGCCTCACCTGCTTTATTATCAGGATCAGGAGATGATGTAACACACCTTTTTACTGAGGATAATTATGTTTATGCAGTTAGAGGCTCATATATCCATATGATTGAGGACTCTGGCCAGAATTTTGGTGCTGTATCTAGTGTTGAACTAGACAACAGGGCCAGCGGTATTGTCGTTTCTGGGGATTATGCCTACGTGTCAATATCTCACGAGTATGCTGATGATAGTGTGGAAGTATATGATGTTTCTAATGATTTTCAGCATATAGGCTCAGTTCATAGAAGTCTATCAACTAGAAGTGGAGAAAGTGATGAAGTGATATCAAAAGGTGATATCAAAGGAATAGCGACCAATGATGAGTATTTGTATGCATTAATCAATTCTTGTTTTAAGCCAGAATCAAAAGGTGATGAAGATCCATTCCCGTTTTTTTGTAAAGACCACATCTATGTCTGGAAACTGGAAACGATTGAGAGTCTTGTCGCGTCAGATCAACTCGATGGGGCGGTGCCAGTAGACTCATCAATGTCTATGAGGGGCTTTCTATGGTTCAAACAATGGTACTCCACGATTGGTGCCAATGGCGATTATGTCTATCTGGGTGATGATGGCTGGGGGACCGGAATTGTTGTGGTGGATTTCAGTGATTATAAGGATCCCAAAAAGGTGCATTCATATGGTCGTACCATTGATGAATATCCCAGCGGGAATTACGAAGGAGCTGGTATAGCGGCCAATGACGATTTCATAGTGGTATCAACTGCCGGAGAACCCACATTCAAAGAGGGAGCAAGTATCGCTGGAAGCGGTGACGGAATTTATATTGGAAAAATAGATGGAGATGATGATGGCGTGCCACTTGGAAAGGACGCGTTCCCGGACTGGAAATATGTCAGTTCGAACTGGGAACTGTGCGCCTTTCTGGTTCTAATCTTTGGATTGCCTATTTCGATTTCCGCAGGACGGTCTGAGATTGCTTCCCAGAAGACCAGGAAGGCTGAGGACCGAGCAAAGGCGGAGCAATCCATTACGGAACTCAAGGATACTATAGACCGGCTAAAATCAAAAGGAATTGATACTACGGATCTGGAAAGGGTACTGGCACAGTGCGAGGCTGAGAAGGACTTCCAGAAGGCGGATAGACTGGCGCGACAGGCCGAGGCGGATGGCACGGTGCGGGAGTCACAGTATCGGGCTGTGGAGGAGAAGATGACAGAACTCAAGGCCAAGATCACGGAATTCAAGGAGAAGGGCGTCAACACCGATGAGCTGGAGAAGATACTTAAGCAGGCTGAGGAAGGGGTCAAAAAATGAATATCCGTCTTTCATCCTTCCTGTTGCTTGCCGGCCTCACGCTGGTGCTGATGACCGGAGGGGCGAACGCCAAGGAACCAGAGTGGAATTACTCCGCTGACTCCGGTATCAACTCGGTCGCCATCTCGGCAGACGGCGAGTACATCGCTGCCGGCTCGGATGAGAACCAGGTCTACCTCTTCAGCAAGAACGGTACGCTCCTCTGGAGCTACACGGCCGGGGATGGCATATTTTCGGTCGCTATCTCGTCAAACGGCGAGACCATCGTCGCAGGGTCCCTGGACAACAGTGTCTACCTCTTCAGCAAGGATGGTATGCTCCTCTGGAGCTACAGCACCGGGAACCGGGTATGGTCAGTCGCCATCTCGGAGGATGGCGAGACCATCGTCGCTGGTTCGTGGGACAACAAGGTCTATCTCTTCGACAAGGATAGCGGTACGCCTCTATGGAGCCACAGCACCGGAAATTGGGTGCTCTCGGTTGACATCTCGGCTGACGGTGAGATGATCGCCGCTGGCTCTGACAAGGTCTACCTCTTTGACAGGAACAGCAGTACCCCTCGCTGGAGCTACTCTACCGGGGATACTGTGAGGGCGGTCGCCCTTTCAGAGGACTTCTTTGGTCAGCAAAGATATCATCTCGCTGCCGGCGACTGGAACGGCAAGGTTTACCTCTTCCACAATAACAATAGTTCCCCAATCTGGAACCATACCACTGGGGATTCGATCTACTCGGTCGCTATCACGGATGACAGCGGATATGTTGCCGTAGGATCCAAGGATTACAGTGTCTATCTCCTCGACGGAGACGGTACTTCTCTCTGGAGTTACGCTACCGGAGGTACTGTATTGTCATTGGACTTCTCGGTCGATGGTGAGGAGCTCGTTGTTGGTTCCGACAAAATCTATCTGTTCGACAAGGACAGTGGTACCCCTCTCTGGAGCTACACTACCGGAAATTCTGTGAAATCGGTCGGGATCTCGGCGGACGGCGAGGATATTATTGGTGGCTCCGGGGACAAGGAGATCTACCTCTTCGACAAGGATGTGCCCCCGAACGCCCAGATCGATTCCATCGAACCAACTACTATCCGGTTCGATGAGGAGGTTACCTTCACTGGTTCCGGATCAGGTGTCGATGTCTCCATCGTAGCCTATGAATGGACCTCATCCCTGGACGGGATCCTGGGCAACGAAGCGGAGCTCAGCGTCACCGGATTCAGTAGCGGAGAGCACTCCATCTCCTTCCGGGTACAGGATGAGAACGGGGAATGGTCCGACCGGGATACTGCCATGCTGACCGTGACTCCCAATATACTTCCGGTCGCGACCATTGATTCGATTACTCCCTCATCAGCCAGGTTCAAGAACGAGATCGTCACTTTCGACGGCTCCGGTTCGGACGATGATGGTACCATAACAGGATACGAATGGAACTCTTCCCTGGATGGGATCCTGTCCACTGAGGAAGATCCCAGTGACTCGGGTTTCACCCCCGGTACCCACACCATCTCCTTCCGGGTGCAGGATAATGATGGAGGATGGTCTGACTGGGACACTGCAACGTTGGTAATTCATCCCAATACACTTCCGGTCGCGATGATCGATTCCATCAGCCCTTCTCCGGTTGAGGAAGGAATAACCGTCTCTTTCCGCGGCTCTGGAACGGACAGTGATGGTACTGTCGCAGGATATGAATGGAACTCTTCCCTGGATGGGTTCCTGGGCAACGAGGAAGATTTCGATGGCACGGGTTTCAGTGCCGGCACCCACACCATCTCCTTCCGGGTACAGGACAATGACGGAGGATGGTCCGACTGGGACTCTTCAACGTTGGTCGTCAGTCTCAACACCCCTCCAACCGGAACTATTGGATCCATTTCACCTTCACCGGTCGAGGAAGGGGCGATCGCCTCCTTCACCGGCAGCGGGTCGGACAGTGAGGGGTCGATCGTGGCCTATCGCTGGAGTTCATCACTTGACGGCGAACTGAGTACCGAGAAGGATTTTGGCAGCAACACCCTCTCCCTGGGAACACATACCGTGACCTTCCAGGTACAGGATAACGCCGGAGCGTGGAGCGATGAGGATTCCAGGATCCTGGTGGTTGGTATTGCACCGGTCGCCAAGGCAGGCGATGATATCGAGGTCGAACCGAAAACGGAGGTCCAGTTCATCGGCCTGGCCAATGATGATGGTACCATCGTCAATTACGAATGGGACTTCGATGGCGATGGAAGTTATGACTGGTCATCGGAACGGCACGGGATCACCACCACCATCTACTATCAGGTAGGGTCCTACACGGCGGTTCTTCGCCTGACGGATGATGATGGCTTCATATCCACTGATTCCCGTATCATAACCGTCACCAGGCCTGAAACGGAAGAGGATGAAAGTGGACTTCCCGCAATATCCCTGATTCCTGCCCTGATTTCAATTGGATTGATAGCAATATTCCGTAGAAAGTAAAACTGGATGAAGAAAACTGAAATCTTAAATTGAACTAAGGCGTCAGGGGAGTGTGGATGAACAACAGACTATTCCTGTACGAATAGAATTTCCAGGAATTCTCCTTCTGGGCAGGTTTAGAATATCTATAGATGGCATAGTCATTGGAAAATCCACGTTTATGAAAGGATGTGACTTAGTGACCGATATTTCTCCAGGAATACACATCCTATCTACTGAAATTTGGCCATATTGGCCATCCTGGCTCATGAAAAAAGAGTTTACATTTGAAATAGGATTCAATGTACAAAGAAAAGAATTTAGATTATCATACTCCCGTATCTGGGGGAAATTTTCAGAACTCACTGTTACTAACACAATTTATTCGAGGAAGAAAACAAAGAAAAAAGATAATAAAATGATTTTTCCCCCTTCGCCCACTCCTTCTGATACTATTTCGGAGGAGAAAACCCAAGAATCTCCCTCTGAACAAAAAGAAAACGTCATTGAATTGGGGGAGGTCCCCGAAGTTGAAGAATCTTCAATGGAAAAATTAGAGAAATTGATCGAAAGGAGGAATGCTGGTGAGGTGACCTCCGAGGAGTTCGAAGAGATGAAGAAGGAGATTCTGGAGAGAAAACCACAAGTCAGCAAGGACCCGGTCGAAATTGCTCAAGAAGAGGTCCACGATGACTATATCGATGACCACGATACCATAGTCAAGGACAGCGTAGTGAGCAAGTCCAGCATCGGCGGTGGCTCATCCAAGATGCAAGAATTAGAAAAATTGAAAGAAATGTTTGATAGTGGATTTATATCTAAGGAAGAAATGGAAAAGATGAAGAAGGAGATCCTGGGGAAATGAGTGATAAATATGAACCAGGTACCAAAGTTTCACATGCAATATTTGGTCTTGGGGAAGTTAAAGACAGTAAACCCAAAGGTGAAAATTATAGATTGGATATAGACTTTGAGGATGGCACTAGTAAGGCCTTGTTGTCAACCTTCATTGAAATTGTAAGTGATGATTCAACTGAAGAAGACGATGATGAAATGAATGGTGAGAATGAGGTTGTGGAAGCTGAGGTTATTGCTGAACCTGTTGAGGAAGTTGTTGAAGCCGGCTCAACGATGGGAAAATTGGAAAAATTGATCGAAAGGAGGAATGTTGGTGAGGTGACCTCTGAGGAGTTCAAAGAGATGAAGAAGGATATTCTGGAAAGAAAACCACAAGTCAGCAAGGACACGATTGAAATTGCTCAAGAAGTGGTTCATAGTGATGATGTGCCCAGAAAGGTGAACAAGGACGAGGTGGTCAGCAAATCCAATATCGGTGCTAGTGACGATGACAAATTCGCCAAATTAGATAGATTAGCTGAAATAAAGGAAAAAGGTCTTATTGACGAGGACGAGTTCAAGCAGATGAAGAAGGAGATCCTGGGGAAATAATGGTCGATACCCATAATCTTCCTGAGGGAAAGAAAAAATATTTCTGTGATTTATGTGAGAAGGATTTTGATACAATCCAAGATGCCGAATCGCATGAGAATTCATGTACCTTAACGAAAGACGGTCTTTTCAAAAAAAGCTTTACCCTAAAGTGCAAAGTTTGTGATAGATTAGTGGCAGAAATCACAGTAACTAGACCTGATAAATACAAATGTCCGTCGTGTGGAACAATATACAACGTAAGAGATGACGGTACAATTGAATATATTGAAACCGACTCATCGATGGGAACATTGGAAAAATTGATTGAAAAGAGGAATGCTGGTGAGATAACCTCTGAGGAATTCGAAGAGATGAAGAAGGAGATACTAGAGAGAAAACCACAAATCAGCAGGGAACCGGACGATGTTGCTCAGGAAGAAGCCGATGTATCCAGAAAGGATAAGGACAGCGTTGTTAGCAAATCCAATGTCGGTGCTGGTGGAAAATCCAAGGCTGAAGACTTGCGAGAAGCCAAGTCACTGTTTGAGGAAGGACTGATAGATGAATCAGAATACAAGCAGATGAAGAAGGAGATCCTGGGGAAATGAGTGAAGAGAAAAGGACACCTGCAGAAGTGAAAAAAATCAAAGAATTCGCAAAACGTTATGCAGAATATAAAGATTATATTGAGGCTATAAATATTTACGAAGAGCTTGGCGAAACTGGAAAAATATCTGAACTTTTGGAAAAATTTGAAAAGGAAGATCCAGTGAATTTGCAGTCCAGACAACGCAGTGCGATTCGAGCATACAAGATGAGAACAGCGAACGATGTAGAAGGACTCATCGATATTATAACTGATCTTGAAGATTATGATGAGGGTATGATCACCTCAATACATGACGGGGATGAGTATTGGCTCCTAGAGGCGGCTGCTACGGAGTTGGGAAAACTTGGTGACACTCAAGCGGTAGAACCACTCATCAAGGTGCTTGAAAAGAATAAACAGCGTCCGCGTTTACGTATGGAATCCGCAACAGCGCTGGGAAAACTTGGCGGCAAGCGAGCGGTGGGGCCACTTACCAAGGTACTTACGGCTCCTGAGAAAGAACATGAGACTGTTCCACCAGAACATGACTCAGATGATTTTGGTGACAGAACTTATTACGAAGAAGGAGGTCCGTGGCATGATAGATTATACACTGAGATACGTTCTTTCCGCTCGCAGGTTGCACAAGCTCTGGGAGAACTTGGCGGCAAACAGACAGTGGAGCTACTTATCGGAATGTTAAAACCAAGATTTGAGTCAGTGCCGTATAGCAGGATGGTCGTGGAAGACAATGCGGTTCGTGATGGTGTGGCCTTAGCACTGGGAAAGCTCGGCAAACGGGGCGTTGAAGGTTCGGAACTAGCTGTAGAACCCCTCCTTGATGTACTGCTAGACGATTCTCCAAACTCTCAAGAATCGAATCGCGCTTCGGAGGATTATGACGGTGATGATTACGAATTGAGAGGAGCAGTTCACAAGGCATTGGCCTCTTTCGGTGAGGCAATAGCCCCTCAATTGATTCTATTTTTAAAACAGAAACAAATTACTGTACCACAAGACGTTGATTCCGATTACCCTATTCTTACGACAATACCACCTGCTGCCATCGGAGCTGAATTCGAGCGACAGGAAATGTATGACGAAGCAGATAAATGGTATAACTCTCAAGGAATGTTAAAAGAAGCTGCAGATGCCCGGCGCAAAAAGGCAGATATGAGTGCTTCCAAAACGGAGATTCACGGTGACTACATCGATGACCGCGATACCATTGTCAAGGACAGCGTGATCAGCAAGTCCAATATCGGTTCAGGCGGTTCTTCTAAAATGCAGGAATTGAAAGAATTGAAAGAGATGTTTGACAGTGGATTTATATCTAAGGAAGAAATGGAAGAGATGAAGAAGGAGATTCTGGAGAAATAATGGGCTGGTTATTTGGAGGATATACGAAAAAAGATATCAGTGAAAGAGAAGAATTGGCAGACATCGATGGTCTGCTCTGGGTAACAGAAGAACTCTGCAAAGGCTGGGATAATGATATTGAGAAGGGGGGCGTTCTCTTGGCTGCAATAGAAGCCCTAGGAAGGATAGGAGGCGAACGAGCAACAGAGAAACTAATCTGGTTTTTGGGAGGTGGACAATGGCAACATAGAATGGCGGCGGCAAAGGCGCTAGGAAATCTAAAAGTTACCAGGGCTGCCAAACCCCTCTATGATGCATTGGAGGAAGAATATGCTAGGGAACTCGAGCTCCGAATCGAATACATAAGGGCACTAGGAAAAATTAGAAATGAAGAGGCAATAGTTCTGCTCATCCGGGCCCTTGGAATTCAAGAGGAAGAGCCGCCTTATGAGATTTATAGTCGTTCACCTTATATGGTTGCAGGTATTCATGCTGCTGCCGAGAAGGAATTGAATAAGATTCCGGGTGGTAAGGAACGTTTGTCAGAGAGGCTCAAGATTGTTAAAACGGCCCTCGGAGGAGATGAGGATGACAACACTAAAAAGTCAAATACCGGTTCTGGCGGAGATGACAAATTCACCAAGTTGAAAGAATTGAAAGAGATGCTCTCCGAAGGCCTGATTGATGAGGACGAGTTCAAGCAGATGAAGAAGGAGATCCTGGGGAAATGAGCAAGTATCAGTACCCAAAACCAATATTCAAAGAAGGAGGTTTTCTGGGCACAAATAAGTGGATTTGTAGAAAGTGTAAAAAAGAATATACCAGTGAAGGATCGGCAATTAAATGTACAAAAAGTCACTTGTTTAAATGTGAAATCTGTGGGTCAAATTTCACGAAGGAAGATGAATTAAAACAGCACCATCTAAAGTATCATGAACCCCGTTGTAAAGTGTGTGAAGAAAAATTTACAAGCAGAACAAAACTTTTCAAACATTTAGAAGATTCTTGTGTGGGAATTTCTAAGGAAGAACAAGTTACAAAAGAAGCCCAGGAGTATGAAAAATATTTAAATTATCAAAAAGCAATAGAACTTTATGATAAGATAGATAAACCCGAAGAGGCAGCACGAGTAAGGAAAATTGTTGCCGAACAGAAGAAAGTAGACCAAACTGTTGTCCATGGAGACTACGTCGATGACCGTGACACCATAATCAAGGACAGTGTGGTCAACAAATCTAATGTTGGTGCTGGCGGAAAGTCAAAATCAGAGGAATTACGGGAAGCTAAAGCCCTTCTTGACGATGGGATTATAGACAACGCCGAGTTCAAGCAGATGAAGAAGGAGATTCTGGGGAAATAATGTCACTGGAGGAAGCACTTTCACTGGAGAAGCAGAGACTGGAGAAACTATGGAATGCTTACGAACAGCAGGAAAAGGACCTAAATGCAGCTTTAGATCTAATTAAAATCCTGGAAACGGAGATTGCTTCTTTACGGGAACAAGGCCCTGCCATTAACAAGTTAGAAACACCGGAAGCAAGGGGGAGGCAAACGACGATCGTCACAACTGATCCTGTAGCTGAAGGTGGTCCTTATTCCAGAGTTGAACAATTAGAAAAATTGATAGAGTTACGCAATAAAGGTGAAATAACCCCCGAGGAGTTTGAAGAGATGAAGAAGGAGATTCTGGGGAAATAATGGGCTGGTTATTTGGAGGATATACGAAAGAAGATATCAGTCAAATGGAAGAATCGGCAGACATCGATGGTCTGCTCAAGGCAACAGAAGAAATAGACTACACTAAGGATATTGCGAAGGGGGGCATTCTTGTAGCCACAGTAGAAGCTTTAGGAAGGATAGGTGGCGAACGTGCAATAGAGAAACTAATCTGGTTTTTGGGAGGAGGGTACTGGCCACATAGAATGGCGGCGGCAAAGGCCCTAGGAAATCTAAAAGTTACCAGAGCTGCCAAACCCCTCTACGATGCATTGGAGGAAGAAATTGCTAGGGAACTCGAACCTCGAATTGAATACATAGGAGCACTAGGAAAAATTGGAAATGAAGAGGCAATAGATCTGCTCATCCGGGCCCTTGGAATTCAAGAGGATGATATCTATGCTCGTTCGGCTTCTACTGTTGCAGGTATTCATACTGCTGCCGAGAAGGAATTGAATAAGATTCCGGGTGGTAAGGAACGTTTGTCACAGAGGCTCAAGAGTGTTAAAACGGCCCTCGGAGGTGATAATGGTGACAACACTAAAAAGTCAAATACCGGTTCAGGTGGTTCTTCCAAGATGCAGGAATTGAAAGAATTGACCGAGATGAAAAAAGAAGGCCTTATCGACGACGACGAGTTCAAGCAGATGAAGAAGGAAATCCTGGGGAAATAGTAGCCATAAGGCGCAGTTATAGGATCTATAGTAGACCCACCAAAGAACAAAACAACCACAGTATTAAATTAAA
>JYMV01042175.1_pt1 | contig 12092 bp, 10 predicted proteins | sample 338911 | NCBI WGS metagenome assembly JYMV01 (sample SAMN03354496, study PRJNA234377) | hydrothermal vent metagenome | biome: Deep sea; feature: Hydrothermal plumes at the Eastern Lau Spreading Center, Western Pacific Ocean; material: Seawater | place: Tonga | collected 2009 | depth 2000 m m | reverse complement strand
GCGATGCTATGACGTACTTGCGAAAGGGGGTGCCATTTCAGTTTTTCCAGAAGGGATTTGCATTCCTGAAAGACGGATCAAAGCCATGAAGAAAGGGGCAGCGAGGATCGTCTTTGGAGCGGAGGAGTTGAACAACTTTTCGCTAGATACCAAGATCATATTTATAGGTTTGAATTACGAAAAAGCCTGGAGATTCAAAACGAATTTGTTTCTCAATTGCTCCAGGCCCTATGGAATTGATGAATTTATTGAGCTCTACAAAGAAAACAAGGTCAAAGGAATAAATGAATTCACGAAGTTCTTAAGGCCTAAGCTGACGGATTACGCGATACATATTGCTAAACCTGAATACGATGATTTCTATGAGCAGGTGGAAACGCTTTATGCGCGGACTTTGTTAGAGCATCATGGCTTGTCATGGAATAACCTTGAACACCGCTATCTGGTGTCGAGGGAAATTGCTAAAGGAATTAATTATCACTTCGATGAGAACCCTGAAGGCATCACTGCTGTTCAGAAGGCGTCTGATGCTTATTTTAAAGATCTATACAGATTGGAGTTAGATGATAGGATTCTCTGCTCGCTACCTGGCAAGTCGCAACTGATAATGAAAATCTTAGCGACCATTTTGGGTTTCCCATTACACCTTTATGGATTGATCAATAACTACATCCCAGCCAAAATTGCCAAGACGGTTGCAGATAAGGTTGTCAAAAAAATAGACTTCTATAGCTCGGTAACGATCATGGTAGGCATAGGTAGCTTCTTGTTCTTTTATCCAGTGATGTCTTTTGTTTTCTGGTTAGTAACAGGCTCATTTGTCCTAACCTCTATCTACCTATTAACACTGTATTTGTCCGGCAACTATTCCGCCTTTTATATTGAAGACTTAAGAATTCTCAGGGCAACAATAGCCCATGCTCTGTTTAAGAAGAAGAATGAATCTAAGTTTAACGAATTACTTTTGAAAAGGGAGTCTGTTGTTAATAAGCTGGTTAACCTTAAGGAGACCTACCGGAGCAGAACTGCCAAATAATTACTACTTTTGCGTAGAATTCTTGCGTTTTAAATACAGGTCATGTTAAATAAGGCGATAGGTGATAAGCAAGTTCGATTCAGAACCACACCTCCCAAGGAGGTATTTGTAAAGGCGTTGAGAAACAATATTTACGGGTACTTCAAGGAAAATAACATTTCCAAGCATGCCAATACCGAGATGTACATCAAGATGGTATTGGCATTTGTCTTTTGGTTCGCTGTATATGCTGTAATAATTAGCGATGTTCTCAGTAGTAACTTGTGGTTGCTCTTTGGCGCATGGTCTCTTCTCGGCTTTGCGAACATATTCATCGCATTTGCGATCGCTCATGATGCTATACATGATGCGATATCCTCTAAGCCATGGGTCAACCAGCTGCTGGCGAGATCGATGGACTTCGTAGGTGGTAATTCATATTTATTGAGGCAAATGCATGGTGAACATCACAAATGGGTGAATATCCACGAGATTGATGTTACGCTCGAAACGCATGGGTTATTTCGGTTTACGCCACATGAGCCCTGGAAACCAATGCACAGATTCCAGCATTTTTATGTGCCGTTTCTCTATTCTTTGGCGCAGTTCCATTGGGTTACGTTTAAAGATTTTAAGTGGTTTTTTGGTGAAAGCCACATTGGCAATGCTAAGCATGTCAAGCACCCCGCCAAGGAGTATGCAGTGCTTCTTGTCTCGAAGTTTGTGTATCACGGACTTACACTTGTATTGCCACTGATATTCCTTAGTGTGTCATGGTGGATCATAATACTCGGGTGGTTCTCCATACACATATTGTCTGGACTTACATTCGCATTGATATTTCAGTGTACCCACGTTTACGACGGTACTACGTACCCAATGCCTGATGATGATGGTAATATCGAGAACAATTACGCCATACATGTAATTGATACCACGGCTGATTTCTGCCGAAGAAACAGGATTGGAAGCTGGTTAATGGGGAGTATCAATATCCATGTGGTACATCACATCTTCCCCGATGTATGTCATGTGCACTATCCAAAACTCACCCCGATATTGATTAAAACGTGTGAGGAGTATGGGTTGGATTACAAGGAATATAACACCTTCAGTGAGGCTTTCGCGGCCCACATCGGTATGCTTAAGCATTTGAGCAGGGCAGATTCAGTAGTTCCAGAGTATAATCCGAACTTTAGCCTGGTTTCTTAAACATCCTGCCTGACCCTGTTGACCTTTTAGTGGAGTGGATCGAGGCTCATTTCAGTATGCTTAGCACCCTTCGGATAATACTAATCCTTTACCCGATTAAAGGATAGCATCTTCAATATCCAGCGGGGCAGGGGTTTCTCAGGATTCTTTTTGTTTAGTGTTAAGTACCACCCAATTTTCTTGACAATTGGTATCTTGTTGGTCTCAACAAATTCAATCAATGTCCCATCCGGGTCTTCAATATAGCTGAAGCGGCCACTGGCTTCGCCCATGTCAAAGACTTCTCCACTATCAACTGTAAAAGGGTAGCCCTTGCTTTCACATTCAGCCTTAATGGCATTCATGTCTTTAATGTCAAAACAAAGGTGAATGAACCCTCTGTCTCCCCAATATCTGTCTGCAAATATTTTCTTGGGTTGGCTGCCTTGGACCTGCACCAATTCAACGGAGCCCGAACCTAGGAACTCACTAAAACTACCTGACGTTGGTTGCTGTCGCCTTAATAATACTCTTCGCATGGTCTGACCTCCACCTGGTAGTCCACTAAAATCAGTAAATACGTCCTCTTCGTCATATACTACCTTATCGTAGCCAAGAATGTCACTGTAAAGTGTCCGTGCTTTGTCAATATCTGAAACACCGATTATAGAACCTTCAGCGCCTCCAGTTACACTTTCCGTGGTAGAGAACCAGTCATCGCTTTGTACAACCTGGAAAATGTTCTCGTAGGGATCGATAACAAAGAAGGTATCACCTCCATCTGGTGTCTTGCCGAGTTCACCCAATATATTATACCCGTTGGCTTTATGATAATTATAAGCAGCTGCAACGTTAGGAGCTTTCATTTTCCCTGCAAAGATTCCATAATCCCCCAGTACTACCGGCTCTTTCGGAGATACGGGTTCACGACTGGTATATTGCCATATCTCGAATCCGCCTCCGCCCTTCATATTCACTGCCAGAGCAGCTATCCGGGACTGAACTTTCCCACCTGTGTAGTTTGCCATATCTGGCGCTTCAGCACTTTCTTCGAACATTCGGATATCCATTCCAAATGCACCGCGATACCATTTCCACGCCTCATGCATGTCTGGAATACCAATGCCAATCTGTTGAATTCCGCTAATTATCTTTGCCATAATTTGGTCAGGTAGGCTTAATATTCAAGATCATTTTGTGAAATACACCTGGTAGAAACCTCCTGATGTAAATCATCAATATTTCCTTCCCTCCTATATACGTTTCTCTTTTTCCTTTATCGATCGCTTTTACAATTTGACGAGCGCAGCTTTCAGCACTTATACCTGCCTCCGTGCCGTCATCCATTTTACTGTGACTGGAGCCATCTTCTGTCAGTGCATTTATGGAAATATTGGTTTTGACCCTACCTGGACAAATAATGATCACTTTGATATTATCATCATGCAATTCAGCGCGCAATGATTCGAAATATCCGTGTAGCGCATGCTTTGTGGCTGAGTAGCCCGTTCTTAAGGGGAATCCAAATTTGCCCACAATACTGCTAATAACCCCAATATGCCCTGATTTAGCTGCGATCATATGTTTTAGCGCCAATTTGGTAAGGGCTATAACCCCGAAATAATTTATCTCCATCAGCTGTCTTTCCACTTCAAGCAACGTATCCTTAGCCAGAGAACGCTGACTAATTCCCGCGTTGTTGAGCAGTACATCAATGCGCCCAAATTCTTCAATGGTAGCATCGATCAACTTCCTTCTATCTTGATCAATAGTTACATCGCACGGAACAATCAGCACTTTAGCTCCAAGCTCCTTTACAGCTGTTGACAACTCCTCTAACTTATCCTGATTCCTCGCAGAGAGAACTACACTCGCTCCTTGCTTTGCATATTCCATTGCGCAGGCCCGTCCGATACCTGAAGATGCTCCTGTTATGATGACAACTTGATTCCGCATTTATCGTGTAAAGTGAGTCCATTTGAGGCATGGGATTATACCTCTAGCGCAAAGGTATGCTTCTTGTCGAAATATAGGAGCTTTTGGGAAATACATGCTTTTCTAAATGCAATTAAACTTCTATATTTGCACCTCGAAAATTAGAGTGATTAGTACTCTGATTGAAGAGGATTCGATAGCTCAGTTGGTAGAGCATCTCCCTTTTAAGGAGAGGGTCCTGGGTTCGAGCCCCAGTCGAATCACGCTGTTTTATCAAACCCATGAATCGTTCATTCAGTTTGTGGGTTTTCTTCTCTAACACCATTTGTTTCCTATTCTTACTTGATTTATCTTTGTTAAGAGCCCACGTTGAAGAGGGAATATCAAATTGGACTGATACTTGTATCATGCGGAATAACTAATCCCCGCTATTTCGTAAGAATTGATGAAAACGCTCTATAAAATTCCGATTATTATGCTTTTCCTGATAGGTTCAGGTTTTACGAGCCATCAAAGTAATGATAATACGAATGCAAAAATAAAAGCCACCTTTATTTACAATTTTACAAGGTACATTGAATGGCCTGTCGCAGCCCAAAAAGGGAGTTTTGATATTTGGGTAGTCGGAAAAACACCCTTGTACGGTGAATTGCAGAAGATGAGGCAAAAAACAACGAGAGGAACGCAGCCATTTATGATAACTAATTGTACATCCGCAGCTACATTAAGTGCCTGTCACATGGTATTTGTTTCAAAAGCAAGCAGTGGGCAATTAGATGCGATTGTTGAGAAGTTCAAAGGGAAAAGCACGCTAATCATTTCTGAAAAGGAAGGGTTAATAGAAAAAGGAGATATCAATTTTGTGATTGTTGATAATAAACAAAGTTTTGAGATCAATAAGGGAAATATAGCGGGTCATGGTTTGAGCATGGCTTCCAGATTGCAGGCTTTTGCCAACAAGGTTATTTAAACGATACTATGAAGACAAATTACAAACACATCTGTAAACTGCTCAGAGTTCCTCTTATGAGCATTCCAATAATGTTGTTTTCTGGCCTTGCTTTGGGCCAGAGTCAGAATGATCTGGTTCCAAGAGCTTTAAGTGCGCTTAAAGATGGAAATCTGGATGGAGCCAGGACCTTAATAGATGAAGCTGCAGGCAAGGCAGGGGCAGACACAATAGCTCATACTTGGTACTACAGAGGATATATCTATAAGGAGTTGTATAAGCGCGATAAAAATGTAAATGGCCCGGAGAGAAGCCTGTCCATTGATTACTTTAGTAAATCAATCAAGATCGATCCTACTGGAAAATATGCCCATAATAGCAGATCATCTATAACAAATATTGCCCGTACCTTTTATAATGATTGCGTTATTTATCTTAACTCAAAGGATCCGGAGAATGCACATAAGAGTTTCGAGATCTATCTTGAGAAGATTGTAATAGCTGACTCAACAGTCGACCTAAAACCAAGGAGAATTGATGTCTACCTGGCTTTAGGAGGATTGTATACGAATTTGTACGAGCTCAATAAGAGAACCAACTCCACTTATTGGAAACTTGCCAAACACTATTTTGAGATGGTACTTGAGCTTGACACTGAAAACCTTAATGGTAATTACAATGTAGGGATCCTTTACTATAACAAAGCGGTGAATATTATCAATGGTACAGATTACGATATTGATCTGGTGGCATTGAGTGATATTCAGGATACGAGCATAACGCTCTTCAAACAATCTCTTCCATTTATGGAAACAGCTCTTGCACTGGAACCAGAGAATGAAAATACGCTCATAGGTCTTTCCGGCATCTACTTTGCATTAAATGAGCACGAGAAAAGTGATGCAATTAAAGGTCGACTCAAAGACCTCAAGTCCAAAGAGAACAAGTAAACCGTGATTCCTGGGGCTCTTCTTGCTATTTACCGTAACAACATCTGATTTCCTTCGTAAACACATCGATCTTTTGGATTAAAGTGTTTCAGTAAAATAAGATATGATAAATACAGCGTTTGCAAGGATATGTATTCGTCCGAAAATAATTTGTGGGATGATTCGCTATATTTATTATAGTCCTTAAGCAATCTTTTCAAATTACTTGTTACTAGATGAGACTTACCATAGGTAAACGTATAGGAGGAGGTTTCGGCATTTTGCTGCTGTTCACCTTTGCGGTCTTTGTTCTTACTTATAATACATTAAGTGAGAGCCGAAAGATCAATGACCAGATCACCAAGCTCTACAATCCGTCGGTTCATGCATTGGAGGACCTGAGCACGTTAATCATTGAGTCCAAAATGCTAATCATGAACTGGGTGTATGTTCAAATAGGTGATGATGAAGACAAATTACGGCTTAAGGAGCTTCTTGCTGACGATTACCCAGTTCTTAGAGAAAATGTTTTATCGTTGGCAGTTAGATGGAATAGTAAAGAGCAGGGGCAAATTAATGATATAATGCGGGATATTGATAACCTCTTTGTTTCTGTTGAACAGATAATGGGGCAGATGAACACCTTTGAGAGCTATGAAGACCCTATGGTGGTCTTCATGATCAGGCCAAGTGTGGAAGGAGGAGAGGTTGATATCCTGGCAAGCAAGATACTATGGGACCTTGGAGTATTAATATCGGCACAACAAGAGAACACCAATGTTGTGAGTGAAAGGATGCTTGGTTCATTTGACGATCTTGAATTTGTGGTACGGACACTTGGAATCGCCTTGGTAATTTGTGGTATGTTGATCGCGTTGTTTACCGTTCGTTCCATTGTTAAGCCGGTTCAAGAGTTAAAAGGCTCACTTCTCCTGTTGGGTAAGGGGATGGTTCCAGCAAAGAAAACAAAGATTTCTCAGGATGAGATTGGAGAGATGTCATTGGCCATGAATGATCTGGTAGAGGCATTTACAAGAACCACAGAATTTGCCAATGAAGTAGGAGCGGGAAACTTTGAATCAGAATACAAGCTCCTCAGCGATGACGATACGTTAGGACACGCCCTTCTGAGGATGAGGAAGGACCTGCATGAATCTGAAAGGATATTGGAGCACAAAGTGGAGGAGAGAACGCTAGAAGTCGTAAGGCAGAAGGAGGAGATTGAGGGAATCAATAACGAAATGACTGCAAGTATTAGATATGCTAAACGAATTCAGGAGTCTATCCTGCCAGATCAAAGCGTTGTAAATAAGGCCTTAAAGGATTATTTCATTTTGTATAAACCCAAAGACATTGTTAGTGGGGATTTTTATTGGATTGGCCAACATGACGACGGTAAAGCAATATTTGCAGCAGTAGATTGCACTGGTCATGGGGTACCAGGGGCGTTTATGAGCCTTATTGGAAGTGCATTGTTGAAGGAGGCTGTAGTCGAGCACGGAAAGACGGAGCCGGCAGCTATTCTCAATGAACTCAATAAACTAGCCGGAGAAACTATCAATCAAACATTTGAGGAGTCAACTGTGAAGGACGGTATGGATATCGCATTTTGCACCTTGGACCACGCAACGAAGGAGCTTCAGTATGCCGGAGCATACAATTCCTTGTATGTGATTAGAAAAGACAATGCTGATAAGCCTTCAAACTCCACCTTGAAACTGTTGAAAGATGACAACATAGAACTGAAGGAGTCGGGTAACGGATACATACTGCTAGAGGTAGCAGCTAATAAGTTTCCCATCGGTGTATTCGTTGGAGAGGAAGTGAAGACGTTCACCAATCATAAAATTCAACTTCAGACTGGTGATAACGTATATATATTTTCCGATGGTTTTGTAGATCAGTTTGGTGGACCTAAGGGAAGAAAATACATGGCGAAGAGATTTAGGCCAACGTTGTTGAGTATTCAGAATATATCTCTGGTGAACCAGGGTAGCTATCTGGATAAGGTTATTGAAGGGTGGATGAAGCCTAACGGTATTGATGAAACAGTTTACGAGCAGATTGATGACATCCTCGTAATTGGAGTAAAAGTGTAACCTCCACTATCTCAATAACGTCACATCACCCCAGAAATGGTGCGTTACCCCGTCTAATGAAGTCGCGATCACGGTATACACATATACTCCAATCGGTTGGGGTACGCCCTCAAATGTGCCATCCCAACCCAGGTCCTGGCTGTTCGATTCAAAGATGACCTCACCCCATTCATTGTAAATAATAAACTTCAATTTTTGGTAGGGCCCCCCGTGAACCACCAGTATATTATTGCCATCCGCTCCAGATCCATCAGGGCTAAATCCTGATGCGACAACAGGGGTCAAAATAACTTGAATATCCTCATACGCAGTATCTGTACAACCATATTCATTGGTTACGACTAACTGAACTGTATAAGTTCCTGTGTCGCCATAAAAATAGCTTGGATTAGGTCCCGTAGCGGATCCGCCCGCCACAGTCGCCGGATAATAAAAGTTCCATTCCCAGGATGAAATATCTATAGTATCTGGGATGTCTGGAGAACCCAGAGAGAGGTCGGTAAAGTCAATTTGTTCTTCAGTACTAACCAATGTAGGAACTGCATTGAATTGTGCCACTGGATTAGGACTGACAACAACTATAGTATCCCAACTGCTTGTACAGCCTGCTCCTGAAGTTGCTGTCAACGTAACAATGTAAATTCCATTGTTTTGATATACATGATTAGGATCAACAAGATTTGAGGTAGTTCCATCTCCAAAATCCCAGGAGTACCCCGAAATTACATCGGGGGCAGGAATGGATGAAGTATTTATAAAGTACATTGTGTCCCCACTGCAAACATCCGACCAGTCATAAGACAAGATGGGGCTTGGATTCACTGTTACCGGCTTAGTAATGGAATCTGAACAGCCGGTCTGATTGACCACGACAAGAGTAACATTATAAGTTCCCGCTGCCGTATAGGTGTTCTGGGGGTTTGCATTCGTTGATGTATTCAAATCACCAAAATCCCAGTCCCATCCAACGATAGTACCAGGGGTAATATCCGTGAAGTTGCTCACTTCACCCAGGCAAACATCCGAAGCATTAAAATCAACTGCCGGAGGCGAAGAGATAGAAATAGTAACACTATCTGATAGCTCCATACAACTTCCCGTTGTTGTAAGTGTCAAAACCACCAATCCACTTGATGTGTCGCCTGCACTGAGAATATAAGTCGCATTTAATGTGACAGAATCTGGAACGAAAACCCCACTTCCGCTGCTGCTCCATACACCTCCCGCGTTGGTAGTACTTCCATTCAGTTCTACCGAATCTACATTGGAACAAACCAGCACATCCTGACCAGCATCAACAGTGGGAGGGGGGGTGATTGAAACATTTACCAGGTCAGTTGCAGGTGGACAACCCATTAATACCCCAGTAGTCGTTAGTGTAAGCACAAAAGCCCCTGCTGCGCTATCAGCCGAACTTAGAACATAATTGGTATTCATTGACGTATCGTCTGGGAAGAAGGTCCCTGATCCGTTTGTAGCCCAAATTCCACCAGCCGCGCCTGTCACTATTCCACTTACCGGGAGCGTGTCTGCATCATTGCAGAGGATGGTATCAGAAGTAATCACCATAACACCCGGTACAATGTCGATCCTAATCGAATCTACCGCATTGAAACAACTTTGATATGTTGAGAGGTAAAGCGTCACCGTTTCGTTTAAGAAATCCCCTGTAGATGGAATATATCCTGCGTTCAACGATGAGTCATTTGGCGTAAAGGTTCCTGTGCCACTTGTACTCCACACAGCACCACCGGCATTTGTTATCGAACCGGACAGGAACACAGTGTCTGTAGTAAAGCAAACGGTTGTATCTGAGCCAGCTATTACAGTGGGAGCGGAGAAGAAACTGACCAATAGATCATCGCTGACACTGGCACACCCTCCATTGCCTGTGGTGGTTAATGTTAAAGTAAGCGAACCTGCAACTGTGTCAGCTGCACTTGGAATATAGGTAGTACTAAGTGAGTCAGCGCTTGGGGAGAATGTTCCCGTGCCGGAACTGGACCAAGTTCCGCCTGTTGCGATGAAGACCGTTCCGTTCAGGGTTATACTCGATGTACTGTTACACACTACCGTATCGGCACCGGCATTCACGGAGATTAAGCTCGGCGTGTATGTTAGGTTAATTGTGTCCGTATAAGCATTACAATCCCCATTCCCAGTGGATGTCAATACTATATTTATTGTTCCAGCAGCAGTATCCGAAGCAGTTCCATTATAGGTCGGATTCATACTGGTATCTGAAGGTGTGAATGTTCCGGTTCCATTCACAGTGGACCAGATACCTCCTGTGGCTGTGCTTATCGATCCTGCAAGAGGCACATTTAATATGGTGGCACAAACAGATGTGTCTGCACCAGCATTTACTATTGGGATTGGAGTAATGGTTAAGATAACAGTGTCTGAAGCATTATTGCAACTTCCAGTAGCAGATAATACAATAGTATCTACACCTGCTGTGTCTGGAACATAGGTAACACTAAGAGAATCAGGAACCGGTAGAAATAACCCGGACCCGGAACTTGACCATAATGAAATCCCGATGTGTCTTCACAAACTGTTGCATCGGCTCCAGCAGTTGCTGTTGCTGGAGAGGTAATGGTAACTAACATTGAATCTGACCCAGATGGGCAAAGTCCTGCAGTGTCAGAGGAGGTTAGCTGAAAGCCTATTGTTCCCGCTGCGATATCCGCAGGAGTCAACACATATTGCGCATTTGCAACTGTGTCACTCGGAACGAAAATACCCGTTCCACTCGCTGTCCATTGAGCAACAGATATGTTACCTACTATTCCATTGAGCTGTATTGTGTCCGCAGTATTGCATACGATCGTATCAGGGCCTGCATCAACTTCAGGTATAATGGTGATGAGCATACTGTCAACCGTTGGAGCGCAAGAGCCATTACCCGTAGAAGCTAAAATTAGTATTGCAGAGCCCGCCTGCATTTCAGTAGCGGTGAAGAAGTAGGTGGTGGTTAAAGCGGTGTCACTGGGGCTAAAAGTTCCGTTGCCAGGACTAGACCATTGACCAGTAGTTGTACTTCCAGTAACTGTTCCGCTTATAAGGACAGAACTATCAGCAAGACACACAGAAGTATCTGCACTTGTGCTGACGAATATCCCCGGAAAGAAAGAAATATTCATTGAATCTGATGCGGGTCCGCATAATCCATTTCCTGTGGAAGTTAGTGTCAAGGTGATGCCACTTGATGCAGTGTCAGCTGAACTAGCCGTGTAAGTTGCATTGAGCAAGGTAGCATCGTCGAAGGAGCCGGTTCCGGAAGTTGTCCATATTCCGCCACCAGCGTGGAATAACGCCATTGTCACTACAGACAACTGTATCACCACCAGCATTTGCCTTAGGAGCAGGGTCAAGATTTAATACCATCTGGTCAGACGCCGGATTGCACCCACCATTTCCTGTAGTTGTAAGTGTAAGTGTTACGGAACCCGCTGCAGTGTCACCAGCACTCGGAGCGTAGGTGGCAGCGAGCAGTGAGGAATCATCGAATGAGCCAGTACCACTGCTGCTCCATATTCCTCCAGTGGCAATCGATACTGACCCTGAAAGTAGGTATCCTGAATTATCAGCGCAGACAGTGTCATCCGGCCCAGCATTGGCAGATGGGGCGGGGGTGATGGTTAGGATGGTGGTATCTGAATCAGCATTGCAAAGGCCATTACCTGTTGTTGTGAGTACCAATTGTACAGTGCCGGCCACGGTATCCGCAGCGCTGGGTGCATAGGTGGCGTTCAGGGTTACACTGTCAGGTGAAAAGGTACCGGTGCCGCTGGTAGACCATACTCCACCACCCGCATTTGATATGGATCCATTAAGTTGGACACCTGATGAGTCAGCGCAGACACTGAGATCTGAACCTGCATCCGCTGTTGGGGCCGCGTTAAAACTTACCACTATGCTTTGACTATCCGATGGACAATTCCCAAGATTACCTGTAGATGTTAAGGTGA
>JYMV01014812.1_pt1 | contig 12092 bp, 4 predicted proteins | sample 338911 | NCBI WGS metagenome assembly JYMV01 (sample SAMN03354496, study PRJNA234377) | hydrothermal vent metagenome | biome: Deep sea; feature: Hydrothermal plumes at the Eastern Lau Spreading Center, Western Pacific Ocean; material: Seawater | place: Tonga | collected 2009 | depth 2000 m m | reverse complement strand
AACAATTGTTTGCTGAAGTGGCTTTTTGTTTACAATTGCAAACGACACAGTTTATGACCTTTAATTCTAATCGAGCACACCTGCATTTAAATTATCGAAATGATGAAAAACGCGAATTCCCGAAACTGACGTAACGCCATTCTGTAAAAAAAAATAGCAATGCCGGAATCGATGGGCTAATAACCTAATTTTTATATTAATTAATTAAAAACATATATATGGAGCATCTGCTGAACAAAAATTATGAAAAACTGATGTAACGTTTCTTTTTTTTTGCTCTCCAAATCAAATTGTATACGTTTTATTATTATGTACTGTGATTACTTTTTACATTTGATACGAGAGAGCCTGTTTTCTTATTATATCATATGATGGATCGCTGTGAAACATTTTGTCATGTAAACTACCGAATCAAGAATGCTGGAAACTAAAATGTGTGTGTGTGTGTGTGTGTGTGTGTGTGTGTCCATATATTGACGGTGCGTAAGAGCAGATTTGAAGTTGTCAATGTGTGTTTCAGTATCAAATGTGTCCTTCAGATTTGTCGGAATTCCACACACGGTAAGACACAACTGGTGTTGTAAACCGCACTCTATTTCATGCACATGTAGTTGATGCTGTTGTCTTAAATATCTAACTTAAGTGTTCTTCTTTTATTGGATCTTCCTCAAGTATGATTACGTGTTTATCATTTATATCTTATGTGTTTCATTATACGACAGTTCAGCAGCTAATTCATCATCTGTATCTTCTACAGACGTACATCAAAATTTGAAATAATGACATGCTAAATTAGGTATAATATTGTTATTATTGTATAATGTTTTGTTTTATTCTAAATTGTAGTTGGGCTAAACTGGGGACTCTCAGAGCCACAGGTATGTACGTTGTTAAGACATCTTGACTTTGCATACATTTATATCCTTAAATCAGTATCGTCTTCTACTTGCATAGAAGGTATAGACGGTGTTATGTTACCGTGATTGTCGCGGTAGAGCGTGTGTTATATCCCTGGTTGAGTCAAGCCAAAAACTAAATACTGAACAACATAAAACCCGTACAATGTTTCTCTGCATTAAGGAGTAAGAGCAAAGACTGTCTGAGTTGTTCTCGCCATGATATATCTGGACAATTGTTCACTTCGCGTTAAAAAAAAACGTTCACTCACTCATTCATATTGAAGATTCCGTAAGTAGAAATGGGTCCATAAATTGTGTTACAGTACTTTGACAGCTCTGTCGAATGTCTGCAATGCTGTTCGCGTGTATACATATAAGACTGCCTAACGGTAATCGGATGTGATTCGTATGTTTTATTTCTACAGTAAATCCTCGTTGTATCGAAGTCAAATTATCCATGTAATCAGGACAAAAGAATATAATTACTATGAGTAAGAACGTATAGGGAAGGATGTAAAAAAAACGTAAATATCGAAATAAAAATTTAGATATCAAATTTAGTACGCACGACGCGTTTCTAGAATACCCTTCATCACGTGCTCAAAACCAATATATTTAAAAGCTATATAACTTTTAAAATTTTGTTAAATTAGTGCGCATATCAATCAAGATGAGAAATTATCCAACTTTCAACTTAGACACAAACGAAGTAAAGGAGCAGTGTCGTTTTGGCGTTAATTGTTTAGATTTCCCAGATACGGGATTATCAATAGGAAAACTAAATGTTGGTGGAAGAATTTTACAATGTATGGACCATATTGGTACTTGGGGTTATCCGAGTTCGAAATAATGAGTTCCGTTTTATTAGTTAAAGGACTGATCAACTGAGTTTCTCACTGTCCCTTATTTTCAAATGCGTAGACCCCCAATTATTTAGTTGGGTCTGTGTTGCTCATCTTTTTAGTATGTTTGTGTTGTGTTGGTTTCTTCAAATCTCCCTCTCGTGTCGTGTGGGCCCAATGTTGCCAGTTTCTCAGTTTCTCTGGATTGTAAATTCTGTGGTTTTATCTAAGGTTTATTGATATTTATTAGGTACACCAATGTGGTGCGTTTGTTTATTAGTGAAGGTTGTTTTGCTGAGCTCAAACTGCAATTGTTGAGCATTTTTGTGTAATTTAAAATCCGTGAACGTGTCATGTTCACTGAACATGATATCTACGTTGTATTGTTATTTGTTGTTTGTTAAACTATTATTTGTTTACATTGTGGAGTGACCTGTTTTACACTATTTTGCCCGAGGAAACATACCATCAGTTTGTAATGTTAATGTTAATGTAAACTTAGATATATCTTGTATGTACAACTAAATTAATTAATTATGCTAAATTGTACTATAAATATATTTATCGTTCTGGTAATGGAGTTACTCACCTAGTGTAGACATGGAATCTCATTTCTAATGTATCAACGTTTCTATTACATACAGTTCAAATTATAGCGTATTTTTGAAATTCGTTTTGCATACATTTGATCAAGGGGCTGTTTTGATCGTGATCGTAACGTTGTTGGATTTACAACTACTTGTGAAATCAGTGCCTATCACCACTAAAGTTGTGAGTTCGAACTCCGATCATTGCTAGGTGTACTTGATACATCATTATGTGATCAAGTTTGTCAGTGACTTGTGGCAGATCGGTGGTTTTCTTCGAGTATTTAGGTTTCCTCATCTACAAAAACTGACCTCCAAGGAGAACTTGATTTAAGTTATATTAACAGAACCTAACATGATTTTTATGGTTGATTAAATGACCAAAATGATTATATGTTGTTTTTATGAGCGAGTGATTGTTGTTTAACACCAAATAAGCATTACTTCAGCTATAGTATGGCTAGAATAATTCAATGAGATGGTGTCCACTGTATACGCTCTTAGTCACTTAACAAGTTTGTATAGTGTTAGCGCACTGAAACAACAATCCGCGAATAGACACATAATCTTGATTCTGAGATGACCAGCCGTTGCTTAATGATTAGTTTTATTGTGTTTCTTGGCGCTAGACATGTATATGCATGATGTATATAGGTACGCCATTCACTGACGTCACTGTCATTTAAACTAATTATTGACATGCACATCAAACGAAAGTAAAATCATTTGTGTGTCACATTTTATATACATTTTTGTATTCAACAAGTACAAAAATAGTTAGTATTATGTATGTTGTTATTTTATTTTCAGCTTGAAGCACTCGTTTTCAGCTTGATATTGTCATGTTTAGTTCTGTTGTGTGTGACCTTGACATTGTTCCGTATCGTCTGCTTCGTCAATGGAAAGACATTTTATAGTAAGGACAAGAAGACGAAAAGGAAGGGGATAGTATTGACAAAGACGCAGAAACGAAGAGAACCAAGTGGTGGTGCTTTTAATTGTGAAGTTTTTAATATACAAGATAGTATTAATTTAAATAGACGGACTAGTGACCATGCAGATATTGATGCTTAAAAAAGTAAAATGTCTAAATACCATATTTTGCATCGTTGTCATAGGTAAAGGTCGCTTACATCATTTTATAGACCAAATGATACTCATTTTATGTAGAATGGCCAGTTGTGTTCAAAATGAGGTATGCGTGTTTTCTGGGAAAATTGATTCTCCGTTCCTTGTGTTGACTGATATGATATAAGGGTGATAAAAGGTCAGTAAAACAGTGATCTTTGACAATATAATGAACCACAACTACATGAGTGAATAGTTTGACATACATCAAACTCCAAAACGACATGTCTATGTCAATGAAGAATATAACAGTATTTGCGTTTGAAAGTATACATTTGTACATGTTCAGTGTTCAGTTCCGGTGTACCATGTTTGTATTATACAGTTAGTTGTTGTTCAGTTCCGGTGTACCATGTTTGTATTATACAGTTAGTTGTTGTTCAGTTCCGGTGTACCATGTTTGTATTATACAGTTAGTTGTGTCTTTAGAAGCTTAGCATAAACATTTTCTGTACAATGACCGTTGTGGTTATTTATAGTTGTGATCAAATCTGATTACAGCTTGATATTAAAAACCCCATGCAACGTTTTCATTGAATACATGTACAACTTGATCCATCATTTCGGGAATTTTAGCATAGTCCTTCGGTATCGTCGGGCTTGTTGTATGCCACCAAACAATCTGGCGAGAATTTGTCACCTGCGTTTTCATTGGTTAATGTAAAGTCCACTTGGATGTATTAGTAAATCAGATTGGTTTGTAATCTTTCATAAACATGTTCTATTTTTTTCCAATGTCTGTCGGAACATTTTTCACTAATGCGCAACGAATTTATTTCTTCCACTAAAGTTGTGAGTTATAATCCCTCTCATGTCGAGGTGTACTCGATACGATATTTTGTGAAATAATTTGTCAGTGACTTGTGGCAAGTCAGTAGTTTTCTCCAGGTATTCAGATTCCTTACACCTATAAAACTGACCACCACGCTATAATTGAGATATTGTTGAAAGTGGCGTTAAACATCATAACCATAACCCCCACAATGTTCATGTTACTATTTATAGAATCTTCGATAAAAATATGCATCAATGTCATGAATTATATTACATCAATGCATACATCTGAGATGCAGTGCCAGAATTGAATGAAGTGAGGCCTTATGCTATTTCGCTACGTCCCTCCAAATCCCCCACGTGCACCCTCACAATTAGAGGAAGGTGAAAGATAGCTTAATCAATATGAATTAAGGCGAGGATGATGAGAGGTGTCTAAAATTCCGCAATACTTTAAATGGAGTGCAACTGTGGAAGGAAAATTACTGCTTAGAGAGTACAGAGCGTTACGACAACACAAGTAGGAAAGTCTACTGACTAGCCTGTCAAGCCTATAAGTAAATCTGGCACTGATAACATGGACATGCTAATCGTCGGTTTTGTGTACAATATTATTATTATATGAGAAATTGTACATGATTGAGGTCTAAATAGTGATATTTTGTAGATGTGGGGAGGTATATTGCTACATACATTATATATACAGTGGGTGACCCTGGTCGATTTTGTTTAGTTTACTTGCTACCGAAGAAGTTATTTGCCTTTCCGGTGTGTTGGCTATGACCATCTTTCCGGTGTGTTGGCTATGACCTAGTAGTTTGTTAGAAATCACGTCGTGTGCACTACATTATATATCAGCGTGGTTATTTATATATACAGTGGGCAATAAAGTCTCATAGACATATAGTATAGACATAATTGCATTGTGCATTTTTATATCATGATAGTTTTAATATACACATATGTGTCCTGTTTCACTTTTCTATCAATTTTCGTTATTTGTTTGTTTTTGATGGTGTTTAACGCCACATTCAACACTATTTCAGTTATATCGTGGCGGTCAGTTTTATTGGTGGAGGAAACCGGAGGACCCGGAGAAAACCACCGACCTGTCGCAAGCCACTGACAAACTTTATCACATAATATTGTACACCTCACCCTGATCGAGATTCGAACTCCCACCATCGGTGGTGATAGGCACTGATTACATAGGTAGTTGTAATTCCAAATACCATACGATCACGGGCACAAACTCATAGTGAATGCATATACTGTTGTTGTCAACTTTTCCACTGGCAATAAAAAAAAGACTGATTGATTTTGAGAAATGTTTGCAGCAGATGTATATAGTATAGTTGTTGTAAATGCTACCCGTTTCATATTCAAAGGCATCATCATACTGCTGTCGGTTCGCAGGGCTGACAACACACCTGCCAAGCACGACAGATGGTGGATAATGTATGCCCTCTCGAGAGGTGTTATCGGATTATAATACTGAAAGCCTGTTGGTGGATCTTAGTGGGTGCCATGTGCTACGCTGCTTGATTGTTATAAAAAGACAACTTTTACAGATTTCGAAAAATTATAGGCGCATTATATAGGTTGAATAATGCTAACTTTTTCGTTCCAACCTAACTCTTCATACTTTAAAATCTGTTGCCCCGCTTGTCCTATCTCTTCCTCATTTCTGTATTCTACATATGTTATTGAACTTGTTCTCGTCCTGGATATGCATGTTATATTTCCACTAGGCGCTAAAGCTAAAATCAATTAATCAACGAAGCTGTTTTTCTGATGATGATCAACACTTTGTTGAAAAGTATCGTGTCAGTTGTGTACAGATGACGATGGCAGTGATAATAAAGTTGACCATTGTTTCACTACTATAACATACGATGGCCTTGTATACTATCTAATATCTAGATAATGGTTGAGGCTATCTGCTGTCTTTAATATAACTAATATTAGACGTATGACCAAGAAGATTAAACATAGTATGTATAATGTTCAAGATTATAGCGTTCTTTATAATGGCGCTGTTCTTCCGGTTATTTGTGTTGGTATTTTACTCACATGTGGAAATCACTTGCATGACAGCATAATTTCACTACGAGGCTTAGTCCAAACAACATTAGTTTAGTCCGTCACTTTTTTCAACCCACCATTTCTTTAGAAATGCCTGTACCAAGTCAGGGTCATTACGTGTTCTGCCCTGGCCTTATGAAGAAGACGATGCAGCAGTTTAACCGTTTATTATGACAAATATGTATGATGATAATGATGATAATGATGATAATGATGGTTAGATCTGAAAGTACAAAATGCCAAAACTCAGTTTTACAACAATGTCAATTAAATTCATAAATCAAGTACACATTGCATGTTATATTAAACATCCCAAAATAATACTGGAGTGTTGACTGAAATAAGTGCATATTACAAAATGCATATCAATATTATCCAATAACCAGTTTAATACAATGTTTCCAATACCATAAACCAGGTCCAAAAAATGTAACAACTCAGTGCGCGAGTAAGTGTAGGTTTCACTGTGCAGCACTGTATTACTCAAAGTGCATTATGACTGTGTAGCACTGTATGTGAAAAAACACCTTTAAAAGTTGTACTGTAAACCAACATTCAAAATGCAATAACAAAGTGCGGTATTTACAATTACACCGATAACGGTGAAGTACACCAGCGCGGTACTGTATTTTTCAGATCCACTTGCGTGGGAGTGTTCTATATTTCAAAAATCAATAACGGAGGGCTTATCGCGACCCTTGGACATTATCAACAATACAGAAATATTATCCAAGTAAATTACAAACATCAGAATGTAAAAATAACCTTGAAATATTAAGTGACACAAAAAATAAATGGTTCAGTTATCAATCGGCAAGTTTGTGTGTTCATAACAAAAATACACTTATAAATCATGAAGAAAACAATGCGTACGCTTAGATCCTTACAATAGGACATGAAATAATTATATTTAACTTACTCCATTGTGTTCCAAAGGTTTCCAAAATGAAATAATGTAGCGCTGGGCTACTTGCCACAAAACGTAAAACACGTTTTTTGCATTACGTAAATAACAAGTCCGATCACGGGAATAGACAAAATTTCCGGAAAAGAAAAATTAAAAAATATGTTACATGACACTCCCCGTCTTATATCATTCTGATATAACAATAAAAAAAAAATGAAACAAAATATTCAAAAACTATAATAAAAAATATTGACAAGGTTCTGTTCGATTACTCTGAGTCAGATGACGATTTCGTTCAGATTATTCTTCCAACAACAGTACAAGTTCCGTGATAGGTCTAGTGTATGACACATGTTTTCCTTCATGATAAATTCTTACAACTGCTTTGCGAACCAAGTTATCGTCACTTTTGATGGCCTCTTCCACTACACCTACTGGCCAGTCATTACGAGCTAGACCTTTGTCTTTTACGAATACAATGTCACCAAGTTTAATGTTCGGTTTCTCTATGCACCATTTCTGACGTGACTGTAACTCCTGCAAGTAGTTTTCTTGCCACTTGTTCCAAAACATGTCGGAAAGTACTTGCACATGTTTCCAGTCTGCCGTGTATATATCTTTAATAGAGAATTCTCCCGAGATTGTCGGAACCTCACCTTGTTTCTGAGTAAGCAGAATGTTCGGACTCAGTATTATTGGAGATTCTGGGTCTGATGATATAGTAGTTATTGGTCGAGAGTTTATCACAGCTGAGACTTCCGCCATGAGCGTCGACAGAACTTCGTGAGTGAGTGCCTTTTTATTCTGTTGCAAAAGAATTCCATCAAGTATCCTACGTGTGATTCCGATCATCCTTTCCCACACTCCATGGTTTTTTGATAAGCTGAGTGATGTTGGCGCATACATTCTGGGAATCTGATATCCGTTTAACAAGTTTAAATTCTGAGTCCAAGTTTGCCAAGAATCCTTGTGAATATCCGGTAACGTCTCATCCCAGTCAATACCTTCTGGGCATGCTTTTCGCAACAGCATCCTTCCACTAACAGTGAAGGGAGAAAGAAAGCCAATGGGGTCGAATATGCTGCTGACAGCAGAGAGCAAACCTCTTCTTGTGAATGGGTTATCCACAACTGGTGCAGTGAATACGAACGAGTCTGTATTAAGATTCCATGTAAGCCCTAAACTATGTTGAAGAGGCAAAGAGTCATCGCCAATGTCCAAATCCTTCAGATCCTTTCCAAGGTCTTCCTTTGAGAACTGAGACATAACTGTTTTATCATTGGAAGCAATCTTGTGAAGTCTGATGTTTCCTTCATCTCGCAATGTTTCTCGGGTTCGTTTCAACAAGCTAACAGCCATGTCTGCTGTAGGCAATGATGTGAGTGCGTCGTCAACATAAAAATGTTTATTAACGAATTCTCTAATGTCCTCTTCGGAGTTTTTAACAGCTTCTCTTAGCCCGTATGTGGCCACTGCCGGACTTGGCCGGTTTCCAAAAACATGGACAGTCATGCGGTACTCTATCATTGGAAGGTCAGGGTTGTTGTCCTGGAACCAGAAAAATCTGAGGTAGTCTCTATGTTCTGGTTTCACGAAGAATCTATAGAACATTTGTTCTATATCGGCGGTGATTGCACACTGATCTTTCCGGAATCTAAGTAACACACCCAAGAGGCTGTTAGTAAGATTTGGCCCTGACAAAAGTACATTGTTTAAAGATTGTCCTTTGTAAATAACTGAAGAGTCAAATACTCCACGAACTTGGTTGGGCTTTTTAGGGTGATACACCCCGAAGATGGGCAAATACCATCTTTCCTTGTCGTCCTCAATCTTCGATGATTTCTCAGCAGCACCATTGTTTATTACCTTTTCCATGAATGCCAAGAAGTGTTTCAGTTTTTCCGGGTTTCTGCGTAAACTCGATTCCAACTGATGAGCTCTTTGGAGAGCTTGCTTCTTGTTGTCTGGTAAGATTGGTCTAGGCGCTTTAAATGGTAGCGGAGCCACCCATGATCCTGTTTCATCCTTAGTGAATTCAGAGTCCATAATTGTCATGAATTTGCGATCCTCATATGACGTTCCAACTTCTTCATCCCACTGAGTTTTAACGAATAACGAATTCCCAATCGAATGTTCTACTGGTTGTTCACGAACACTTAACTTCGAGTGACACGGATCAAATAATGTTGTTCTACCATCCACGAGCAAGTTCGTTTTCAGTGAATTAACATTTGTATCCGCCTTATGGAACTTGCCAATGCAGACTTCTCCTACTATTACCCACCCTAAGCTAAGCTTCTGGGCGAATGGTGCCCCTTGTGGTCCTGTGATTTGGTTTTCTACATGATGCGCATCAATGAGAGCGCGTCCAATAAGTAACAGTATTTTGCCATCTGGCACCAATGGAGGTATTTTGTCTGCAATGGAATTGAGATGCGAATGTAATTTCGCCACTTCCGGTGTCGGAATTTCCGAAGCATCATTCGGAATTTTGTTGCATTCAATTACTGTAGGTAAAGTGTGACAAGAAGCTCCATCCCATGATTCTACGACATAACCTGTAGCTCGTCTTCCTTGCATGTGTACAATGCCAGCACAAGATGAGAGTCGATATCCAGTAGACGGACTATCCACACCGAGTAGGTCCATGAGTTCAGAACAAGCCAAAGTTTTGTTGCTATGCTCGTCTAAAATAGCATATGTAGTGACAGCTTTCTGAGGTTTGTCGTAGGGAAACACCCTTACAAGAACGGTTTTCGAGCAAGAACGACCCGTGAAATCACACAGTGATGTGCAATTAGCGATTACATGTTGATTGTCACCTCTTGAATTCTCCCCGCCATGACTCCTTTGGGGCTCCATAGTGTTAGTTGATGTCCTTTTATTGTCCAATTCAGTTTGCTCCCTTCTCTCGATGTGCATTGCAGTTGAATGTTTCACACTTTGACAATGAGCACACCTTACAGATTGTTTACAGTCTTTCATTAAATGACTATTTGTTTCACAGCATTTAAAACATATTCCTTTCTTCTTCAGAAATTCTCGTCGTTTTAAGATTTCCCACTTTGAAAATTCTCTACATGCGTTCAAAGAATGTGGTTTTGAATGTACTGGACACATCACCTCATCAGAATTCCAGTTTGCTTTTGTTTCCGATTTCACCTCCATTTTCCTGGCAATGACAGGTTTCTGACTTAGGGCTGGTCTTGAACCGATGTTCGGCTTTTGTGCTTGTTGTTCATACAAATACGAAAATGACGGATCATTGCGGATCTTACTAATTTCCTTCACGAAGTTAAGAACCAACGAGAATGGTGGGAATGGCACACTGTGTTGTTTCTTGTAATTTGCCACCCTCATTGTCCACTTTTCCTGAATGTTGTAAGGAAGTTTGTTAATGATAGGCAATACACCTGATGACGAATTAAAGTAGGAAAGTAAGACGGTGTACTGTGGGTTTGCCATAAGTGATTCTATCTCAATCATAATGTCAACAAGTTCATAAAGTTTCTTATTGTCCTTATTTCCAATTCGTGGAAATGAGCTAAGCCTTTCCTTGATGGCCGCCTCAACCATCTCAGGCGCACCAAACCTTTCATCCAAACGTTCCCAAATTTTGGCTACGCCCCATGTCGGATCGGAACTTAATGAAGATCTTATTGTCTTTGCATGCCTTCCTGAATCTGGTCCTAGCCAACGAATTAGTAAATCTATCTCCTCTGATGGAGTGACATTCAGCTCGGATATCATGCCCTTGAAATTGACTTTCCATGACAAATTATGTTCAGGTTTTTCATCAAATGTAGTAAGTCGAGTCATCAATAGATCCTTTTTCAAAAGAAAAGTAGTCAATTGAGATGCCAAGTTGCTGTCATTTCTAAGTGACTGCTGAAGTGGTATTGTAGTGTTAGAAACAAAGGGAACATTCTCATCAGGTTGTGCACTTGCAGCGTAAAAATCATAGTGTTTTGTTTGGCCAAAATGTTCTGTTATGTATCGCTCTGTGCGATTTTTGTCTACTGGAATATTAAGGTCGTGAGGCACATTTTTCGCATCCTCATCAGCAACCTTTACTTCAACCTCAGCATCAACTGCTTCCCTTTTTATCCGTAGGACATTGAGATCAGCATTTATTTGTTCTTCGTCAGTTTGTTGTCTAATAATAGCCTTTCTCTTATAAAGGGCAGCTTCTTCTTCTGCTAATTTCACTTTTGCCAGAATAGCTTCCAGTTTTGCTCTGGCCCTTGACCTTCTAGATGAGGTTGTCGACACTGACTTTGCATCTGCATTTCTCATTATCTTGATTTGATTCATAGCACCTTTAAATAGTTTATCACCACTAACACGATCTCGTTTCATTAAATGAAATTCTGCTCGACTTTCACTTGTCCTTGTGTCGTACAAATATTCAATGAATTCATTACTAACTCTTGAGTATTTTTCATAACTCTCATGTAATCTCTGTTCTAAATTGCTTAATTGTTCCACATCACAGTCTGTCAATTCATCCAGTACAGATTGCACATTTCCCCATGCTCGATCAATTGTATTCCTGTAAGCGTTTATACACTCTTCATATTGTTCCTTGCCTTTCTCTGTGAGCTCTCGAATCCGCTCTGTATCTTCCTCAACCTTGTGTAGGTCTTCTATGTCTTGTGAAGAATCAGCCATGTTGATGAATAATGGAATCTAACTGTTCTGCCCTGGCCTTATGAAGAAGACGATGCAGCAGTTTAACCGTTTATTATGACAAATATGTATGATGATGATGATAATGATGATAATGATGGTTAGATCTGAAAGTACAAAATGCCAACTCAGTTTCACAACAATGTCAATTAAATTCATAAATCAAGTACACATTGCCAAT
>JYMV01013449.1_pt1 | contig 12093 bp, 11 predicted proteins | sample 338911 | NCBI WGS metagenome assembly JYMV01 (sample SAMN03354496, study PRJNA234377) | hydrothermal vent metagenome | biome: Deep sea; feature: Hydrothermal plumes at the Eastern Lau Spreading Center, Western Pacific Ocean; material: Seawater | place: Tonga | collected 2009 | depth 2000 m m | reverse complement strand
AGCCATCGTCAGCTTGGCTTTCAGTCTGGGAGTTATCCCGGCCCTGTTTGCCCAGGAGGAGAAGAAAGAGGAAAAAAAGGACGAGAAGAAGGAGGAGAAGCCCGAGCTAAAGTCGGTCTTCAAGGACAAGGCACTGGAGGAGGGCGTGCGGAAGTTCGTCTTTGCCAAGCGCTACAACAAGGAGCCGCTGATCGAGGAGGACCTAATTCATCTCTCCACCATCAAGGCGACCAATGCCGGCATCAAGGATTTGAGCGGCCTGGAGAAGTGCCGCGCTCTGGCGTCGCTCGACCTCGCCGGCAACGAGATCACTGACTTCAGCGCCATCAAGGATCTCAAGCGCATTCAGTATCTCAACTTGGCCAAGAACAAGATTGAAAACATCACTCCGATCGCCGGCCTGACGGCGCTGCAGTACATCGAGTTGTCCAACAACCGCGTCAAGGACCTCAAGCCCCTCGAAGGCCTCAGCAACATGCGTTCACTGTATCTGTCGAACAACCGCATCAGCGACTTCTCCCCGGCGCTAAAGTTGACCAAGCTGTGGTCACTATACCTCGATCACAATCGGATCACCAAGCTCGACGGCGTTGCCGGGCTCAAGGGGTTGACCACCCTCTCTGCCGGCAACAATGAGATCGCAGACCTTGCTCCCTTGAAGGGCCTCCCCCGGCTGCACTACCTGTTTTTGGAAAACAACAAGGTGGCGAACCTCGGTTCGCTCATCGAGATGGCCGGTGCTGATTATAAAGGCCCCAAAAATTTTGCGCCGTTCCTTCGCCTGTACCTCAGGGGTAATCCCATTGCCCGTGCAACGGACAGTAGTTTGCATTTCGCCCGCCTGATGAAGTACGGTGTGCGTGTCGAGACCCCGCGTCAGCCGAAACTCGTCATCTTCGACCGCACAGGCTGGTCCGGCGACTTGACCGGCGAACAGTTAGTCGCTTTCCAAAAAGACATTCTCGAAAAATTTGGTTTGTTGAAAGACGCCAAGATTAAGCTGCAACTAAGTGTCTCGCCTGAAGACGGTATTACCAAGCAGGAAGTCGACGAGTTGAAAGCTGCGTTGAAGAAGCTCGGCGTCAGCGACAAGGTCGATTTGAGCTACTAGTCAGAGATGATGGATATTGTGGCGTCGTTGGACAGGTATCGCCGGCCGGAACCGCCGGGGACGCGCTCAACATCGAAATGCGGACAAGATTAATCATAGCATTACTGACCGGCATCGTGGCGTTTGGCCAAGCGATCACCGGCTTGGGCAGCGAGATCGTCGCCGCCAACGGCAAGACGTTGAAGGATGAATTCGGCGAAACCTCGGACTGGATCGAACTGCACAACCCCGGGGAAACATCAGCTAACCTGCTTGGCTGGGGATTAAGCGATGATCCTGAAGATCCGCATAAGTGGACCTTTCCCGAGGTCTCCATCCTCCCCGGGAAATTCCTGATCATTCATGCCTCCGGGAATAATATCGCTGAGGCCGGCAAGCCGTTGCATGCAAGCTTCAGGCTCGCTCGCGCGGGCGAGTTCCTCGGCTTGGCCAAGCCGGACGGCACCTTCACGGACAAGTACGAGCCGGGATTCCCGGCGCTGAACGACAACCAGTCTTACGGTGTGCCAATGATGGAAAAGGCGGAAGAGATCATCCCGCCCCACTCGATGTTTCGTTACCTGACACCGTCAAGCACCCACTCCAAACAAAACTGGACCAATCCGAACTTCAAGGAGACGAGTAGCTGGAAAAGCGGCCGATCCGGATTTGGATTCCAGAGATCCGGCACCAGCCTTTCAGGTTTAATCAAGACCAAGGTATCCACTTCCAAGCGGGTGATTTGGACCCGGAAAAAATTTTCCGTCAAAGACCAGGATACTCTGGCTTCCCTGATCCTTAGAATTCAGTTTGATGACGGATTCATCGCCTACCTGAACGGGGAAAAGGTTGCCTCTGCAAATGCACTGAATAATCCAAAGTACAACTCCTATGCCACGAGCAATAACAATGAGAATTCCTTTTTGGATTTTGATTTAAGTGACCATATCCCTTTTCTGAAAACTGGGGGGAACAATGTTCTGGCGGTACAGGCTTTTGATTATCGTAACGACCGTAATGAATTCTTTGTCATGCCCACGCTACTCGGGGGTCGCTCGACAGCAATCGACCCCACCAAGCGGGGATTCCTGACCGTCCCGACTCCAGGACGGTTAAACACAAGCCAATCGCCACCCCAAACAGGCAAGCCGGTTTTCTCCAAACCAAGCGGCAGTTTTTCCTCCTCCTTGTCAATCACCATTAAGCCGGCCACTGAGGGAGAAATTGTTCGCTACACAACCAACGGTTCATTGCCCAACTCGTCCTCAAAAAGTTACACCAGCCCCATAAGGATCACCAAATCCACCCTGGTTTGCGCCCGGTGTTTCACCGAAGAGGGCCACGGCGGCCCGCCGGTTACCCAGGAGTATCTGCAGATCGCATCCAATGCCCGGAAGTTTTCTTCCAACCTGCCGGTCATTGTGATCGAAAACTTTAAAGGAGGAACCATTGGATCCGATCCCTACAGGAACGCCTACATGTCCATTTACGAACCAGGCGAGGATGGCCGCACTTATCTAATGGACGGCCCGACTTTGGACACCCGCGTCGGAATCAAGATACGGGGTTCCAGCACACAAGGTCGTGCCAAGAAAGCGTTCACAGTGGAGGCCAGGGACGATTTTGGTGAAGACAAGGACATTTCTCCCTTGGCTATGTCGGAAGAATCAGACTGGATTCTTTATGCTGCCTACAACTTTGACCGGGCACTCATTCGCAACGCCCTGATTTACGAACTTAGCAACCAGGTTGGACGCTACGCTGTACGGTCACGGTTTTGCGAAGTGTTTGTGAACACCAACGGAGGCGCGTTGAGCTACAACGATTATGTTGGAGTTTACTCGTTCATGGAAAAAATCAAGCGGGACAAGAACCGGGTGAATATCACCCGCATCAGCCCCGAGGACAATTCGGAGCCCGAAGTTACCGGGGGATACATATTCAAGATCGACCGACCAGACCCCGGAGATTCTGGGTTCAGCGCCGGCAGCCAAAGCATTAAGTGGGTGGAACCCAAGGAAAGTGAAGTAACCTCCAAACAAAGAGCCTATGTCCGCAGCTACATCAACACGATGCACAAGAACCTGAGTCATCCAACCAAATACGCCGACTATGTCGATCCCCTCTCGTGGGTGGATCATCACATGCTCAACGAATTCACCAAAAACCCGGATGGCTTTCGATTGAGCACCTATTTCTACAAGGACCGAAACAAGCGGATGGAGTACGGCCCAATATGGGACTTTGACCGGACAATGGGTTGCGACGATGACGGGCGAGCGGCCAATCCCGTCGGTTGGTCCGGCGATTACTACTATGGTTGGTGGGGGCGCATCATACGAAACAAGTCATTCAAGGAACTCTACACCCAGCGCTGGAGTGAATTGCGCGGCGGTGTGATGACCGAGAAAAACATTTTTTCCATTATCGACGAGTGGGAGGAACTGCTTGACGAGGCGGCTCAACGCAACTTCACCAAGTGGCGCCTTGTAAACTCGAAGACGGGTTTCATGACTGAGATTGGCCAGCTAAAGGACTGGATCTCCATAAGACTGGCCTGGATGGACACCCAGTTTGACACCATCCCTGCACCAATCCTGAGCATGACAGAAGGGGTCGGCTTACCCGGATTCGAACTGAGCGTACGAGCCCTAAGTCACGAAGTGTATTACACAACTGACGGAACGGACCCTCGAATGCCGAATGGCAAAATAAACCCGAAGGCAACCCGGCTTGGCATGCTCGAGATCGGCGAGATGCTTGCCAAGATCATCATTCCAATGGGTTCGGAGTGGAAATATCTCGACAACGGAACCAAGCTCGATAGGGTTGAATGGACGGCAACCGATTACGACGACAGCCAGTGGAAAAGCGGAAAGGCCGAACTGGGGTATGGAGACGGCGATGAAGCGACCGCGGTCGACCGGGGTCCTCCACCCAAATCGAAGTATCGAAACACTATTTACTTCAGGAGGACGTTTCAAATAGACGGCAATGCAGTCGGCAAATCTTTACTGATAAAGCTCCTGCGTGACGACGGGGCTATCGTCCACCTGAACGGCCAGGAGTTGTTCCGCAGCAACATGCCTTCAGGGACAGTCGTCCGCTACACCACTTATGCGTCCAAGCGCAACTCCTCGGCCAACAGCAAGATTTTCTTCTCGCACTACATCGACGAGCCAGGCTTTCAAACCTTAAACAACGTCCTGTCGGTTGAAGTCCACCGGGGCTCAAGGTCTGACGGCGACCTCAGCTTCAACCTTGAGGCAACCATTATGGACTCTACGAGAGTGCCGATCCCCATCAGTGCATCCTCTGTCATCACGGTTCGGGCAAAAGACAGAAATACATGGAGTTCCCCTGTCACCTCGATGGTAACTATTTCCCCAACTGCGCCCCTTCGCATTACCGAGTTGATGTACAACCCTCCGGATGGAAAGCCCTTCGAGTTCATTGAACTGAAGAACACCAGTGGCTTTCCTTTGGATTTAAGCGAGGTTTCACTTGAGGGGGTGAACTTTGTCTTCGATGAAGGTGTCCTAGCCTCCTGGCAATCTGGGGTTCTCATACCCAATGACGATCCGGTTTCTTTCACTGAAAAATACCCCAACGCTCCCATTCTAGGAACGTATCGCGGTAGCCTCTCGAACTCCGGAGAATCAGTCCGGTTGATTGACCGGGATGGCCAGGTCATTTACGAGGTCAACTACAGTGACACCTCCCCCTGGCCAAGCGAGGCCGATGGCCTCGGTTCATCACTGGAACTGCTTTCCCACCTTGGCAATGAACAAGATCCGGCCAACTGGCGGGCCAGTCTTGTTCTAGGTGGCACCCCGGGTGACATTCTGTTCACCGAAATAATCCGTACGGGCGACGGAAGGGTGGCCATCCGCTTCCTAGCACTTCCCGGCAACTCGTATTCCCTTCACACCAGCGACGACCTCGGCTCGGGCAAGTGGCGAAAACTCGAGGCAAATGAATTCGTGACGGAAACAAAAGTCGTAGAGTTCATCGTCTCGCCCAAGGATGGCGACGGGCAGCAGTTCTACCGCGTTTCCAACCCATGACAACACACCACACATCCGGCAAACTGCCGCCGCTTGCAGGACTCTGCACGTTCGATGAAGCGCAGCACCCCGGACTCCCGGTGGACGAATGTGTCCGCCGCCTGAAACGCTACCACTACTCACTCAAGCGGCTGCATCAGGTTTTCAACAACCGCTAATCGGGATGAGAACATTATCAAACTTGATGAAGTTTTGCGCCTGTCTCTTTAGTGGGGCAGGACTGGTTCGGAATTTAGCTATTCAAGTTCGTTTTTTCTTTAGCTCCTCGGCGTCTAGATAGAATTCGAGGTATCCACACTCCGCACATGCCGATGCCTTTTGGATATTTGTCTCGAAGGAGAAATGCTTTTGGTCATCCGACTTGAATCCGAAAAGATATTTCAGGGGGGATGGGATTCTTCCTTCAATCATTTTTCCACTGCACTTAGGGCATTCCTTTGTCATTAGCTTATCTTTCTTTATTTGTTTCCGAACGACAAAGCTATGCTGTTGAAACTACTCGATCAAGCGACTGATTCGGTAGCCAATGAAGCCGCCAAGAACCGCTGATATGCTGGAAGTTAAAAAAAGACTCGATATCGTTTAGGTCACCCTGAGGTCCACCACCGAAACCCAAAGACCTGCACCTAAACCAACAGAAAAAATTGTCACGATGATCCTTAAAAATTTCTTCACAACACAATGAGAACCCAATGCCAGTTCACGGTCAAGCAACTCTGTCGTTTTTTCGCTTTTTGACAACTTACGATTTTAAAGATTGTCGAAATGTCTCGGAGGTATTGCTAGGGATTTACGAGACGGCGCTCCCCGCCCTGCGGGATGTCCTGCAACGTCACTTGGCCGACACCAACCCGCTGGCCGACCACCCAAGCGTGCGGGTCATCCGGTTTGCCCTGCTCGAGATCGGCGAGATGCTTGTGCTTGGCCAAGCGAGCGAATGCTGAGTCTTTCGGGCGAACGTCCAGCCGCAAATCGGCCTTGCGTGTTTTCTCATCCGGGCCATGGCACTTGAAGCAGTGACCGGCCAGAATGGGGCGAACGTCACGTTGAAAATCCGGCCCGGCGAAGCTGGGCAGTTGAACGGCAAAGAGAGCGAACATCCAGTGAAATTTCATCATTACGAGTCTTTTTTAGCCGTTTTTAAACGGTTTTAGGGCTTTTTGATATGCCGCTTACACTTATGCACATCCAAACACCACTATGCACTGGGACAAATGCGGGACACGAAAACAGTTGTTTTGTTGTGATCATCAAACCTCCGATTGGAGGACAAAACACTACGATGCTTTAGACAGTAGTCCCACCCCCCACCAAAAGCACAGCTGCGATTGTTGTGATTAGGAGGTGTTTCATTTGCCTTCATCTTCCAGTTCCTTCTTAGTCTTGCCGCCGTGTTTGCGGAGGAGGTCGGCGGTTTCCTTATCATCGGCCATATCTAGCGGTGTTGTGCCATCGTCATCCTTCGCATTCATATCCGCACCCTTGGCAATGAGCAGTTCGATGACTTCCTTGTGACCTTCACGAGCTGCAGAATGCAAAGGAGCAGACTTCGCATTGACACCCACACCATCAGTCAAGTGCTGTTTGACGGCTTCGATTTTACCTTGTCTGGCTGCTGCGTGAATTGAGATGTCGGGTGCTTTGGCAGTCGGCGGTTCTGGTTGTGCAGCTTCGGCAACTGGTTCAGTCGGTTTTGCTTCTACTGGAGGAGGCGATGCCTGCGCTGGCACTTCAGCAACAGATTCAACTGGGTTCGCTTCTGGTGCAGGAGACGACTGCTGCGCCTCCCCACACCCCACCAGCACCACGGCTGCGATTGTTGTGAGTAGGAGGTGTTTCATTTCTCTTCAGCTTTCAATTCTTCACCCGTCTTGCCGCCATGTTTGCGGAGGAGGTTGGCGATTTCGGTGTGATTCTCTTTGATGGCCTTATCTAGCGGTGTGTTATCATTCTTATTCTTTGCGTTTACCTTCGCACCTTTTGCGATGAGTAGTTCGGCGATTTCCTTTTCACCGAACAAAGCCGCATAATGCAAAGGAGTCCAACCATCATCACGCTTCGCATTCACATCCGCACCATTGGCGATTAGGAGTTCGGCGATTTCCTTACGGCCATAAGTAGCCGCACTATGCAAAGGAGTCACACCATCATCCTTCGCATTCACATCCGTACCAGCAGCGATGTGTTGTTTGACGGCTTCAAGATTTCCATCGAAGGCAGCTTTATGAATGTTGATGTCTGGTGCTTTGGTTGTCGGCGGTTCTGGTTTTATCCCTCGGGCAGGATCAGCTGTTGGTTTTGTAGCTTTGGCAACGGGTTCATCAGGTTTCGCTTCTGGTGCAGGAGCCGATGGCCGCGCTGGCACTTCAGCAACGGGTTCAACTGGTTTCGCTTCAGGTGCAGGAGCCGACTGCTGCGCCTCACCACACCCCACCAAAAGCACGGCTGCGATTGTTGTGAGTAGGAGGTGTTTCATATGATGTGATTGTTGTGAACGAACTGCACAACGAAGGTTACGTAGCTTGATTTCATGCTACAAGAGGATAAAATAGCCATATGTTACTAAATGAAGGTTTGCCCGTTAAGCGCTACACTCGAAGAGTGAAGGTTTTGCCTGACAGGGGCGTTGCCACAACGGTGCCCGGAGCCCTCTGTGAGAGCTTGGCCTCGTTGCTTGCCCCTACAGCCCAAGAGGCGAGATTGATGCTCCATGAGATAAGGGAACGGCATTCACTCTCACGGCCTCTTCTAGCGTCTTTCATGGGCACAAGTCGTCATACCATTCGTTGCTGGGAAAAGGGGTTTAGAGAGCCTTCAGGGCCCTCTAAACGCCTGATACAGATGGTTCATAAGCGACTCGTGTCAGAGGTGACAGGGGACTGCTTCGTCCTCTAGGTCAGTTGGCATTCCTTTCCACATGAATTCCGATACTTTGCCGCTCCCTTGGGAGCCTAGTGTTATTCGCTCAATCACTTCACGGGGATTGCGCAAGCTATTCAGTCGTCGAGAAGCTGTAGCGATTGTTATCCTAGGGAACAGGTGATGGATAATCCCGTTGAGGCCGAGGAAAAACTTTCCACCATCGTCATTGATTTCCTGTAAATTGTAGCACATACCCGCTAGTAAGGTTTGTTCCTTTGAAGGTAGATTGTTCAATTCTTTTGGATACTTTCCCTGCTTAGCCATTAGAGCAGCCATAACCAGGGCAGACTCAGTTGAAGGTTTTTTGACGTCCCCAACAGCCTCAATGTATTCGTTGTAATAGTCTTCGTGTGTTTGGTTGGGGTTCAGATTCTCCTGATTAAGGTCCAACCATATGCTGTGGATCTGTCGATGCTCTTTGTGCGTCAGTTCTCTATGGCATCTTCTCGCAATGGTCACTGAAATCTTTGCTAGAATGAATAATGAAGCATGGTTTCTCTTTGGTACTTTGGGAATTAATTTATGAATCGCGTCTCTATGCTGGATGAGTTCATCGTCAAAATTAGAAGCATGTAAACCAATTGGTTTATATATATCTTTTGTGTGGTTACCCTGGTTACCCTGGTTACCCTGGTTACCCTGGTTACCCTGGTTTACATTAGCGAGTTCCACATTCAAATCTGCCCCCTCCAACTTACTCTCCATACCACTTGATTCAGGCCATTGTATCTCTTCAAGCGAAATTTCTATGGGTGGGGTTTCGTTTATGAACCTGTAGTTGCATCCGCTAGGGTGCATGCCATAAACCATTGTGTATCTGCCATCCGCTCTCCACTCAATCTTCCAACTGCTATTGATCCCGGTATTCGTGGATGGAGGGCATTCGCCATCTATGTAAACCCATATGTTACCACCCCGTGCTCCTTTCGTAAGAAGGCTGTCTTTTAGCCTAGGATTAAGCTCGAGAAATTCTTCAAACTGATTGTCGTCATCGATGTCAATGGAGCACAGTCCGCCTGAGGCATGGCCAAGCTTAACGGCAATGTTGCCAGACTCCAGTCGTCGCAGATGGTTGGGGTCAGACATGACTTCAACGCCAAGTTGCTTCCATTTAATCGATGCTACTTTTGTCCCCCAAGGGCATGGAATCAGTACCACATCGTGGCCCAATAACTTAATCAACTTGAGGTATTCAGGTGTAGCTGCCTTGTCTCGATCGCTTCCTTCTTGATTAAAAAAAACACTCATAGCCCTCAAAATTACGGCCATCTGGAGCGCTGTATCAACAGTATTTTTTATGCCCGTCATAAAGGGCGTCATTTATATCGCGGTGTTATTGGAATAAACCCAGTTCAGCCTTTCAACACTTGTATCTATGGGCTTGATGTTTTTTGGGGGTAGCCACATTTGGCAAAAAAAAAGTTGTACACACCTAACGTAGTCGAGCCTTTATTGGTCCGTTTTGGGCAAATATAGGGTCCGTAAGAGTAGTTGGCATGACATCATTAATGCTGAAGCCGACATGGATGTGAGGCTCTGTTACCCAGTTTGATTTGCCTTACAGGGCGTAATATTCCAATAGGCTTTAGCAGCTTCGAATGATACGAGTTCCCTGTAGTGGGCAAAGAGCATCTTTGAATCGCGGTGTCCCAGTTCGAAAGCCGTTTTGTCCGCTGACTGGTGCAGTGCTAAATGGTAGCTAGCAAAGCTATGACGCATGATGTCAGGTTGCCAATTTATGCCTGTTAACTTCAGTACTTGGGCGAGGCGTTTGCGCTTGTTGGTCAGTGGCAGATTCCCCCCAAAGGCTAGCCATTCTTTCAGGTTGCTCGAGAGACTCACCAAACGGCGTTTACGACTCTTGGCTTTGGCGGCATTGATCTCAATGTAACGCTCGGAGATGTCGAGCCAAGTGAGGCGTTCAATTTCGAGCGGGCGCACGCCTGCAAAGAGGCCGATAGCAAGGTAGGGTATGAGCCCGGGGTCGTAACTTAGGGCCGCTTGGAGGAGTTTTTTGGTCTCGGGTGGCGTGAATATGGATGGCGGGGAATCGTCGCCCATGGGCCGCTTTACGACCGCGCACGGGTTCCTATTGCAGTAGCCTTCGCGCACGCACCACGTGAAGAATGGCCCGATCTTGGCGATCACACCATCGATAGTGGAGCGGGCCCATTGGCGCTCCGCAAACCACTGTTCAAGATGGGTAGGGGAGAGGGTGTTGGGTGTCTTGTTTCCGAAGGCTTGGATGAGTAGATCGAGCTTCCATTGGATTTGTTGGAGGGAGAGTTGACGCAAGGATTCTGATGTTTTTTTTGCCAGATAGGCTTGGGCCGCTTCGGGCAGGGTGATGGAGCTTTGCTTAGCGTTAGCGCTAAAATTAAGAGACGCTTCGAGTCCTTTCGAGCGCACCATTTTTCTCTCCTCACTAACCCTGCTAACTCAAGTCATTTAGACGCAGCGAACGCTGTGTCTGCGACTGGTTACGCTCTTTGGCTTAGAACGATCACTTTAGGGCAAATTGAACCCTTAAAAGTGTTAGCAAAGTGTTAGCAGCCAAGTTTTGTAACTACCGAGGCAAGCCCCGTTGGAGGGTCAGTGTCTTTATCAACGGCCGACGCAAGCAGCGTTACTTCAAGACGTTCGCGAAAGCGAACCAATGGATCCAAGAGCTCAAGAGCACAGGCTGTGCTACTGCGCCCAACTGGGTCAACTGGATGCCGCTCAAGAGCATCTGGGCAAGTCATACGAACTTGGGGATGCCCAGCAGATTAAGCTTATGGCGTTGGATGATGAGGATCTGAAGCCGCTATGGGAGGGTGCGGCGGCGGGGTGAAGGAGATATCAACGATTTAGCCGCCCCACTCTATCGTAGAGCTTATTGGCAAGCTCAGCCGCTTCAGAGGAATGGTGGCAAGCCTTATGGCAGTTGGGACAGAGAGCCACGGCATTCTCAATCACATCAGCTCCCCCTTTTCCCAAAGGATGAACGTGATGAACCTCTAAGTAAGGAAATCCGTTTGCATCTCTAAAAGGAGCATCAAAATTGCACAGTTCACAAATCCCGTTTGCCTCCTTAAGCACCCAAGCTTTTACGCTTGGGTCTCTCTTGTAGGTCTTAGTGGTTGTCTCAACAAATTCTGGATTGTCTGTTCCCTCTGGAGCTTTAGAGAATGTACGACTTCTGAGCGTTCTGGTTTGTTGTTCAAGCACCTCATAGTTTGCAGTTGGGGTGAATCCTTTTCCCTTAAGATAACCGGTCTTCTCAATGGCATCAGCGATCGCTTCTCTGACATTCGCTCCTACATTCTCTGCTGGTCGGTAGCCCTTTAAATAATCAACACCCATTTCTGTGAATACAGAGGAGATGTTACACATTCTGAACTCGATAGAAGATCGGTTTCTCGCAGACAATCTGTCCGCACGCAACTGGCGATTGATCTCTGCCTTATTGAAAGATTTACCCTCAGTATCCATCTGATGCATCTGAGTGTAGGCTTCTACACTGGCTAAAACTTCATCCTCATTCCAATCCGACTGTGATGAAGGTTTCTGTATTTTTATAGTGCCATCATTGTGACTGATCATCCAATCGTCTTTGAAGCCATTATCTTTCAAGGCACTTGCAGCCGCTCTAATACGAGCTGGGAATCTAGTTGGATCCTCTCCCGGCCAATCAGAACCAAAACCTTCATCTAAGTCGGGATGAATCGTCGCTCTAACTTCACCGGAATAGCCGGCGGCATCAGCCTCTAGCTCAATCTTTATCTTCCCAAAATCACTGAAAATAACAGAGTTCTCTTTAAGAGAATTGGAGATAGTCTCTTTGAAGCCGCCAGATTCAGTGTTGTAAGGAATGATCACTGGGAGTTGTTAGTGGTGTGTTTCACTTCCCTTCAGTTTTCAATTCTTCACCCGTCTTGCCGCCGTGCTTGCGGAGGAGGTCTACGGTTTCTTTTTTGTCGGCACAACATTCGGCCCAATCCAGCGGTGTTCCGCCCTCATCATTCTTCGCAT
>JYMV01035641.1_pt1 | contig 12094 bp, 10 predicted proteins | sample 338911 | NCBI WGS metagenome assembly JYMV01 (sample SAMN03354496, study PRJNA234377) | hydrothermal vent metagenome | biome: Deep sea; feature: Hydrothermal plumes at the Eastern Lau Spreading Center, Western Pacific Ocean; material: Seawater | place: Tonga | collected 2009 | depth 2000 m m | reverse complement strand
ATTGAGCGTCGAGGGAAGAACGTGCTTCTGCTGCTCAACGAGGGTTGGCTCATCAAGGTGAACCTTGGCATGACCGGTCGCCTGCTACCCTTTCCCAGGCCGCCACGTGGCACGATACGTCCTACTCACTCAGCCGTTCGGCTCCGGTTTTCGAGCGGTGCGCTTCTTGTTTTCGACGATACGCGTCGCTTCGGCAGTATAGAGGCCCTTACGAGTGCGGAATGGAATGTGCGAGCCGATCTAATGGGCCCAGAGCCCTTAGATACCCATTATCAAGTATGCCATTTACTCGATGGCTTGAATCGCTCTTCCTCACCGGTGCGCTCGTGGCTCCTTGACCAAAAGCGGATTGCGGGTGTCGGTAATATCTATGCGAACGAGGCTCTCTATCTGGCTAGAATCCATCCCCAGAGGGAAGCGCGCAGTGTGACACCGAGCGAAGCAGAGTCATTACACCGGTCCCTCAGGAGCATCCTGAGGGATGCGATCGACGCGGGGGGAACAACGATCCAGGATTACCGAAACGCTAATGGAGACAAAGGTGAGTATGCTGGGCGGCTGGGTGTCTACGGGCGAGAGGGTGCTGCATGCTTCAGGTGTAATGATGAAGTGCACCGTGTGGTCTTCAGCAACCGCTCTGCGTTCTATTGTCCGTCGTGCCAACCCCGGTGGAGAAGCAAATGAGGGCCTTTAGCGGAATCAAGTTCATGCTCCTCGCACTCCTTACTGCTTCCTTGCAAACGCTCGCAGCCCAACAGTCACCAGGTGAGCTACTTCCCGTGCGGCAAGTCACCCTCAATAACGGTATGCGCCTTGTCATCCTTCGGAGACCGGGTGCCCCGACCATCTCTTTCGCAGTCCAATTCAACGTCGGTGGTGTGAATGAGCGACTAGGAACCACGGGCATTGCCCACCTTCTCGAACATATGCTCTTCAAGGGCACTACGAGCGTAGGCACAAGAAACATCGATGCTGAACTCGAGCTATTCCCAAAAATGGATACCGCACATGACTCCCTGGTTGCAGCCAGAGCTCGTGGTGACAGCGCGCAAGCATCGGAGCTTTCAGAGCGCATAGCTCAGCTTGAAGACAGCGCTGCAGTCTTCACCGAAAGCAACGAGTTCGACCGTATCCTGACACGGGCGGGCGCGCGGGGCCTGAATGCCACGACAACGAGTGAGTCCACGCTCTATTTCGTGGACTTACCAGCGAACCGAGCCGAACTATGGTTTGCACTGGAAGCTGACCGGATGTTGAATCCGGTCTTCCGGGAGTTCTATTCCGAGCGAGATGTCGTGACTGAGGAACGTCGCATGAGAGTTGATGCGAGCCCGTCCGGTGCGCTCGTCGAAGCCCACCTAGCCACCGCGTTCAGTATGCACCCCTATGGGGTGCCCGTAGTTGGGTATATGGCGGATCTTGAGGTACTGAGCCGAAGGGACGTGGAAAGCTACTATCGACGCTATTACGGTCCGAACAACGCAATCGTCGGTATCGTGGGAGACCTCGATCCTCATCAGATCGAAGAGTGGGCTCGCGAGTATTTCACGGGCATCCCAAAGGGAGAAGAACCCCCGATCGTGACTGCCGTGGAGCCAAGGCAAAGGGGAGAGCGCCGAACAGAGTTGAATTGGGATGCCCAGCCCCAGCTCCAAATCGGATGGCACGTCCCGGCTGGAACTGATCCAGACGCGCCCTCCTTGGCAATTCTAAGCTCACTATTGACGGGAGGAAGGACATCCCGCCTGTATCGGCGCCTCGTGCTTGAGAGTCGTGCTGCAACAGCCGTGTTCTCTTCGCTTGGACCGGGTATGCGATATCCACAACTCTTACAGATAGCCGCTACGCCGAGGGCTCCGCACACCACGATGCAAGTGGAAGAACTAATTTACGAGGAGCTAGAACTCCTGATCCAAGATGGCCCTACTGACAGTGAAATGGAGCGTGTCCGGAATCAGATCTCGGCCGGATCCGTACGGCGTATCCAGTCAAACATTGGGCTCGCTTTCCAGTTAGTAGAGTCGATCGCGGTGTTCGATGACTGGCGCGAGACTTTCCGGTACTCGGAGAAGTTACGTGCTGTGACTGCCGATGATGTCATGCGGATAGCCAAAGCCTATCTAACAAGAAGTAATCGGACAGTGACAACACTGGTGAAGACGGAGGGTTGATGATGAAACCCGCAGCGAGGGGCATCTTGGCGTTCCTGTTGACAGTGATGCTCATGTCGCCATCTACCTCTGCACAGGTCCTCGTTCGCCAACATAGTGCTGAGAAGATCGTGTTCCCCGAGTTAGAGTTCGAGCCACCGGCAGTTGAGGAACACGAGCTGGCAGGGGTGACTGTGCTCGTACTTGAGGACCACAGTCTTCCGCTAGCCACTATATATGTCCGCCTCAAGGGTGGTTATGGGCTATTTAGCAGGGACCTCTACGCCGCGGCTTCGGCGTTACCCTCCCTTATCCGTTTCGGCGGTAGCAAGGACCTCGCACCAGACTCAGTTGATAAGGTCTTGGAATATTACGCTATCCAAACCTCATTTGGGAGCGGTGGAGAAGCGATCTCAGCGACCGCCAACGCGCTTGTTGAACACTTTCCCCTCGCGGTTGATCTCCTGGGTACACTCCTTACAGAGCCTGCCTTTAACTCGAACGAGGTGGAAGTCTGGAGAGGGCGACAAATCGAAAGTGTTGCCAGAATGGCGGACGATCCAGTCCGACTTGCATACTCTGAGTTTAACCGCCTTCTCTACGGCGATCACTCGATTGGCTGGGAGATGGGCACAGCTGATCTAGAACCCGGGGATCTATCACGCGAACAGCTCCTGGAGGTACACAGCCGTATTGTTTGTCGTGACAACCTCGTTCTCGGGCTGGCCGGCGATATTACCTGGTCTGAAGTCGAACATTTAGTGGAACGGTTAATCGATCGGATCAATCCCTGCTCTGTATCGCTGCCCGAGTCACCTATCCCGACAATCAGGAACGCACCGGGGATTTACTTGATCGAGAAAAAGATAGAACAGAGCGTGATCGTGATGGCACATGCCACCGATCTGAATCTGTCTGACGATCCAGCTTATTTCTCCGCTACTATCGGGAACTCGATCCTAGGCGGGGGAGGCTTCTCAAGTCGAATCCTTTCCCGGATCCGAACACAGGAGGGATTTGCGTACTCGGCGGCTTCACTGTGGACGATGCCCCGACGCTACTCCGGCCTTCTCGGCGCAGTCACGAGCACTCGCCCCGAGAACGCTGTCCCTGCGGTCGAAGCAATCCTGGAGACAATGCGGGGTCTGGTAGACTCGCCCCCCCAAGCCTCAGAAATCAGTGCAGCGGTTAACGCGATTGTGAACGGCTTCGTGTTCAACTTCGAGACATCCGGACAAATTTTGTCGCGTACGATGTTCTATCTGAGCGAGGGCCTCCCCAGGGATTGGCTCGAACGATACTTGGCTGGGGTCCAGGGCGTAACCGCGAATTCCGTGCACCGCGCTTTTTTAGAGCACATGCGACCAGAAGACATGATGATACTAATCGTAGGAGACCCCGAGCGGATGGGACGAGAACCACTAGCGACCTTGGGGCCCGTAACGATCATGCGGGAAAGCGAAGTTCGCTAAAAAGCAGAAGGGTATCTGAGCGTTTCCTCTCCTAGGCTTTGCCCCAGTGGAGTGCGGCGATTCCCCCGGTAAGTAAGGTCCAACCCACATCCTCGAAGCCAACTTTCTTGAATAGCAGACCCAGTTCGTCCGGGCCAGGAAATTCCTCTACAGACTCCGGAAGGTACCGGTATGCCCAGGGGTGCCCAGATATGATGCGACCCACGACTGGTAGTACCCGACGGAAATATAAGAGATAGGCCATTCGCACGAACGGGTTCGGGGGTAAGGCAAACTCCAATACCACCAGAAGCTTCCCCCTCTTAAGGACGCGGTAAAGCTCTCTTAACCCACACTCCAGATCCGAGAGATTGCGCACACCGAATCCGACCATGGCGCCATCGAAATTGTCATTTGGGAACGGTAACGCAAGCGAGTCCCCACACACTGGCGTTATCGGCCCGGCAACTATCTTTCTAGCACCCTGCACCATCATGGGACATGCGAAGTCAGTTGCGATTATTCGCCCACGAAAGCCCGGTCGATCACCGAGTTCAAGAGCGAGATCAAAGGTGCCCGTGCAGGCGTCGAGAAAACTTCCTGACGACTCCGCTTCCCACCCTATTTGATCTACCGCTAGACGGCGCCATGACCGATCCATGTTGAGACTCAATAGATGGTTGAGCAGGTCGTACCGCGGAGCAATCTCCGAGAAGATTGTTTTGACCTGATCGTGTCGCTCGATACCATCGTTAGGCACGGATCGCGGAAGAGATTGCATGACAGGGGAAACCAATACGGCTTGAGTTCGAAGGCCGGAATCGATCAGGTGACAAAGTTGAAGTAAGAAAAGAACTTACGGGAAGCCTCAAGGGCCCTCAACGTGCGTCAAGACGAAGTAGAGTAAGAGATGATGGTTGACTTAAATGCATCTTGCAGCACCATAAAGGTTAGCGGAACTCGACGACTGCTCAGCAGTCGAATAGGAGTACACCGCAATCCCTAAGCTACTCACGTTTTTCGTCGTAGGGCTCGTAACATCGCTCGTCTCCGGAATTATTCTCGCCGTCGTGAGGAGCGTCATCGAAGTGACCTTTGGGCTCGCATCCTTTTTACCTTTCAAGGTTTAGCCCATCGTCCTCCTCGGATGGATCGTGGTGCAGGTGATCGACAGGGCGTCAGGTAACAGCAGCTCTCTCACCGCTTCCTACAGGCGATGGATAGATCGCCAATAAGGCTGGGGCCTGAGTCTGGTCCCTAAGTACCAGCTAGGGCAGAAAGTCGCTCGTCAACCGCATGCATCAATGACAGTAAGGCTTCTCCAGCTCTCGAATCCGGAGAAGAGATAACTGTGGGTACCCCTAAGTCACCTGCTTCACGAACCTGAGGATCAAGCGGAATCTTACCGAGAAATGGCACGTCCATCTCCTCAGCAAGCACCACCCCCCCACCTGAACCGAAGACGTCGATAATTTCTCCGCAGTGTGGGCAGGCCAGACCACTCATGTTCTCTACGATACCTAAGACCCGTGTGTTAACTCTCTCGAACATTTTTACTCCGCGACGGACATCACCGGTAGCAACATCCTGGGGAGTTGTCACCATAACGACCCCATCTAGTTCAATCGTCTGAACTAAGGAGAGCTGAGCGTCTCCGGTCCCCGGAGGCATGTCCACAACCATGACGTCGAGGGGACCCCATTCAACCTGTTCGAGGAACTGCTTGAGGATTCCCGAAACCAATGGACCTCTCATGATAGCTGGCTGTTCCTTGTCCAAAAGGAAGCCCAGACTCATTAATCGAACACCGTGTGCCTCTAGGGGCTCAATGAGTTCATCGCCCTTGGCCCCGGTAATATTGGGTCGACGGTTCACACCGAACATCAAAGGTATGTTGGGCCCATAGATATCAGCGTCCAACAGACCAACGGAACGTCCGGACTGTGCAAAAGCAGAAGCTAAGTTAGCTGCTACCATGGATTTACCAACTCCACCCTTACCCGAGCTAACGGCAATCACCTGCTTGACTGATGACAGTATACCCGGTTTGGGTGTCGGAGCCGGCACAGAACCAGGCTTGAGTCCCCCCTGACGACCTCCTCCTCCGGCAGGTCCCATTTGTGGTAATTGGACGTCGATCTTGACCTCTGACACTCCTTCAACAACCTCGCATGCCGAACGAGTAGTCTTGACCAAATCACTGGGATCATCCGGACGAAGAAGAAACTGAAAGCGAACAACACCATGCGGATCAGCTTCGAGCCCCTGAACGTGACCTCCAGCCACGAGGTCTCGGTTGGTTCCAGGATGCTTGATACGTGAGAGCACAGACATTACTGCGCGTCGCAACTCGTCAGAATTCATTGGTCTTAGTTGAAGTCGGAAGGCCTTCTGGGCTGCCGTCCTGTAGTTTTGTCCTGGAAGCCAGACAAGTTACTGGAGAGCCTCCAAGATTGTCAGTCAGAATGCAGTGGCTGAACAAGGCTTTAGGGGGAAAGCGAGAGCCCACTTATGGACTCCCAGTTCCTCATCCCCCCGAAAGTTCACAGCTCAGCAGCTCCATTGAGATGAAAGATAGTATGAGTTTTTCTGACTACAGAGCCGAGCTTGGTTGCGTTAGCCCGTGAGCGAGCTAAGATGGTTTTTGAGTGACCTAACCCTGCTGGATAGCTTTCTGGGGCTGGATAACGCTTTGTTTCCCAGCCCTTTTTTCGTCGGGCACATCGTCAAGACGAGTGGCCACCCACCCAGAAAAAACACCTGCTAACCCACTGACTGCCATGAACGGTAACCCGACCACACCGCCGCCGGTGAATGAACCAGTCCTTACTTACGCTCCCGGAACACCTGAGCGGGCCGAACTCAAGAAAGAGCTCGAGTCTCAGTCAAGCACTGTCGTTGATATCCCCTTGGTGATCGGCGGTGAGGAGATTAGGACTGGCAACACTATCAACGTTGTGATGCCCCACGCGCATAGTCACGTTCTCGCAACAGTCCACCAGGCAGGAGCAGATGAGGTTCGTCAAGCGGTCGTGGCAGCCGCAGCCGCCCATCGTGAATGGTCCACGACCCGCTGGGAGGATAGAGCGGGGATTTTCCTGCGAGCGGCGGACCTGCTCGCGGGTCCATGGCGCCAAAAGATGAACGCTGCAACCATGCTTGGACAAAGCAAAACTGCCCTACAGGCTGAGATCGATTCGGCTTGTGAGATTATCGACTTTTTTCGCTTCGCAGCGCACTTCGCAGAGCAGATCTACGCAATGCAGCCGCTTTCAGAGCGTGGCGTTTGGAACCGCGCGGAGTATCGGCCGCTGGAAGGATTCATATACGCCGTTACGCCGTTCAACTTCACAGCTATCGGGGCCAACCTAAGCGGCACCCCCGCAATGATGGGCAACACCGTAGTCTGGAAACCCGGTCGCACATCAATGTTATCCAACTATTACGTGCTCAAGCTCTTGGAAGAAGCTGGTCTACCGGCAGGTGTTATCAACTTTGTTGCAGGAGATGCCCGTTTGGTCACCTCTGAATTGCTCACTCATACCGAGCTCGCTGGCATCCATTTCACCGGCTCGACAGCAGTCTTCAACAGCTTCTGGGAAACGATCGGTGGGAATATCGGGGGATATAGATCGTACCCACGAATAGTTGGAGAAACGGGTGGCAAAAATTTTATCGTGGCACATCCAAGCGCAGAGCTTGATGCGGTGAAAACGGCGATTATCAGGGGAGCTTTCGAGTACCAGGGTCAGAAGTGCAGCGCAGCTTCGCGCGCATACGTGCCCGTAAGCTTATGGAAGGATCTGGAAGGACCCCTCGTTGAAGAAACAGAGTCGCTTACGATGGGTGACCCGAGAGAGTTCACGAATTTTCTGAATGCTGTAATCGACCAAAAGGCATTCGACAAGATTACCAGCTATATCGACCGAGCAAGAAAATCGGATGACGCTGAGGTGATTGCCGGGGGTGCTTACGATGATTCGGAAGGTTGGTTCATCCGACCAACAATCATCCAGGCTAAGAGGCCTGATTACGTTTCGATGTGCGACGAGATCTTCGGTCCCGTGATCTCGATCTTCGTCTACGACGATGCGAACTGGTCAAGAACCCTCCGCCTGGTAGACTCAACGTCTCCGTATGCACTGACCGGAGCTGTGTTCGCGAAGGACAGCCGTGCGATCCGTGAAGCGCTGGATACGTTAAGGAACTCGGCCGGTAACTTTTACATAAACGACAAACCAACGGGTGCAGTGGTGGGCCACCAGCCATTCGGAGGTGGAAGAGCCTCTGGAACGAATGATAAGGCGGGTTCGGTGATGAACCTACTTCGGTGGGTCAGCGCTCGTTCTATAAAAGAAACCTTCGTTCCGTCGTTGGACTACAGATATCCGTTCATGGACAGTGAGTAGAAAGCATTCAGCGGCTCGCTAGCAAAACCTTTGGCATGCTACCGCTAGGCACTAAACCCTTCCAGACGAGAGGTTAGTCAGACTCTGCTCGCTTTGAGGGCCTGAGCAAAATCAGTGATTAAGTCATCGATCGTTTCAATGCCGACACTGATGCGTACGAAGCCATCCGGTATCCCCCAAGCGTCCCGCTCGGCGGTAGTCAACCCTGAGTGGGACGTGTAACGAGGCTGTGAGACAAGTGTTTCAACTCCACCCAGGCTTGGAGCGGCTGTCGCCAGTTGCAGCTTATCCATGAAGCGGTCCGCCGTGACCCCACCCCCCTCAAGCACAATACTCACCATCCCACCCCAACCAACCATCAGTTCTGAAGCCATCACATGGTCAGGGTGTGAAGGGAGCCCAGGATAGATCACGGCCTCAATCCCAGTCTGTTGGCTTAGCCAGGTGGCCAGTAAGAGAGCATTTTCGTTATGACGAGTCATCCTCACGTCCAAGGTTCTAAGTCCTCTGTCTAGCAGCCAGGCTGCGTGTGGATCGAGGGCCGGACCGTAGAGGCAAGACATCCGGATCACCTCACTAACGACTTCCTCTGAACCTGCAACGGCACCAGCAATCAAGTCGGAGTGGCCACCCAGATATTTTGTAGCACTGTGGATTACAACATCGATGCCTAAATTATATGGTCGGAAGTTTACGGGGGAACTAAAAGTGGTGTCACAAGTGAGCGTAATCCCTTCCTGCTTCGCGAGTTGGGCGATGGGCCGAGGATCGAAGAAGCGCAACGTTGGGTTTGTTGGTAGTTCGATATGGATGATCCGAGTCTCAGGACGGAGGGCTTTCTGCCAGCCCTGATCCGTATCGGGGTCAACGAAAGTCGTCTCAATTCCCCGCCGTGGCAGCTCGTCTAAAAGTAGCGCACGGGTCGCACCATACAGTTGCGAGGACGCTAGAATGTGATCACCTGCTTCCGTGAGGGCCAGAAACACCATGGCTGTAGCAGCCATTCCGCTACCCAAAGCAATTGCAGCTTCCGTGCCCTCTAGAGCAGCAATCTTGCGACCAACTTCAAGCTGATTCGGGTTGTTGCCATAGCGGCTGTACAGGAGTTCCCCATCTTCCGGCTTGGCCCAATGGAATGTCGCGCTCTGAACGATCGGGGAGACCACTGGACGCCCGGGCTGTCTGTCTCCGGATTCTGCCCCATGTACGCCTAGAGTGGCTAGTCCATCAGGCCTGGATTGATTCTCTGCATCCGACATACTGGGTTCTCGGATCCTGACTTTAGAGGAGTTCTTGGACGAGTTGACTGAGGGCATGATACCGGCCCGACGTTGAACTTCGAAATACGACCCGATGCTTTACGAGTCGGTCGAGCGCATCTCCCAATCCAGGCTCCGAGAACACTCGCTCGAAATCTTCCAGCACAAGTGAGCCCCGATTCTCGAGCAGTTGCCACACCTTAGCTTCGTAAGCATCAACCACACCTAGGAGTTCACGATCACCAGTCTCTGTCTCGGCAACAGCTATCAGTGCTTGACGCTCCAGCACGACTTGGATCTGGTCGCGGTGGGACTCGCGAACCCCACGGAACATAAAAAATGCTTCGTGTGTGTCGCTTTCCAAGCACCGTTGAAGAAGCTTGGCTACCACCTCGTCTGCGCAAGAGAAGTCCAAGATCGTGACCTCAGACAAGTCAATAAGCGAAAGAGACTGAGCTCCAGCACTGGCTAACTGGGTTTCGATGGCCATGCGGACAGCCCGTCCGGTTGGTCGAGTAACAAGGTGAGAGTGTAGGGAGGTCACTGTCTTACTGACCAGGCTCCCAACATCAATCGTAACCGGGGTCAGATCCATTATTTAACCGCCGGGAGAATGATGCTGATCTGGGCCCCCGGAAACCACTTGAGATCGTCAACGACTGGGACGGCACTGTCCCAGTCAGGAACTTGAGAGATGCGGGCAGTTCCACTCCGGATTGTAATCGAACCGTCCCATCGCTGGACCTGACGGCGAATTTGTTGAATACCCTGCCCTCGCCCAGAGTCAGGGAAACGTGTAAGCCCATGAAGGAATGCAGCCTCTAACGCAGTCGTATCCCCCCACCGATCTCCATAACGTGCCGCGTGCTCATCGTTGAGAGAGTGGCGGAACCCCCGGCCCACATCCATCACAGTGATCACGACGACGTAGCGACGTAGGCGCTTTGTCCAATTGTAAGCCTGAGCGGCAACCCAACCCGGACCTTCAGCATGTTCCACAATATTTTGGCACACTTCAGACAGAATCACAGAAAACTGCACAACTGAGGTTGCCGGGTAGCCCAGTCTCGAAACCAGCACCTTCCCGGCTCGGCTCTGAACGTCGTCAATGACAGCGTGCACGTCCGCATTAGCCCTGATCGCTGTGATTTCGAGGAGTACATCGGACAGTCTAGATGCTCGTTTTGGGACCTGACCCAATAACTCAAAAGTTCCAGCAGCTTCACGGAAAAAACCCATACGGGTCAGGTATCCAAGGACATCGGAGTTGTCCGGAAGCTGCAGTCGCGGGCTCCCGCCTTGTTTCTTGACGACAGCCCCTGCTACGAGCAGTGCAACCATGCCGTTGGGGTCTACCCAACGAACATGGCGCGCGTCAAAAAGCATACGCTCAACCCCCACCTGCCCTGCCGCATCGAGTACCTCGTCTAGTGTCTGGTAGTCGAGCGTAGCTGGAACCGAGAAAACGTTCACCCAGTCTCCTCAAATTGAGAGAGCCTGCTCTCGAAATGGTCAAACAGGTCCCTTGCTCCTAGACGACCCACATTCTGTGAAGCAAGCTCGTTAGCTTTCGACATCGCATCTTCGAGTTGATCTCCAGCCAGAAGACGAGCAAAGACCGTAGCTCCCCAAACGTCACCACAACCAGTTGGGTCTCCCACACGCGGTGCGCATTCAAGCGCGACCCTGCCACTACAGGCGGAAGTGGCCGCAGCAAGCCCACCCGTGCTTTTCCAGTAGGCAGGATTGTGTTCAAAGCCCGCGCTGGTGAAATACACAGCCCCCTGATGTCCTAAGGTGACAGTAATCAAGCGTGGTTCAGCACCCAGTGGTTCGCCTGAAAGGACACAGAGATCTCCTTGAGACCCCAAGAGTTTGGATTCACTCTCATTCATCTGCACGGCATCAAAGCACTGGAACCATGCCTCCCAATCGTCCAAAGGCCTGGGGACACGTGCACCATTTCTGGTTATGCTCAGAAAGAGAGAATGGAGGTCAGCATAGATTGGCCCCCGAAAAACCTGGCGAAGAGCTTCTGCAGTTTCTAATTCCATCTCAAAACCAGAAATGAAATTGACGTATAAAGCGTCACAGAGATCGACTAACGGAGCCAGTTCAGGCCAACTCCACCCAGGGACACCCCCGCTGAGTCGCTCCATACGATACCCATCGTCACTGTATCTGAGTTCAACGCGGTTGTTGGCTTCCGGTACAACCACTACACGGGACTCATCCACACGCGGGATCGCTCGCAAGAGGGTGTAGCCTCCGTCCGAAAGATCTTGTCCTAGTTTCAGGATTGGGAGAATCCGCCATCTGTCGGGAAGTGAAGCACTCATTGCCGCAAGTGCATAACCGATGCCACCCCATTCCTCCACCGGATACCCCTGGGGATCTCCTTCCAAGATCCGATCCCAGACGAGGGTGCCGATTACACCCAGGGTTCTTTGGTCACTCACAATTGCTCGAATATTTCTGATATGAAGATTCCTGCAGCCCCAATAATCCCCGCGGTCTCAGGAAGTTCACCAGGCACAATATCACACGTCTCGAACGCAGACCTAAATGAACGTCGCTGGGCTTCCGATCGAATTGTCTCGAAGAGATGCTCTCCTGCCCCCACAACACCACCGACAACCACCACAACATCTGGGTTGAGAGTGTTGATGATGTTAGCAATCCCGATGCCAAGGAGTTTGGCGGTCTCAAGCATCACCTCATGGGCGTACTTATCCTCTAGCATGAGCGCTTTGTAGATGAGGGCGGCAGAAATTCGGTCAAGGTCGCCGTCGACAAGTTCTGTGAGAACAGACTTGGCAACCTAC
>JYMV01027007.1_pt1 | contig 12094 bp, 12 predicted proteins | sample 338911 | NCBI WGS metagenome assembly JYMV01 (sample SAMN03354496, study PRJNA234377) | hydrothermal vent metagenome | biome: Deep sea; feature: Hydrothermal plumes at the Eastern Lau Spreading Center, Western Pacific Ocean; material: Seawater | place: Tonga | collected 2009 | depth 2000 m m | reverse complement strand
TATCTATAAATACAGTTTTTTAGAATGATGTCTAGACGGGAAGAAAGGCGCCGTTATAAGCGCCTTTCCTAAGAGAGCGAGATGTTAAATGCTTTAATTTTTTTTATCAGTATCTGTTTTTTCAACCGCTGGATTTCCTTCGATTTCCTTAGCAATTAAGCCAGCTTTTGTTCTAATTGCCATTTCAATTTCTGCAGCAACTGTAGGGTTTTGTTCTAGGTATATTTTTGCATTTTCTCTACCTTGACCAATTTTTTCTCCTTTATATGCATACCAAGCACCTGATTTTTCAACTATGTCAACCTTTGAACCCAAATCAATTAATTCACCAGACTTACTGATTCCTTTGCCATACATCAAATCAAATTCAACAACTTTGAATGGAGGGGAAACTTTATTTTTAACAATCTTAACTCGTGTTGAATTACCTATAATTTGTTCCTTGTCCTTAATAGCACCTATTCTTCTTATGTCTATTCTAACAGAGGCATAGAACTTTAAAGCATTTCCGCCCGATGTTGTTTCTGGATTTCCAAACATTATTCCAATTTTCATTCTTATTTGGTTAATAAATATAACCATAGTATTAGTTTTTGCTATTGAACTTGTTAATTTTCTAAGAGCTTGACTCATTAACCGTGATTGTAAACCTACATGATGATCACCCATCTCTCCTTCTAACTCTGCTCTTGGTGTTAAAGCTGCAACGGAATCAATAACTAAAACTGAAATGGATCCAGATTTAATTAGTGTGTCAGCTATTTCTAATGCCTGCTCACCAGTATCTGGTTGAGATATTAAGAGTTCTTCAGTTTTAACACCCAATTTTTTTGCATAAACTGGGTCCAGCGCATGTTCAGCGTCAATAAATCCGCAGATTCCACCAGTTTTTTGAGATTCAGCCACCACTTGTAAAGCTAAAGTTGTTTTTCCAGATGCCTCTGGACCATAAATTTCTGTAACTCTTCCTTTTGGAAGTCCTCCAATTCCGAGAGCTAGATCTAAGCTCAGAGATCCTGTTGAAATAGACTCAACATCCAAAGCAGCTTTTTGGCCAAGTTTCATTACTGAGCCTTTGCCAAAATTTTCATCTATCTGACTAATTGCTGCTTCTAAAGCCTTGTTTTTTTCTTTTGTTTCTGTTTCTTGATTTTTGTTTGATTTTATTATTTTTAAATTGTTCTTAGTCATAGTTTGCTAACTTCCTTTATAAAATTAATTAACGAATCATAGATATAAATGTACACATTTTGTTCTTTTTATCAATAGCCAATAAAAACCTTTAAAATCAATACTTTTTCAATAAATGATTAATTTTTTGGTTATTATTTCCTATTAGAATTATTATTGATTCAAATTCAGTTGTTTTGAGGTAAGTCGGCCTACTACTGATAAAAGACTGAATTGAGATACAAGAAAATTTCTTTCTGAGGTAGCTAAATTTATTTTTGCGTCCAACAAAATAGAGTGAGATTGAATAACATCAAGGGTAGTCCTGTTACTTTCTCCCGATTCATATTCCAATGTTATTCCTTCATTTGCTATTTCAGCAGCTTTGACCTGCGATCTAATTGAATTCAATACACTTTTAGAAGATTGATAACTGGTCCAAGCATTAGCAACTGCTGTACTTGTAGTCTTTTTACTATATTGAAGTAAAAGATCATATTTATTTTCTAATTCTTTTGCCTTTCTTAAACTAGATAAATTACTACCTCCAGAATATAGAGGCCACGTAGCCGTAGCTTTTAATGTTTGTTGAGTTCTTTTTTGTATGGTTGAACTAAAATCATTTTGTTCGGCTATTTTGTAAGATAAAGTTGCTGATGGAGCCAAATCTGATCTAGCTATTACAACATCTTGCTGCGATTTCTCATGTTCTAATATCGCAATTTTTAAATCTGGATTCTCATTCTCAGATATTTTATAAGATTCGGCAAGAGATTGCGGCAACTTAAAATTTGTAAATTGTATCTCCTGAATATTTTCAGTCGGTTTTTTGCTAATAATTTTTTCAAAATTTGCTTTGCTAGACACTATATTGTTTTGAGCAGCGATTAATTTTGCTTCTGCGCCCGCTAGCGACGCTTCTGATTGTGCTAAATCAGATAAATTTATTTCGCCTTTTTCAAGCCTATCACTGTCAGTTTCCACCTGCCTCTCTAATAAGTCAACATTTATTCTATTAATATCAACTTTTTTTTGACTAAGTAATAAATCAGCATGGACTTGTGCGGCTGCTAACAAAATTTCTTGTTCAATTTTTTGAAGTCTAAATTTTGCTATACTGTACTCATATTTTTGCTTTTTAAGATTTGCAATACCACCAAAACCTTGAAAAATTTTTTGTTCAATAAGTAATGATTGTTCAGAGGGTTTATAATTTGACTCACTTCCTTTAGTATTATCTTGTTCACTAACATAACCAGAAATTGTAAAGCTTGGCCTAAATTCGCTCAATGCTTCTTCTTTTTCTTCATTAATGGCGCGAACATTGGCTCTTTCTGCATTTAGTTTTGGATTATTTAAATAAGCAGACTTTAAAGAGTCTAATAAAGTACCCGCTTTTAAGTCAGTAAAACTTAAAGTTAATATTAAAATCAATATAATTTTAAATGTATTTCTCATATTTATGACCTAAACAGCACCCTTTTTATTTCATGATTTTTTTTCAATAATAGAACTATTGATGCAGATTTACTTAAATCTTTCATCATTTGCAAAGTAATTCTTTGATAAAACATAATAAATCTTTTGATTGCACTATAGGTCATTATTTTTTTTTTGTAATGCAACTTTTTTCTCAACTTGCTTTCTTGAAGAAGTCTCCACTTAAAAACTATTTTAAAATTAGGAACTTTCATAAAAATAAAATAATCAATCATTGCAAAAACTTCCTTATATTCTTTTTTAAGTTTTTCATTTGCATATTTTCTCCATATTAAATCTTTATCTTCGTGTCTTTCAAGAATATTTACTGGTTTTCTTAAAGAAGAAATAATTTGGGGTTTTGCACCAACACACCAACCTTCCAATATTATTATTTCAGGTCTTTTGTTAATATTATGCCAGTAATTTTTTTTTGAACGATCATCTATAGATTTGTTAAACTTTGGTAGTTTAATTTTTTTAAATTTTTTTCTTTTTACAGATATAAAAAAATTTTTAATTAGATTTATATCATGTGTGCCTGGAACACCTCTGGTTTTAAATAATGAATGTTTTTGCTGTGACATTCTATTTCGATCTCTTAATGTTTTGTAAAAATCATCAATAGAAATAATGTAAATATTTTTTTTAAAAAATTTTTTTAAAATAATTTGTAAAATGCCAGTAACCATTGTTTTTCCAGAGCCTTGACTACCAGATAAACCCAAGATCAAAGTTCTTCCTTTTTTTTTACATTTGTTATTAATCCAAAATGAAATTGGTATATATATTTTTTTAAGATTTTTAATTTTAGAGGATTTAGATTTGTTGTAAATTGCTTCATTATTTAAAAAATTTAAATAATCATTTTTGACCTTTAAGAAACAATTTTCTTGCAGAGACATGAATGCTTATTGAGATATTTTCTTCAACTTTCTTTCCAAAAAATCAATTCTATCTTGACCCCAAAATATTTCATTTTGCAAAATATAAGTGGGGGCGCCAAAAACTCCCTTAGTAATAGCTTCTTTTGTATTCTCATCATACATTTTCTTTATAGATTCAGAATTTGCCATTTTTAATATTTTGTCTGGGTCCAGTTTATGATCAGAAGCTAAATCTTTTAAAAATTTTAGATCTGAAATATCTGCTTCGCTAGCCCAAAGTGCTTTTAAACAATCATGACCAAATATCAAATTCTTTCCTGACTGAATAGCTGCCATTGTAAATCTTGCTGGCAAGTGTGGATCTTTTGGTGGAAAAAATTTTGGTTTTTGGTTAATTTTTATTTTCAAAAAATCACTCCATCTTATTAATTCATCAAGCCTATATTTTTGTCTTTGTGGAGAACGTTTAGGCACTGGCAATCCTCCGGTTTCAGGAAAAATTCTACCAACAAGATCTACAAGCTTTTCATTTACTTTAATTTTATATTTTGTAACCAGATCTTGAAATCTAGATGAGCCAAGATACGCAAAGGGTGATGCAACGCTGTAATAATAATCAATTTCCATTTTTTTTTAGCTCAAATTCTTTAGCAAGATTTTCATAACGTAGTAATAGTTATCCACATCATTACAAGATCTAGTTTTAATGTTCATGCTTTGATTCAGTTTAGATTCTTATTTGGACTCAAAATACAACTTATTGGACACTTTTCCACATCTTGCTATATGTTCTTTCATATTATAGATTAGAACAAAAGAAGAACATTATGAAATTACTATTACCATTTCATCTACACAAGGTTGGAGCTGGCTTCCCATCTCCAGCAACAGATTACGTGGAAGATGACATCGATCTTAATGCCCATTTAATAAAAAATATACCATCCACATTTCTTATTAGAGTGCAGGGAAAATCTATGAACATTATTGGAATTCATGATGATGATCTTTTGGTGGTAGACAGAAGTTTAAATCCAAAAAATTTTTCCACTGTAATTGCTAATGTAAATGAAGAATTAGTTGTAAAAAATTTCGTAAAGGAAAAAAATCAATCTTTTTTAACTTCTGGATCAAAAAAATTAAAAGACAAAATTAATTTAATTGAAAATCCTGAAATTTGTATTTGGGGTGTAGTAACTTACGTGATCCATGCTTTATAGTAAAAATAAGATAGCTTTAGTAGACTGTAACTCATTCTATGTTTCTTGTGAAAGATTATTTAATCCGTCAATAATTAAAAAACCGGTTATCGTATTATCAAGTAATGATGGATGCATTATCTCTCGATCAACAGAAGCTAAAGTTTTGGATATTAAAATGGGAGAGCCATATTTTAAAGTAGAAAAAATAGTAAAAAAAAATGACGTAAAAGTTTTTTCATCAAATTATTCACTATATGGTGATATATCAAGGAGAGTTATGAAAACTTTAAAACAATTTTCACCACAAATAGAAATTTATTCAATTGACGAAGCGTTTTTAGATTTATCTTCAATTAAAGACGAAGATTTACTTAAGCATGGTAATAAAATTAGAAAAACTGTTTTGAAATGGACGGGAATACCAACAAGTATTGGTATTGCAACAACAAAAACTTTAAGCAAAGTAGCAAATCATATTGCAAAAAAAGATAAGTCGGGAGTTATTAATTTAATTAACGAAAAACAAATAGATAAAATTCTTTCAGAAATTAAAATAAATGATGTTTGGGGCGTAGGACGTCAACTAACTAAATTTTATATTAACAATGGAATAAATACAGCACATCAACTTAAAAATATATCTAATAGTTGGATTAAAAAAAACACGAATGTTTTTGGAGCACGCACCGTAATGGAGTTAAAAGGATTATCTTGTATTTCTTTAGAAACAAATCATGAAAAAAGAAAAAATTGTTGTGTATCAAGATCGTTTGGAAAAAAAGTTACAAAATTGGAAGAACTGAGTGAGTCTGTAACAACGCATTGTCTTAATGCAGCAGAAAAAATCAGATCGGATAATCAAACAACAAAAAGAATAACTGTTTTTATAAGAACAAGTCCTTTTCAAAAAGATAAAAATTATTATGCAAATTCGAAAGATGTAGATTTGCCAATTAGAACAAACGATAGTATTGAGTTGGTTAAACAAGCTTTAATTGCACTAAAATATATATACAGAAAAGGATACAAATACCAAAAAGTTGGAATAATTCTTTTAAGATTAAATGATGTTGATGTTTATAAAAAAAATTTATTTTCATCAATAAATAGTGAAGAAAAAAGAATAAAATTAATGAAAGCGATTGACTATACGAATATTAAATATGGTCGTCACACTTTAAGTATTGCGCAAGCTGTATTGAAAAAAAGATGGAATATCAAAAGACAACATTCTTCTAAAATTGATACAACGTGTTTTGATTTTCTACCCATTGTTAAGGTCGCTTAAAACATCAATATTATCGATATTTTCTAAAGAATTATTTAGTGCTTCAATATTTTCTCGAGAAGAAACCTTAAAAATTAAAAATAAAAAAATAAAGATAATAAAAACAGGAAATAAAGTAACAATAGACAGATTGCTAGAAACAAAAAATAAATAAAAAATCAAAAATAAGACAGAACGAACTATTACAGATCCTTTAAAAACAGCAATAATAGAAAAAGAGTGTACTAAAAGTTTAAAAAAGCTCATTTGAGATGGGCCAAAATACCTTTTGCCTCTAATTGAAGGCACTGATACCCGATCAGAAATAATCTTAGTTACAGAGCCAGAAAAACTACTCCAAATACAAGCTTCTTTAACTAATCTTGCAGCGTCTTCTTTTGGCAAACAACTATAATTACCAAATTTAATAAGCTTGCCTGTAAAAACATACGTTAATATTTTATGGCATTCATACAACAATTTAAAAAAAGAGCCTTCAGAACGTTTGATTCGATTTGCTGTCACCGTTTTTAAGGGATTTTCCTTAGACTTATTGAATAGCGAAGTAAGCTCTTCTGGTCGGTCCTCACCGTCCCCATCCATTAGAATAACATAATCAAAATCTTCTTTTTCAGTTAAATACTTTAATCCGGCAGCATTACATCTTGCATGTCCCTGATTTTGCTTCATATTCATAACCCGAACTGTTTTTATATTCTTAAAGCTTAATTCAGTTACAGTTCTCTCTTCAGTTGAACCATCATTGATAATCAACACCAATACTTCAGCATCCCATTTGGCAATTTGTAAATCAATATTTTCTAAAAGCTGAAAAACAGATTTCCAATCGTTATATATGGGTATTAAAATTATAAATTTTTTCATTTCTTCGTTCCTATCATGCAAATACCTTGAGTTTCTGCTTCAAAAAAAATTCCACTACAAACTTTTAATAAAATATCTGCATTACCAATTAAAACAAATCCACCGTCAATATCTTTGGACGTAATAGTTTTTTTAGCTTCTAAAATATTATCCCACGTAGGTCTAGATTTAAGATGATAAGATAAATTTCCTCCATGCCATTCATCTCCTCCTACTAACTCAATTTTATTTATAAAATTATTTTCCCATTTTTCTTGAACTATTTTTGAAATTCTTTTTCCAGGATAATCTGTTCTTTTGTCAGTCTGAGTTATTGAAATATAAAAATAAGCCATTGGAGAAAAAATAAATAATATTAAAAATGTTAAAAAAAAGTATTTAAGTTTATTCAACACTATTTTGTTTTGAAAAATATAAACAAATAAAACTCCCATGAATAAATAAAAGGGAGACATCCACATTGTTCTAATTTTTATACCCATAAGTAATGAAGTTAAAAATATTAAAATTATTGGAACAATATTTATAATTAATAAAAATAATAATTTTTTATCTTTTAAGTTAAATTTTCTTTTAAATTTAGAAATAATTAATAAAAGCATTATAAAAAAAGGTATTAATATTCCGATCTGCTTTCCTAAAAATATCAGCGGATAAAACAAGTGGTTTAAGAAATTCTGTTCTTCTGGTCCAGTTCTATGTAAGGCATAGGTAAGCGTAATATAATTATTTTCTTTTAACCAAATTAAATGAGGTAAGAGTACAATTAAAAAAACAAATGCTGGAACTAAATATTTTAAATTAAATTTTTTCTGCTTGGTAAGTAAAATCGTAAAAAATATTATTATGGCAACTATTAAATACAGAAATAAATAATGAGACAAAAACCCTAATGCGGCAAATAAACCAAATAACAACCAGCTTGTTGTGTCATTGTTTTTTAAACTTTTCCAACAAAAATAAACTGTTAATGCTCTAAAAGGTAATTGACAAACATAAACATTAAACTCTGGTGTTGTAAAATTATAAAAATAAATCCCTTCTAAAAGAAGTACTGATATCAAACCATAAATTTTATTTTGAAAAAAATCCTCAGAAAATTTCCATACTATGAAAAATGAGGAAATAACAAATAGCTGACTTAAAAAATAATATGCCCAATCTTGATTTTTAAATAATTGATAAAAAACTTCAACTATAAATGCGCTTAAGGGTGGATGTTTGTTATAACCCCAATCTAAATCACTCCCCCAAGCTAAAGCTTCTATAGTATCAAGCGGAAGATTAATATTCGAAAAAGTTGGAATTAAAGTCCAAATAATAACATGCGCTAATAAAAAAATTGTTAAAGTTTTATTAACATCATTTTTTTTAATTTGCATATCTTGAATTTATACAAGTTTATACCACTTGACACCCAGAAAAACGTGAATATACTCACCGGCTTTAAATAATTTTGTTACAAAGAAAATGTCAAAAAAATATATTCCTAATGAAAAAGAAAAGTATATGAGCGCAAAACAGAAGATGTATTTTAAAACAAGATTAATAGAATGGAAAAATGAAATTATAGAATCTAATAATAAAAGTCTGTATTTGAACGAAGTTGACCAAGAAATTTCTTCACCCGATATAATTGATCAAGCTTCTTCACAAACTGAAAAAACAGTTGAAATGCGTACATTGAATAGACAAAGAAAACTTTTAGCAAAAATTGATCAAGCTATTAAAAAAATTAAGAACGATACATATGGTTATTGCGATGAAACAGGTGAACCTATCGGTATAAAAAGGTTGATAGCAAGGCCCATTGCTACATTATCAATTGAAGCTCAAGAAAAGCATGAAAGAAATGAAAAAATATTTGCAAATATCTAAATTAAATTTTTGGTATTTGTTCTCCAGTATTTAAACAATCATATCCTTTTTTTACAGCCGATCTATCAGATATAAATTCATACCATTTGCTCAAATGTTTATATTTTTTTAATCCTATATCATGCCAATTGTGCCTAGCTATCCAAGGAAAAGTTGATATATCAGCTATTGAATAATCTTCACCAGCTAAATAATTATTTTTACTTAAAATCTTGTCTAAAACTTCATAAACGCGAATAGAATTTTTAAAAAATCGATCCTCAGCATATTTGCTTTTTCCAGGATTAAAATGATGAAAATGATGATGTTGACCGAGCATTGGACCAACATTACCCGTTTGAAACATCGAAGAAATTGATTACTTTTTCTAGCTAAATAAATAAGTATCGCCCCCGATTCAATTAAAACCAAGTCTTTTTCATGATCAATGATTGCTGGAATTTTTCCGTAAGGATTAATCTTAAGGAATTCTGGTTTAAACTGTTCTTCTTTGCCTAAATTTATTGACGTTACTTTATATTTAATTTTAGTTTCTTCAAGCATGATAGACACTTTTCTACCATTCGGAGTTGGCCAATAAAATAATTCTATCATAAAACTTTATTTAACTTTTACGCCTAATCTTTCATGCGTACTTTTTGAAGTAGTGGTAAATTCAAATCTGTATTTTTCATTTGGTCTTGCTAATTTAAAGCATGCTCTTGCTGCAAGAGCTCCTTCGTGGAAACCAGATAAGATTAGTTTAAGTTTTCCTGGATATGTACAAATATCTCCAATTGCAAATATCCCTTTCTTATTTGTCTGGAAATTTTCGACATTCACAGGTATATGTTTTTTTTCTAAATTTAAACCCCATTCAGCAATTGGACCCAATTTCATTATCAAACCAAAAAAACCCAACATACAATCAGTGTCGATTTTTTCTATATTGCCATCTTCATTCTTGATGCTAATTGCATTTATTTTATCTTGTCCGTCAATTGAATTGATTTGAAACGGAGTTTTTATTTTTAATTTACCTTCTTTTTCAAGTTTTTTGACAGTCTCAACATTTTGTTCAACTCCTCTAAACTCAACTCTTCTGTGCACCAGAATAACCTTAGCAATTTTTGATAATTCAATTGCCCAGTCTAAAGCGGAGTCTCCTCCACCAAAAATACAAATTTTTTTATTTTTAAAATATGACTTATCTTTGATCGAGTAAAAAACCCCATTATTTTCAAATTTTTCAGCTTCTTTGATTGGAAATTTTCTAGGTTCGAAAGATCCAACTCCACCAGCAATGATTATATTTGGCGCAAGAAAAATTTTGTTTTTACTTGTTATGATTTTCCAATTATTTTTTTCTTCAGAAACTTCTTGAACTCTCTCATTTAAATGAAAATTTATCTTAAAAGGTTTAATTTGTTCTAATAAATTCTTTGTCAAACTTTCGCCGGTACATTCGGGGACGGCAGGAATATCATAAATGGGTTTATCGGGATACAGTTCTATGCATTGACCACCTATTTTATCTAAGTTGTCTACCACTTCTGCCTTAAGTCCAATTAAACCTAATTGATGTACAACAAATATACCCACAGGGCCCGCACCAATTACCAAAACATCTGTTTTAATCATAATTCAATTATCCCTGCTTTGATGGCATTTTTACGACCAAACCATCTAAATCGTCGATCACTGTAATTTGGCAGGTTAATCTACTAGATTTATTTGGCTCAAAGGCCATATCAAGCATATCTTCTTCGGCATCTTCTTTATTTGGCAGTTTGCTAAACCACTTTTCATCAACATAAACATGACACGTCGCACAAGCACAAGATCCTCCACAATCAGCGTCAATACCTGGAATATTATTTTGTACAGCTCCTTCCATCACACTTAATCCGTTAGGAACTTCAACGACATGTGTTTTTCCATTGTGTTCGATGTAGGTAATTTTTGGCATGGTTTGAGTTATCTAGATATATGCTAAATAAAATAATGCAATAGATAAAATGATATGGTTTAATAGTTTAAAATTTTTCTAGAGTAAAAATGGAAACTAAATATCAAGAAATTTACAATAGATCTCTCCAAGATCCTCAGAGTTTTTGGTCAGAAATTGCAAATGATGTGTTTTGGTATAAAAAGCCCACCAAAATTCTTAATTCAGATAATCCTCCTTTTTATAAATGGTTTGAGGATGGAATAACAAACACGTGTTACAACGCAGTGGATCTACATGTTAAAAATGGCAATGGCAACAAGATAGCTATTATTTACGATAGTCCAATTACAAATTCCAAAAAAAAAATCACTTATAGTCAATTAAAAGATCAAGTTTCAATTTTTGCAGGTGCTTTAAAAAAACAAGGCACTAACAAAGGAGACCGAGTGATAATTTATATGCCTATGATACCTGAAGCTGTCATAGCCATGCTTGCCTGTGCGAGAATTGGAGCAATTCATTCGGTGGTCTTTGGTGGTTTTGCTGCAAATGAACTTGCTAGCAGAATTGACGACTCTAAAGCAAAAATTATTTTATCAGCATCTTGTGGGTATGAACCGGGACGAACAATAGAATACAAACCGTTGCTGAAAAAAGCGATAGAACTAGCAAAACACAAACCAGATAAATGCATTATCTATCAAAGAAAAGATTTTAAAGTTGACTTAGATAGCAAAAACGAAATTGATTGGAACGAAGCAATAAAAGGTGCAGAACCAGTAGAGTGTGTTGAAATGAAAGCTGATGATTACGCTTACATCCTATACACTTCTGGGACAACTGGTACACCAAAAGGAATTGTTAGAGATATCGGAGGACACATTGTTGCTCTAAAATGGACAATGAAAAACATCTACAACATTGATCCAAACGACGTGTGGTGGTCCGCAAGTGATATAGGATGGATAGTTGGTCATTCTTATATCGTTTATGGTCCACTTTTTCACGGATGTACTACAATTTTATTCGAAGGAAAACCAGTTGGCACCCCGGATGCTGGAGTTTTTTGGAGAATTATTTCCGAGCATAAGGTGAAGTCTCTTTTTACTGCACCAACTGCTTTTCGAGCTATTAAAAAAGAAGATCCGAATGGAGTATTTTTCAAAAAATACAATTTATCATCTTTCGAATTTTTATTCCTTGCCGGTGAAAGAGCGGACCCTGATACACTTAAATGGGCAGAGTCTTTACTAAAAGTGCCTGTGATTGATCATTGGTGGCAAACAGAAACAAGTTGGGCAATTAGCGCTAACTGTACAGGATTAGAGCTTTTGAAAACTAAATATGGATCTGCATGTAAGCCCGTACCAGGCTATGATATAAAAATAATGAAAAG
>JYMV01006164.1_pt1 | contig 12095 bp, 8 predicted proteins | sample 338911 | NCBI WGS metagenome assembly JYMV01 (sample SAMN03354496, study PRJNA234377) | hydrothermal vent metagenome | biome: Deep sea; feature: Hydrothermal plumes at the Eastern Lau Spreading Center, Western Pacific Ocean; material: Seawater | place: Tonga | collected 2009 | depth 2000 m m | reverse complement strand
TTAATTTTATATCTTCCATTGTCAGACCATTTTCATCCATGGCTTCCTGAATGACCTCCGGAAATCGTTTCACGGCATTCCGAAATACTTCCCGACCATTCATCTTGGGGGATAATCGACCATGGGCAATGGCTTGTTTATTATGAATCCAAACGCCGGGAGCGGAACCGGGCCCTTCCATCCAAAGGTTTTTCATATCCTTCCCTTGGCAATGGAGATGTGTCGAAAGAATTCCGCTGTCATCATTACTGGTTTGAATAATGGCTGCGCCAGCGCCATCCCCAAAAAGAACGGCAATATCCCGGCCTCGTGTCGTTTTGTCAATCAACTTTGTTTGTGTTTCTGCTCCAACGATTAGGGCTGTTTTTGCCATACCACTGCGTATAAATTGGTCTCCCACAGAAAGACAGTATACAAAAGCAGAGCAAGCTGCTTTAATATCAAATGCAGCTATATTCCGGAGATTAAGTTTATCTTGAAGTTGCGCGCTGACTCCAGGAAAAAAATAATCTGAGGACAAGGTTCCTACAATCACAAGGTCTATATCTTCTGAAGATACGCCAGCCATTTCCATGGCTTTTTTTGATGCACTAATTGCCAAATCTGATGTGGCTAAATCTTCGGTAGCCCACCTTCTTTCCTTTATACCAGATCGCTTTTGAATCCATTCATCAGAGGTTTCCATTATTTCCTCTAAATCGGCATTCTTAACCACATTCTCGGGAACTTCAAAACCTAAACCGGTAATTTTACTTTTATGCATAGAATCCTATCATATTAATCAGAAAGTTGAATGTCCCTGACATTCAACTGAATATTTGATTGGCCCTGCCACTGATTTACCTCAACTACGTAGGCTATATCCACAGGAACACCTCGAATCAAATCCTCATAATGGGAAGATAATTTGAACCCAACAGCAGGATAATTATGTTCTCCATTCCCCATGAGTCGCGGCTGGCCAGAGATTGATAAATTTCTACTCACAAATTTTGGGCGCATGTTTCCTGGTCCAAAAGGGCCTAATTTTTCTAAAAATCGCATAAAGCGAGAATTGATATCGGTTAAGGCCATTTCACCATCAATGCTGATAGCGGGTATCAAATCATCATTGGTCAGTATTTTATTCACATTTCTTAAAAATAATGATTTAAAATTTTCAAACTTATCCTCACGTACTGTCAACCCAGCCGCCATGGGATGGCCACCGTAACCTTCAAGAAATTTAGCGGCATAGGAAAGTGCTTCATACAAATCGAGGTTGGGAATACTCCGTGCTGATCCTTTTCCAATTCCTTCCTTATCAAATGCTATCACAATTGCAGGACGGGAAAATTCATCCTTGATACGGGAAGCCACAATACCTACCACACCGGGGTGCCACCCTTTGGCGCCAATGATCACCACCTTATTATTCTCCAAATCAACCTGAGAATGGACGAGGCGAATGGCATCATTCACGATATCCTCCTGGATGAGTTGGCGACGTTTATTTTCCCGGACTAAGATTGAAGCTAATTCTTCTGCTCGCGTTTTATCAGAAGTGGTCAGTAATTCAACTGTACGATTTGCATCTCCCATTCGGCCTGCAGCATTGATCTTTGGGGCCAAGCCAAAAACCAGTTTTCCCACATTAAGGGATTCCCCCACTAATCCTGTTTGAACTAATAATTGATGAATTCCAGGACTTTTAGACTCTTCTAATTGATCCAAGCCCCCATGGACCAAGACTCTATTTTTATCCAAAATTGGCACCATATCTGCCGAGGTGGCCAGGGCAACCAAATCCAAATAATTCAACCCAACGTTTTGACCAATTCCGCTTTTTTCTGAAAGCGCAGAAATTAATTTAAACGCGACACCACACCCGCACAGACCCTTGAAGGGATACTCACAACCTTTTTGTTTCGGATTGAGGACTGCATAGGCATTGGGCAGTTTTTTATCGGGTATATGGTGATCGGTAATAATAATATCAACCCCATGCTCATTCGCATAATCTACTGGCTGAAACGCATTGATACCACAATCACAGGTAATGAGCAAATCGGCACCCACAGACTGGGCATAGTCAATTCCGCCAGAGGATAATCCATATCCTTCTTTTTCTCTATGGGGAATATAATATTCAACTATTGCATTGAGATCTTTTAGACCTAAATATAGTAAAGAGGCGCCGGTGGTTCCATCCACATCATAGTCCCCAAAAATCAATATTGGTTTTTGATTTTGAATGTTCTTGGAAATACGGTCAACGGCGATATCCATATTTTTCATCATGAAAGGGTCATGGAGTTGATCATTGGAGGGATTGAAAAAGTTATGAGAAGATTTTAAGGATTCAATCCCCCGATTGGCCAACACTTTTGCAATAATTTCGGAGGTGTTGAATTCTTTTTTTAAAGAAGCGACATGGTCTTCGGATGGTTGTTTAATCTTCCAGCGCATGGCCTTTTAATATATAAGGATTTTTAGTATTTAACACACATTATTCGCTACACGGTTGGAATGTACGCTGTATTACCCCAGTACAGTTGTTTCTCCTTCTAAGACGGACAAAAGACTGGATTGTGGACTCTTTATGGGCTAAAGCCCCGTATTTTGGATTTCCAACCCCAACCTACATTTACATCTACACTTTGTTACGATGTACAAGGCATTACGGCGGGCAAGCTTTGACAAGGGAGACTTGGGGGGCATTGATTGTTGAAATGAGAGCCAATCTATAAGCCGAGTTCTGTAATTGATAGTCATTCATCTGGTCCCGATATTACTATCAGGATCACGCGACCAACCCTCCCCGAATAATGATGCGACATCTTGGGGTATACTTGGTCTTGCACCGGATGGGGTTTACAAGCATTCTGATTTACATCAAAACCTGGTGGTCTCTTACACCACCATTTCACCCTTGCCCTTCGACAAGCTCAGGACAAGCCCTAAACTCATCGATGGCGGTATATTTTCTGTTGCACTTTCCATCCCCACAATCTGTGGGGTCCTTCCGTTAGAAGGCATCCTATCCTGCGGTGCTCGGACTTTCCTCTCTCAATGATGCAATCTGCAGATTGAGAGCAACTATCCGATCGGCTCTCATTTCAAAAATCAATATCAATAGAAATTACACAATAATTTATATAGAGTTAATTAGATTCATAATAAAGAAAACGACTACAACTATCACAGGTTTTTGGTCCTTTCCCAGCTTTGACTTCAGAAACAATCTGGGGCGGTACAAATGCACCACAACCACCACAGGCGGATCCTTCTACCAACACTACGGATAATCCTCTGCGTGCTTGATGAATTCGATCATATCGAAATAAGGTGGTGAAATCTAAATTATCTCTTTCCTTTTCTCTTTCCTTATCCAACTTGGCTTTTTCTTCAGAAGAATCATTCATGAGCACTTCCAATTTCTTCCTCCGTTCAACCAAATCCTTACTTAAAGATTCTAAATTTTCTTCCTCAGATTTCATTCGTTCTTCGATGGATTCTTTTTCTTCCGTGAATTCTAACGATTTTGTCTCAATCTCATCCAGTTTATTTTTGATAAAATCGATTTCATGCTGCAAGGCATCATATTGTTTGTTGGATGTGACTAAATAAAGCTGATCTTTATGTTTGTCAATTTTGTCATTATAATCCGTCATTAGACTATCAAATTTATTTAATTCAAGTTCTAATGCTTTGATTCGGGCTTTTCCATCTTCAATCGATTGAACTAAGCCAATTTCTTCATCTTTTAATGCGTCCACTTTTCCAGGGAGATCACCGAGGAGTTCGGCAATATCCTGCAGTTGTGAATCAATTTTTTGTAATGCGACAATTTGCTGAATTACACTCATTCAGACTTAACTCCTTTCATAAACAAAAAATGCACCGCATAGGGTGCATTTATCATTAAATTTTTGGAAAAAATATTTGATCCCCGGCATTCGGAAATTCATTGATTAACCTTTTGGGGACTTTTGTTCACCATAATGGGGAGGAATTTAAGGTAATTATTTTACCATTGCGAAGTATAAAGGCTTGATATTATTTGCTGATATTTTTCTCCGATATGAGAAAGGCTAAATTGTTTATTTACCCTTGAAACAGCACTCAATGAAATTTCACTATACAAGGGTGAATCATTAAATAAATCCAATATGGCATTTGTTGTTTCCACCGGGCTATTTGGGGACACCATTAATCCATTTACTCTATTTTTAATTGCATTGCCAATTCCCCCGGATGTAGTACCAATGACAGGTATCCCACAAGCATTTGCTTCTAAAAATGTAATGCCAAACCCTTCAGAGTCACCCTTTTCATTTGTTGCCATGCTATTCATGATATAAATATCACAAGCATTATATAACAGTCGTTTTTGATTCTCATGAATGTAACCTAAAAATAAAACATTACTCTCGAGCCCTAATTCAACAACCAATTGTTTTAATTCTTCTTTATACGATTGATCTCCATCACCAGCAATAATATATTTAATATTGGGAAAAGTTTCTTTAACCGCGGGTAATGCATTGATTACGATAGCATGCCCTTTTCTTTTTACCAAACGAGAAAGTGTTAAAAGGATTTTTTCATTCTGATCAAATTTGAAATGCCTCCGGCAATTGGTTTTTGATTCAGGATAAAAATCATTGGTATCCACAAAATTCGGTATCGTTTCAATTTTATGATCTCCTCCGATAGATAACGCTTCCATTTTTGTATAATTGCTTACTGTAATAATTTGATTTGAATATTTTAGTACATTTTGAAACTGCGGAATTCTTTTATTATACTTTTGTGAATTTAGACGGGTTACTTCTAGCCCATGTAATATTGTGATGAGAGAAAATGGATATTTTTTTTTATACCTTAATATCCCTTGAGCCAATTCCCATGTTGCAGAAATGATAACCGGGTTTTGGGATTTTTGAATATATTTTTTCAAATAATAGGAAATATACCATTTTTTAAATTTTGACCAATCCCTCCCACCCATAAGTATTAATTTAAATGGTAATTTTGGTGAGAGTGTTTTTTGATTTATTCCTCCGCGTTTTTTTACAAATACCGTTACATTATATTCATTTTTCTCCCCAAAATATAATGCAAGACCATGCGCCCAGGTTGCAATGCCTCCTTTTTTTGACGGCCGAAATTCTTCCGTAATGATGGCTAAATCAGTCATCTATTTATGGGCTATTTATTAAATGGCAATTGAAAATAGGACCAAAATCGAATACCTATACCCATATCAGTAACGGACGCTTTCTCCATAGACTTTAACTGGTAATGGGCAGTGATAGTCAAATATGCTGCAATACCGATTTTAATCTCAGCGCCGACTTCTGATTCTATCCAAGTGGTGACAGGAGGGGACGGATGCGTTGGTGGAATATAATCTTTTAAAAATTCTCCTTCTTCTGTTTCCCAAGGATTGTCAAATCGAGTTTCTAATCCGTTGGCACCATCCATGAGATATGAAATATCAATTATGGGTTTAATCTTGCCGAATTGCATTAATTGGGAATAATGAATCTTTATATTGATAAAATCATTTCCTAAAAAATGACCGATGGGAAATCCTCTATGCGTATAAATATGGGTTGGGTGATAGGATTGATACACCTGATGTAATACATTGGAATACTCTATCCATAAATTGGATGATTCAAAGGGAAACCCAGTTCTTTGCACTCCGATTAAATACCCAAATCGGTTGAGATAAAAAGCATCATCCTGATGAAAATTAATATCATCAATTATTGTTTCCCCATAAATCCTTAATCCATTTATTGGTAACCAGGTAATGCCTGCATATAAAAATGCATTTAACCCTTTTGTTGTACTCCCCAGATTCTCCCATGCCCAAAAACTAAATGGGTTGAGAAATTGAATATTGATGGGTTTAGACACACCGGAAGCAAGAACTGATTCACCTACTGTAATGGATAACTTTTTAGATTTATATCCAAAACTATGGATATATAAATACCGATTATGGTCCATGATAGTATCCAGTTCAATTACGGAAAATAATGCATTCAATTTCCCTAATTCTGCATGTAAAGTAAACTGATCAAACGGGCGTGAAAAATCACTGATGAATAAATTGGAGTTAAAACTATGCCCAACCGTTATAAAATCCCGACCAATCTTGAGTGAATAATTAAATTTATCCGATTGGTTATTCACTTTTAAATACGCCTGGTTTGTGTACATGGTTACATTCTTAATTGTTCGAACAAACCCTCTTTCAGCATTATTGACATCATCGGTAAAAAACATGGTATTCATAATTTCAATATGGGGTGAGGTATACCTGTATGCTGAGAGGAGCCCATTACCAATATAATCCGATTTTTGAATAATTCCCTTTAAATTATTTTGATTTTTTAGGTGAATGAATGCACCAAAAGAATGGCCCTCTTTTTGTCTTATATTTTTATTAATACCATAAGTAAGCCACTTGTTTGAGGGGAATATATCCGATTTATTGAAGGAGCTAAAATTAGTTTGGAGCCAGTATTTGCTTTCTTGATCATCTATATAAAAAAATTGCCCATGACATACATGAGCAACCATTAACAAGCAAATAAATTGATTTAGTTTAGTTTTCTTCAATGATAGAGGATTTTAATCTTTGTTGTGTTGTTTTTGCATCTGGAACATACTCCGGGATAAAGTTCTTTAATTCTTGTGTTACTTGGCCATAGTTATAAGATCTGGCAGATTTTACAATCGTAGATACATTATTTAGCAGGTTATTCCAGTTATCACCTTGCCCATTTTTTAACACCAATATTTTATCATGGCCCGTATCAATAATATTTTCTTCATGGGTTTTTAATTCTTCGAACATTTTTTCACCTGGGCGCATCCCGATATACTCAATTCCGATATCAATTTCCGGTTCCAAGCCGCTTAAACGAATCAGTTCATAGGCGATATCTTTTATATTAACTGGTTTCCCCATATCCAACACATATATTTCGCCACCGGATCCCATAGCCCCCGCCTGTAATATCAACTGCGCCGCTTCCGAAATGGACATAAAATATCGCTGCATATTGGCGTCTGTTATGGTGATGGGACCCCCATTTTGAATTTGTTTCTGAAAAGTAGGAATTACACTCCCAGAGCTCCCGATTACATTCCCGAATCGAACGGCCATATATTTTACTCGAGAATCGATTGATTTACTTTGAATCAATTTTTCTGCAACGCGCTTTGTTGCGCCCATTATGTTGGTGGGATTCACTGCTTTATCTGTAGATACCAGTACAAATCGATCCACACCATAATCCTCTGAGACATCAATTAAATTCATGGTTCCCTGAATATTTGTCAGAATTGCTTCCCATGGGTGATCTTCCTGCATGGGTACATGTTTATAAGCAGCTGCGTGAAACACCACATGGGGCTTAAATGAGGCGAAAACGCGATGAAGAAGGATGTTATCTCGAATGTCCCCTAAAATGGGTTGGAATGAAATGGGATGCTTACTTTCGGAAAATTCTCTTTCAATCTTGAACAAATTATGTTCACTTTGATCCAACAACACTAAAAGTTCAGGATCATATGTTAAACAATTTCGCACTAACTCAGACCCGATTGACCCACCGGCACCTGTGACCAACACCCGCTTCCCATAAATATATTGAGAAATTGATGAACGATCTAAATGCACTTCCTTTCGCCCCAATAGATCAACCATGGATACTTCCCGAACTGATTTCATGGAAACTTTACCATCGATTAATTCAGAAAAAGTTGGAACGGTACGATATGATTTCCCCGCTGCCTTACAAATGGCAACAATTCTGCGCATTTCTATATTGGATGCGGTGGGAATACAAATAATAATTTCGTCAAATGGAATTTTTAATTTAGCCAACTCTTCTATGGGGCCAAGGATGGGTACCCCATGTATTGTGGCGCCCACTTTTGAGCCATCATCATCTACGATCCCTACAACTACATATTTCATTCCCTTATTATCACGAATTTCCCTGATTATTTTTTCAGCACTATCACCAGCCCCAATCATAATCAACTTTCTGCGACCTCTTAAAAATGTATTTTGACCTGCAATACTTTGGGTTTGGGATATATTACTAAAATACACTCGAACACTTACACGGCTGACACCTAAAAAGATTGTACACAAAGCATAATCAATCAATAAAACGGATCTAGGAAATCCGGATAGTCCAAAAATTAAACCTAACATAGCAAGTGCCATTAAAGATCCGAGAGAAGAGGCTTTGGCAATATTAATAAAATCAGCAATGCTCGTATACCGCCACATGCCCTTGTACATACCGAAAATAAAAAATGAAACTAATTTTGCAGTTAATATGACGGGTAGAAACTCAGCATAATCCAATCCTATATGGTTAGGGATTGAAAAATCAAATCTTAATAAAAAGGCAATATAGAGTGCCCCCAATATCAAGACAATATCGACGAGGATGAACCGGATAAAGTTTCTCGATTTTTTATTTGTTTTTATCATAGTTAAAAAATAGTAAACCTGAATTGGCTGAGTTTAATACTAAGACAAGGATAATCTATGTGATTTTTATCACAATACATTGCATCTACAAAACAGTTATTTTTTTAAACTTAAATAAGTCAGAATTAATATTCATTTTTAGTGTTTCTCCATCTTTCTTGGGGAGAATTATTTCCTCGGCGCGGGAAAATAAACCTGCCCAAATTGAAAAAGTGCTGTTTGAACAAATCAATCTTTTGAAATTTAACATCTCCAAAAAATCATCTTTGGTATTTTCATTTTCGGAAAATTGATAAGAAAGTGATTTGGGTAATATTTCTTTTGAATATTTTTTATCATTAGTAAAAATGGTTACTGGCTCAAAACTCTTGAATTGATTTAATGCATTATCATAAAAAGACATCCCTAAACTTTTATTTAACCTTAAAAAATCACCACCTCTTATATGAATCCCAATATCTTTAGATATATTACTTTTGATATTACCAAACAAAAATCTTTTGAATTCATTTAATTCATTTTCTTTGTAAATATTTAATTGCTGCCAATATCCTGCGAATACAATAAATTTTCGGTTCTCAATATTCATAATTTCATTGAATGATTTTATACGATTTCCATCAAAAAACCGGTTGAAACACATTGCATTAAAAATACGGGAGAGATTAAGAAAAAAAAGATCAATGATGATTGTAAATATATTGATTTTTCTAATTTTAAATTTTTCCTTATAAATATCTTGAACCGACTGGTCATGAAGTGACCACTTTAAATTTTTTGTAATGAGATTCTTTGAACAAAGAAAATTATTTATTTCAATTTCATATCCCTGAGCTTGAAGTTTGTAAGCAAAAAACAATTGAGAGAGATTATTGCCTAACCCCCCCATTAAATAAATTCTAACCTTTGGTTTGTTCAAAAAATTTAATTTAAAAAGTTTTTAACAACTTCAATTATTAGGCCTTGTTCATCAGTATTTAGTGCAGATCCCGAAGGTAAACAAATACCCTGTTGAAACAATTCTCCTGAGAAGCCATCAGGGTCTTGAGAAGAAATAAATGACAATCCTTTAAAAACAGGCTGTAAATGCATAGGCTTCCACAGTGGTTTCGCTTCAATATTTTCCAGGGAGAATTTTTCCACTAATGATTTGATATCATTATAGCTAAAATCTTGGAAGCGTAAAACGGTCAGCCATCTGGTTGATATACTATTTTCAAGCTCTGGCATAAATTCAATTTGATCAAAATTATCGAGTTGGTTTTTATAATAATTGAAGATGTCCCTTCTCTTATTTACATAATCATCAAGACTTTTTAATTGGGCCCGACCGATGGCGGCCAGAATATTGCTCAACCGATAGTTATATCCTACCGCGTTATGCTCATAATGAATTGCATCCTCTCTCGCTTGAGTAGATAGCTTCTTTGCTTCTTCAATATAGTTTTTATTATTGGACAAAAGCATACCACCACCTGAGGTTGTTATAATTTTATTCCCGTTAAATGAGAGGATTGCCATATCCCCGAATGATCCGCACTTGCGCCCTTGAAATTCGGCGCCAAGACTTTCGGCCGCATCTTCGATTAATGGAATTTTATGTGCATTACATATTTCTGATAAATTTTCATAATTGGCACTTTGACCATAAAGATCAGTCACAATAACCGCTTTCGGGGAATAGGAATCAAATGCTTTTAAAAGGGCTTTGGGGCACATATTCCATGACGCAGGCTCAGCATCGATAAACACAGGAATAGCATCTAAATACCGGATGGCGTTCGCACTGGCAACAAATGTCAGGTCTGAACAAAAAACATGATCTCCCTTTTTTACCCCAAGGATTTTCAAAGCCAAATGGAGAGCGGCTGTTCCGGAGGACAACGCCGCGGCATGATTCACACCCACATATTGTGATACTTCTTCTTCGAATGCATCCACATGGGGCCCAAGGGGCGCCACCCAGTTTGATTCAATTGCGTTTGAAATATAATTTATTTCATCACCATTTAGGTGAGGCGGAGACAAATATAATTTTTTACCGGATGAATTGCTCAAATTATAACCTGAGATTTTCAGAAATCTGGGGTCTAAAATCCATCTGGTCTAATATATCTTCTTTTAAATCGACCCCATTAGCGATTTCGATTAAAGTCACTCTGTTGTTCTCAATTGAAAAAACACATCGTTCTGTGATGATCCGAATTTCTTGACCGCTTTCTTTTTGCATTTTTGGTGAATACGTTATTTCATCCACAGACTTAACCGCTTTTTTGATGGTGCCCTCATTCTTAATTTTTATCCCATTGGAATCATTAATCACATCAAGACCTTTCGCCGTAAAAGATCCGACAAAGACAATTTTTTTTGCCCCATGACAAATATCTATATAACCACCGCATCCAAAATAATCATCACCTAGAACACTGACATTCACATTGCCTTTTTCATCAAATTGGACAAAGCTTAGGACGGCCATATCCATGTGTCCGCCATTAAAACCTACAAATTGGTTATCTTGGGTTAAAAAGGCACTTGGGTCAAATGCAACACCGAAATCTGGTCTTCTTTCCGGAATTCCACCAATTACACCCGATTCCATAAACGTCATCATATTGTGATATTTTTCAGGCGATTGACGGGCATAAACACCAACAAGCTCTGGCACCCCTTGGCCTAAAATAACATTCTTTGAGGATTGAACTTCTTTTAAGGCGCGGAGACCAATGAGTTGTTTATAGGTGGGGTCTGTTACGGGTCCTGCTTCCTTGGAATAGTTTCCATTTTTCAACAATCCTTCATGGAATATGTATTTATTTGTGTGACGATGGTCCTTTTCCAAATCATCTGTAATAATTACACTATCAACCAAGTGGCCGGGCAAATCAATCTCGTGGGGCTGCAGTAGAGTCTCGGATTTTTCAGAAATCTGGACAAATATTTTACCCCCGGATGTTCGAGCTGCTTGAGCCATAGATAGAAATTCTGTTTTCACCGGTTCATCACGCATAGAAACGTTACCATTGGCATCTGCAATTGTCCCACGTATGAGAGCAGCATCTACAGGACGGGAATGGTAAAACAAGAATTCTTCGCCATTAAAGGATTCGATTGTTACGGCATCTTCAATTGTTTTGGGATTGAGTTTTCCACCATCCAGTCGGGGATCCACAAAAGTATGCATTCCTACGGTAGAAAGAAGACCGGGGCTTCCGCGGCCGATTTCACGAAAGAGTAGTGAGAGTTGGCCCTGAGGTAAAGAATAGCCCTCAATTTTATTATCTTGGATTAATTTTCTAATTTCAGGGATGGAGCCATAATAGCTCCCAAAAGAACAAGCCAAAAGGTCTGGGTGGGCTAAATGATCCAAGCCAGGATCGGTGGCAGAACTTGTAAACATAATTGTTACACCATTAGGTTCGCCACTATTATCAAATTCTTTCCGAATCAACCGGAGTAATAATTGAGGAGTACCGGACCAACGAAAACCGTTGACAGCCATACTTTTTACTGTTTTAATTTGTTCTTGAAACTGATCTGTGGTTATGTATTTATTCATAAAACCTTATAGAGCCTATACTGT
>JYMV01002439.1_pt1 | contig 12099 bp, 12 predicted proteins | sample 338911 | NCBI WGS metagenome assembly JYMV01 (sample SAMN03354496, study PRJNA234377) | hydrothermal vent metagenome | biome: Deep sea; feature: Hydrothermal plumes at the Eastern Lau Spreading Center, Western Pacific Ocean; material: Seawater | place: Tonga | collected 2009 | depth 2000 m m | reverse complement strand
AGATTTTTCAAAAAATTCAAGAAGTACTAGATGATGCTCTGGGAGTAGATGAGGATGAAGTAACGCCAGAAGCCAGTTTGACGGCTGACCTTGGCGCAGAATCCATCGATTTCCTTGATATTGTCTTTCGAATTGAAAAAACATTCGACTTCAAAATCTCGCAGGGTGAATTATTTCCTGAAAATCTCACCGAAAATCCAGACTGGGTTGCTGATGGCAATTTGACAGATGCTGGTCTTACAATGCTCAAAGATCGCATGACACATGTAGATTTCACAGCAATAGAAAATGGCGACAGAAATGTTTCCAAAATTGGCGATTTAATCACCGTTAATTCACTCGTGAATTTCGTTGAAATTAAACTCGCTGGCTAAATACGATGCGTTGGCTTTGGATTGATTGCATAACTGAGCACGAAGCCAACAAACGGCTAGTTGCGATTAAAAATGTCTCCCTTGCGGAAGACTACCTGCACGATCACATGGTGCATGGCAAAACGATAATGCCGTTTTCACTCATGATTGAGGGAATGGCACAAACCGCAGGCATCCTTGTTGGAACCACTTCACGATTTAAAGAAAAAGTAATCCTTGCCAAAATTTCAAAAGCATCGCTAAGTTGCGATGTTACAGCGGGGGATACCATCAGATACGACGCTGTCATTGACAGAATTGATACTGCAGGAGCATCAACATCAGGCACAATCGACCGAAGAGTTGCCGGCGGGGAAGCGTGGGAGCGAGTCGGGCGAGTTGAGCTGCTTTTTAGCCATATTGACAAAAACATGGCTGGAACTGAGTTTCCAGAGCATAACTTTGTGTTTTCAGACAACTTTAAGATGATTTTGGACTCTGCTGGCCTTTCCGACCTTGCAGATTGAGGAAACTTGTTGTATAGTCTATATATCGGAATGTTTCTACACAATCTAATTGTACTTATTTAAGGAGGCAATCAATGCCACGACTAACAACTATTGACCCCACTACTGATACTGGGGCGGGCGCAGATTTGCTCAACGGACCATTAAAAGCGAAGCAAATCAATATCTTCAAAGGACTTGCGGCGCATGCACCTGTTTTACAATCATTCATGGCTTGGACGCAAGGCGCCAAAGCTGGTGCGCTAACAGAAATTGAAGGGGAGGTCGTTCAACTTCTTGCTGCCGAAAAAATGAACTGCGATTACTGCCTAGCTGCGCACTCAATGATCGCTAAAGGCACTGGATTAAGCGAAAACGACTGTTTAAATATCCGAAAACGACACAGCGATGACCCAAAAACACAAGCGCTCATCAATTTTACAGCCGAATCACTAGATACAAACGGAAATGTAAGTGATGAAACCCTCACAGCCTTTATGGATGCTGGGTTCAATACTGAAGCGGCAATTGAAGTAGTTGCGGGTATTTCAGTAATGACTTTCACCAGTTTCTACAACCATATCAACGACACCGTTGTTGATTTCCCAGAAGTAGTCACAATCTAACGGATTGATCTCTACATCCCAATAGTAAAAAAAGGATCCCCGCCATATGGAGGGGATCCTCTTCTATTTGGTCGATTGGGAGTTCGACCGATGGGGGAGAAGTTTGGCCTGCAGCGTGTTACAGACCATTGCAATGGAGGAGATAGAGAAAATTGAGTCACTACACTGTCGAATACATTTAGTGAAATTGCAAACCGTTGTTTGCTTTTTCACTTCCGATTATGACGGTTGTTCCGGTTCATCGTACAATTCGGTACATGAGCGAACACACTGCTATATACGCTGGCTCTTTTGACCCCATTACAAGCGGCCATCTCGACGTAATCTCAAGAGCAAGAGGAATGTTTGATTGCATTGTTGTTGGAATTGGGCACAATCCAGATAAAACTTCTCTTTTCCCATTTGCAGAACGAGTTGAAATAGCAAAAACGTTAATCAACGAACTCGTCGCAAAAGACCCAAGCTTAGCACCAGTCACCGTTGAACAATACGGTGGATTAACCGTTGACTTCGCAAAAAATTCTGGTGGCTCTGCATTGCTTCGTGGAATCCGAAATGTCACCGACCTTGCAATAGAGACACAACTAGCAATTACAAATCGACAAGTTGCGGATATAGAAACTGTTTTCATCGTGACGGGTGAAGCGTACGCTTTTACATCTTCAAGTTTAATTCGGCAAATTGCAGCACTTGGCGGCGACGTTGAGCGGCTTGGCAATATCATCCCACCACTTGTAATCTCTCGCATCAAAGAGTTGCAAGATGACCCAACAAGTTCGTTGCACTCGCTCGGCAAAGATGCGCACATGGAATAAATAATGGACTGGCGAATTGTCTCCATCGGAACACTGGCATCTAATCCTCTTTGGAATGAAAGTGGAACACCAAGAACTGGTCACGCAACAACAACCATTGTAAAAAGTGGCGATGCGTTCATGCTTATTGACCCCTCTTTACCCGCACAAATGCTACATGCCAAATTGTCCGAGCGATGGGGAATTGGTTTAAATTCTATTACACATGTTTTTCTAACAAGTTTTGACCCAGACCGAAGAAGAACGCTTAATGAATTAGGACATGCCACTTGGTTTATGCACGAACCTGAAATTGATTCTGCATTGCACGCAATTAGTGACGAGTTACACCGCGCAGAAGGTGATACATCTTTATCAGCACTATTAGAACAACACAAAGATTTACTGTCAACATTTGAAATTCCAGATGACAATGTAATTCCAGGAGTTGATTTATTCCCATTGCCTGGCTACACGCCTGGCAGTTGCGGATTGCTGTTGCCAACACCAAAACGAACCGTTTTAATTTGTGGTGATACAGTTGCAACAAGCGAACATTTAGCAAAAGCAAGTGTTCTGTCAAACTGCGCCAATATCGAAATGGCGCAAGAGTCTTTTAAAGAGTGTGTTGAAATTGCAGACGTACTTGTTCCAGGAAGAGACAACGTGGTACTCAATCCACTGCGATCCTAATGTTCACTTTTATTCTTGCCATTGCGCTCACACAAAATGCTCCTCCAATAAACCCCGAGCTTAAAGCGGCGATGCTACTAGGTGCTAAAACCGCAACGGTGCAAAAAAAACTTTCAGTTTTAAACCAAGTTGTACTAGTCCCAGACGAGGCAACCTACCTTGATGAAATTGCGCGTTGGACTCCCGAAAAACGCTGGCCTGTTTTGTTTAATCAAGAACCATTTGCTTCTCAATTTATCCGTTCTTTTTCTCCAGAGAAAATTTGGTTAAGAGAGTCCGTTGGAAAAGTAAAAAATATAGCGACTGCAATGCAACACACCGTTGCAAAGGCGTGGGGTGGGGAAACCTCCGTTGAAGATGCACTTGAAAAACTACAGTTTCCACCGCTTGGAGTGGTGCTAACCTCTCCTTCTGACCCAGCGAGAACTGCGGGTGTTGCTCTTGCGGCAGGTCGTGGACAACTTCTTTTGTATATGTCAAACGATTGGGGCGAGACAACAACGTCTATGCCGGAGTTGAAGACAAGTGAACTAATAACTGCGATTAATTCCACTCTTAGCAAAACAGGTTTGTCGTACGAATCTATTGGTGATGAAGTAGATGTTCTCACTGTATGCATGTCGCTGCCCGCACGGGTTGATTGCTTGTACGCAAGAGAAAATCCTGTTGCCGTTAGCGATGTAATTGGTCGCGATAAAAATGGAAAACGCTTCGCTTGGACGGGTTGGATTTTTGGAAGCAGAGCAAACTCGGCTTATACGGCAATGTGCAGTTTGTTTTTAGAACGTGACAACTATTGGTTTTGTAACACCTACCCAAACAACGGAGGTTGGGCTGCTTACTCCACAGAGAGCATAGTTGATGTGCTGCAACAATACGGAATTCAATGCACAACGGTTGATGGAACTCTTACTGCGTTGCGGGAAGCCGAAGTTGAGGGAGTCACAGCCGATGTAATGTACTTTACAACAAAGGGCAATCAAGATTTCCTTGACATGTCCGATTCTCGCACCGCACCAACTTGGTTGCCCATTCTTAATTCTCCTGCAACACTGTACTTTGTACATAGTTGGTCTTTAAAAAATCCCACTGTCCGAGATACGGTTGGAGGCACTTGGTTGTCGCGGGGCGTATACGCTTATGTCGGCTCATCACACGAGCCGATGCTTCAAGCGTTCGTTCCACCCGTTGAAGTAATGCGCAGAACTGTAAGCTATATTCCGTTTCTTCTAGCATCAAGATGGAGTAGTAACGAAGGCCTACGAAGCAGGGTGTGGCGAGTAAATACTATTGGTGACCCGCTTATGCTTTGCCCTCCAAAGTCTACGATGTCTCGAACAATGTTGCCTCCGTTACATGCAGACTCGTACACCGACGCAGCCGTCGTTGCAAAATCGAACATGAAACTTGCTGCTGAAATTAAAAGCGATTCTGCTTTTACCAATGCCATTCGTTCTGCGATTCTGCTTGGGAATGATGAACTGGCGGTTTCACTTTGGATTGTTGCAATAAATGAAAACGTGCGTGGCGAAACTGTGGCAAGGGCGGCATTGCCCGCACTGTTTAGACAGGGGGCGCTCAGCGACTTTATTGACGCGTTCACAATGTTAAAAACCCCAAAGCGGTTAGAAAAAGACATGATCTGGCAATTGGGTTCGAAATCAAACGAGACACCGTTATCGTTGCTTATGGATAATTTTCGTGGCCCGTATAAAGCGGACGATTTAATGGTTATTGCCGATAGAATTGTTTCACAAAGAGGTGCCGCTGCACTACTGAGGTGCATTGACAATCTCTTGATTAAAGCAAAAGGCCGCACCGAGCGTGAATTAAAACGCATGAGAAAAAAATATGGCAACTAAACAAGCACCAGTCGTACTCATCATTCGTGACGGATGGGGATTGCACCCAGACAATTCGATGGATGCACACAATGCGATTGTGCAAGCAAACACGCCTGTAGCTGATTCTTTATTTGAGAAATACCCAACAACATTGATAGGAACTTGTGGGGGAAATGTTGGTTTACCAAGTAACGTTATGGGAAACAGTGAAGTTGGTCACCAAAACATTGGTGCAGGAAGAATTGTTCCACAAGAATTGATGCGACTTACTATCGCCGCTGAAAGCGGTGAGTTTAAAAGCAACCCAGTAATTTCGAAAGCGTTTGCAATTGGCTGTGGTGAACACGCGACACATATCGTTGGCTTAGTAAGTAACGGTCGCGTGCACAGCGACATCGCACATCTTTTTGCGTTGCTCGACGCTGCACCAAAAGAAGCAAAGATATATATTCATGTCATAACCGACGGGAGAGATTGTTCCCCAAGCGCTGGTCTTGGTTTTGTTGAAGAACTTGAAAATCACATCAGGGGAACGAACGCTCAAATTGCGACGGTAATCGGCAGATATTGGGCGATGGATCGTGACAATCGTTGGGAGCGAATTGCTCCGGCGTACGAAGCAATGACGGGAATTAAAACGACACATCCTCTAAGCGCAAACGTACCAAGCGTGCAAACAAGTTTCCACGCAACTGACGCAATTGCAAACTACTACAAAAATCCGACCGAAAAAAACCGAACTGGTGATGAGTTTATTGTTCCAACACAAATTTGTAATAAAGATAACCAGCCCGTTGGATTGGTAAAAGACGGCGACGCTATTTTGTTTTTCAATTATCGTGGCGATAGACCTCGCGAAATAAGTAAAGCCTTTGTTTTTGATAATGAAGAGTGGGCGGGTGTTCCACGAGGACCGTTTAATCGTGGAGAACAAATTAAATCTCTCTACTTTGCAACAATGACAAATTACGAGGCGGGCCTGCCCGTTTCTGCCGTTGCTTTTAAAAAGCCGGAACCAATGAAAAACATCCTCGGTGCTGTTCTTGCCAAAAACAAATTACGGCAATTTCGATGCGCCGAAACAGAAAAATTTCCCCATGTAACCTTTTTCTTTAATGATTACAAAGAGGAACCATTTGATGGAGAAGAGCGGCTGCTTATCCCAAGCCCAACTGATGTCGCAACCTACGACCAAAAACCAGAGATGTCTGCTCATGCTGTTTGTCAGGGTGTATTGGACCAACTCGCATGCGAGGATTGTCCTAGTGTAATTATTGTTAATTTTGCTAACGCAGACATGGTGGGGCATACAGGAAATTTACAGGCGATCATAAAGGCGGTGGAAGTGGTTGATGAATGTTGTGGACAAATAATTGAAGCAACTCTAAGGGTTTCTGGTTCTGTTTTAATTACTGCAGACCACGGAAATGCTGAACGCACTTGGAATTCAAAAACCAATAGCCCAGACACGGCACACACTACTTTTGATGTGCCACTTCATTTAGTTGGGTGTAGTCTCGCTTTGCGAGATGGGGGAATCCTCGCTGACATAGCTCCTACTGTGTTGCAACTTTTGGATATCTCGAAACCAGAAGAAATGACTGGTACTTCGTTACTTTGTTAATTACTTTATTTCACGACAAACGCGAAGCGTAATTAATTCAAGACCTCGTCGTCCATCAAGTAAGCCACTTCTTGTTCTTGCGTCAACCGCAACCGCTTCGGTAAATAAATTAGCAAGTTCCGATGGTGTTCTTTGCTTAGCAAGTTGCAAAATTCGGTTCCCGCCGTCTCCAAAAAGTTTTAAGTTTTTTCGAATGTCGCCTGCCGATAAGCCATTTTGCATCATCGTCGACGCAGCGCTAAGTCTTCGTGTCAAGTCGACTACCGACCACATGAGTAACTCCTTCGGCTGACGAGATACATCTAACAACTCTCCTAACTTTGTCATTGCGGCTCCGCTGTTTCCAGAAAGAATAATGGACTGAATCTCCCACGCTTGTTCCTCGCGGCTTAACCCAACCATTTCTGCAACATCGGCTTTAGTGATTTTCGTTTCTGGAGCAACTTTTGCAGAGAGTTTTCCAAGCTCAGTATCCAGACGGGTTAATGACACACCAATGCGTTGCACTAAAAATTGCGCAGCTTGTGCTTCGAGTGTACAACCATGTTCTTTTCCGCAACGACCAACGCACCATCGAATTGAATCGAGTTCATTAAGGTTTTGCAGTTTCACGACAATGCCCACTTTTGCTACCGCCTTGTCGAGTTTCCCCGGTCGCCAAGTAGGGGCCCGAAGCAAGAGTGTTGCGGATTGCACTGGTGACTCGGCGTACCGCTCCAACGCTTGTCTGTTTGATGTTTTTACGGAATCTTTTGTAACTAAAAAAACATCCGCATTATCGACAACGACCAACTTGTGTCGCATCATCAAATCGAACGTTCGTACTTCATCCAAAATAGTTGCGAGGTCTGTGGTTGCACCATCGAATACAACTCTGTCGACATCACCAAACTCTTCCGCAATCGCTGATTCAAAATCGCTTGTGTACCGAGACATTAGAAACGACTCTTTGCCGTGGATAATCGCCATTCGCATGGAAGACTTAAATGTCGGTTGCTTTGCCATTTTCTACATCTTACGTTCGCGCAACACACAACGCACGGGTTTGGGGTCGTTTTTGTGAAGAGACACCATATTGTGCAACGTGCGTGCTACGATGTTGACATGTTGGTGTTAGAAGTTGTTGAGGGTCCAGATCTAGGTAGTGTATTTTCATTGCCGACAAATGAACCTCAATTAATTGGCAGATCATCCGAGGCCCTGCCGCTTTCAGACCCAACCATTAGTCGTCGCCACGCAGAATTAACGCCCGATACTGGCAAGTGGTTTCTACAAGACCTTGCATCCGCAAACGGTACATTTTTAAACGGCAGACTTTTAACCGACCGAGTTGCGTTGCGAATCGGAGACGAAGTTGGTTGTGGTGCAACTCTATTTAGATTTAATGAGAATACTTCGATTGTTTCAACCCCTCAAATTGAAGATCCTGGTTTCGATACAAGCGCGGAATCCATTGTTGTAACTTCACCACACTCATTGGAAGCGACAAGAAATCACTTACGGATGGTGCATCGACTTACCGCGTCCATCGCAGGAACATTTAACGCTTCTACTATTTTAGAGCACCTCGCCGCAATTCTTGTGGATGAATTTAAGCCAGACCGATGTGTTGGCGTGCTTATGGATGAAAATAAAAACTTCACAAATACAATCGAAGTCAGCCAAGACAAACGTTCTAGCGCTGCAGGCGTGTTTTCAAAAGCCATTGTTATGCATGCGTGTAATGAAAACTGTGGAATTAGAATCCCAAACCTAAAGCACGATGTTCGATTTGTACATGACGAAGAAGCTGTTGAAAGTGGAATTACCTCTGTCTTATGTGCACCACTTATTGCACATGGAAAAATACTTGGCGCAGTTTTGTTAGAAATTCATTCTGCAAATAGACAGTGGAGCGAGGACCAACTCGAACTTTTATCCACGGCATGTGGCCACGCTGCGCTTGCATTACTTACCGCCACACTTGCGAAAACAAGAATGCATCACGAAAGACTCGCCGCAATGGGAGAAACCGTTGCATCAATTAGCCACAGTGTAAAAAATATGCTGCAGGGGTTACGAAGCGGTGCCGGAGCAATTAACCTCGCACTTGGACGGGGTGACCTTGAACTAGCGCGAGAGGGTTGGCCAATTCTTGCTCGAAACCTTGACAGGGTATATGCGCTGACATTCAATATGCTCGCTTGGTCTCGGACTAATGCTCCTGAAATTTCGTACGTGCAAATTAAACCAATCGTTGAAGATGCAATTGCACTTGTAAGAGGTGCAAGCGAACGGCGTTTCATCTCATTAAAATTACATGTTGAGCCAGATATGCCTCCAATCCCAATTGACCAAACTGCAATTTTGCAGGTCTTGCTAAATGTGCTCAATAATGCCATTGACGCTTGCTTGTCAAAAACTGGACTTGTTGAACTTTCGGTTTCCATCCCAAAATCAGGTGAATTTGTCAACATATCCATCGCGGATAACGGTTGCGGGATAGAGTCGCAGAGCAAAGAAAAGGCATTTTTGGCTTTCCACACAACAAAGGGGCAACGCGGGACTGGACTAGGACTCGCTGTTGCCAGAAAAGTAATTCTTGAACACCAAGGCGAGATAGAATTGCTCGATGTTGAGGGTGGAGGAACAATTTGCAGAATCACATTGCCACTCAATAGAGCAAATGATCCAGGTGATACTCATGGACCGACATCAATTGCGCCGAGTAATCGCTTTTAGTTTGAAGTCAGCCGCCCATGGAACTACGTGTGCTATGATGTCGCAACTTCGGAAGGATCCGACTAATTTTATGACAGAACAAACAATTATTACCAATACAAACAACCCGATGAGCGGTCTCGACCTTGTGCGAACTGTTGGCGGACAAATACCAGGACAAGCACCTGCAATTATGGCGTCTGGTCTCCAACGAACCCGTGAGATGACACTTGATGAGTTGATGCTCGAAAATCGAGTCATCTTTATGATTGGCGAGATAAATCAAGCATCCGCTGCTCGAGTCATGATGCAAATGCTTTATCTTGAAGACCAAAAACGCGGTCAACAAATCAACTTATATATCAACAGTCCAGGCGGTGCAGTTGGTGACACGCTTGCAATGTATGACACTATGCAAATGATTTCGTCTGACGTTGCTACCTACTGTGTCGGTCGTGCATACAGCGGAGCAGCGGTTTTATTATGTGCAGGCAATGCTGGTAAACGGCACATTTTGCCTCACGCAAAAGTGATGATTCACCAACCATACGGTGGAATTACTGGTCAAACGACAGATATTCAGATTCAAGCTGAACAAATCATCAATTCAAAAACTACGTTAAATACAATTATTTCAAATCACACTGGGCAATCGTTTGATACTGTTGCTAAAGATGGTGAGCGTGATAAGTACTTCTCTGCAGAAGAAGCAAAATCCTACGGTCTTGTTGATGAAGTGCTTGAACATAACGAAGAAAAGAAGAAAGATTAAACACGATGTCTACACTTGTACCAATCGTTATTGAAAAAACCGGCCGAGGCGAACGTGCTTACGATATATTTTCGAGACTACTTAATGATCGAATCATCTTCTTGGGTGGTCCAGTCATGGATGAATCGGCAAACCTAGTTGTTGCACAGTTACTGTACCTTGCAAATGAAGATCCAAAAGCAGACATTAGTCTTTACGTGAATTCACCAGGTGGTTCTGTCACTGCGGGGCTTGGAATCGTTGACACAATGAATTTTGTTCCTTGTGATATTTCAACCTTCATTATTGGTCAAGCGGCTTCAATGGGTTCTGTCATTGCATGCAGTGGTACAAAGGGTAAACGATTCTCGCTTCCGCACTCCAAGAACCTCATGCACCAACCACTTCTCAGTGGCGTTCTTGAAGGTCAAGCGACTGATTTGGAAATTGAAGCACGTGAAATGCTACGGCTTCGAGATATTCTCTTTGCAATTTATGCAACTGCAACCGGTAAAGACCAATCCGTCATCCACGCAGATTGCGAACGAAACAAGTGGCTCGATCCTAAAGAAATGTTGGAATATGGACTTGTTGACGAAATCTTGTCTCATCTTCCAACGGCCGAATAACACGCCATGAAGTGTGCGAATCGCAGAACTTTTTCCCTTGTAATTCTTGTGGTTATCGTTGGAGTCTGTGGTTGCCGACGTTCGTTGTTCCCTAAAAATCAACAACGAACACAATTCGAAGCATACAACACTATGCGGTTTGGCCCTCAAATCACCGAACAGCCAGATCTTTTTGGCCTTCCAGAGCCAGCGCTTCGTGAACGACTCGGCAAAAAAGAATAATAAAGCTCCCAACTAGAAATTTTAATTGCGTCCGATATGTACGCTTTTAAAGTCACAGGGGGGTATTCGCCCGATAGAATAAACACGGGTGACGACATCATGTCACGCGACAAAGGAAATGCGCAAGGATGAAGCCAATTTCAGCAAGGATGCTATCAAAACGTACCCAACTCGTATGGGTTGCTTTTTTCTTTGCCATTCCATGTGCATTATTCGTTCTTCAAGCGGGAAGTACCTCCATTCAAAGCAGTGTTCTTTTAACAACGCTTGCTTCTGTTGATGAACGACCCGAATCCGACCCGATTTTTGAAACAATTACATCGTCTTCACCGTGGAACTCAATTGTGATTCACCACCTCGGGCAACCAGCGGGTGACATTGAAACCGTTGACCGTGACCACCGTGACGCGGGATTGAATGGTTTTGGGTATCACTTCCTTATTGGCAATGGTAACGGGCTAGCTGACGGTGCTGTTCAAATCGGTTATCGATGGATAAACCAAACTGAAGGCGCAAAACCAGCAAATGTGCCTTATCAAGAGTGGCAAAACGGGGTTATTAGCATCTGTCTAATCGGAAACGGAAATCGCCGACCATTTACGGACACGCAATTGCTACACCTTTCCCACCTCGTGCAACGGCTTCAACAAGAACTAGCAATTCCTGCAAGTAAAATTTCACTTGCAAGTGCAATTGGTGATGTTTCCTCGCCAGGCAAATATTTTGCGGAAGCCCAATTCCGAAGTCAATTACTTGATATTCCAACCAAAAACTGATTTTTGTACACAAATCACTGTATGTTTTATTTAAAAGAGGGGTTGCCTAAGGGCGGGTTGAGAGGGTACCCTACAAGTCATTTTATGTAGAACGAAATATCGTTCATCCCCTTTTTTATATTTTCATGCCATCATCCCAATCACAACCAAGAAAAATTGGTACATACACCGTGCTTGCAACACTCGGCGAAGGCGCAGCATCAATTTTATACGCAGTTCAGCACCCAAAAACCAAACAGGTGTCTGCACTCAAATTTGTTGAAAAGACTAGCGAAAAATCGCAACGTTTTCTCGACCAAGTGGAACAAGAATATGCGATTGGTTCAAAATTAGATCACAAGTCAATTCGTAAAATCCGTAAACTCGTTAAACATCGGAAACTATTAAAAATCATTTCTGTTTCCATGATTATGGAGCTCATAGACGCGAGCACGCTCGACCAACAACTTCCGAAAAATCATGCGCATGCAGTTGATATTTTCTTACAAGTGGCAGAGGGGCTTGCCCACATGCATTCTCGAGGGTTTGTTCACGCTGATATAAAACCAAATAACGTTCTTGTTGACGAAGACGGCAATGTT
>JYMV01031591.1_pt1 | contig 12101 bp, 10 predicted proteins | sample 338911 | NCBI WGS metagenome assembly JYMV01 (sample SAMN03354496, study PRJNA234377) | hydrothermal vent metagenome | biome: Deep sea; feature: Hydrothermal plumes at the Eastern Lau Spreading Center, Western Pacific Ocean; material: Seawater | place: Tonga | collected 2009 | depth 2000 m m | reverse complement strand
TGGTGGAGTTCTTCACCTCGACCAACAATGACGAGATCGAGCCGGGAATCGGTTGGGCTGCGTGTGCTGCCATCTTCGATTTCAGCCCTCCCTTTGGAGGACAGACCCTGGCACCTGGATTCAATACGTCCATCACCAGGTTTCATTTCCAGACCGCGAACGACAACGCTCTGGTTGGATATTGCACAACAATCCAGCCCGCCAATAACCTCGGTCAGCCTGTGATACACAACATCTTGACCATCGATGGAGTCTCTTCAATGCCAGACCTTCAGGGGGGAGAGGTTTGCTTCGTGAACTCTTCTCCTTTTCTTCGAGGAGATGCCAATGACGACGGAAGTCTGAATCTCGCAGATGCCATCTCGCTGATCAGTTACATCTTCGGTGGCGGAAGCGAGCCACAATGCCGTTCAGCTGCAAACGCGAATAGCGACTACACGGTGGATATCGGAGATGTGATCTTCCTGATCAACCACCAGTTCCTGGCCGGACCTCCCCCCGGCGCCCCTTACCCGAACTGCGGTGCAGACCCAGCGGGTGAAGCAGGCATTGGCTGCGAGTCCTACGAAAGTTGCCTGTAGCAGGGTCCAGGGATCCTTCCCGGAGTGCACTCCGTTCGATGACCTGGCACCGTAGCGGTGACGATTTCCTGCTCCGTACCCTATAATCGGCGGCACGCATCCGACCGAGGGCGGGAGGTCCATCTGGAGAACAGCAAACTCCGATCCAGAGAATTTCGGAGCCACATCGGCTGGATGTGGTCTGGCGCAGGTGGCGCTGCACGCTCGTGTCTGATCGCCCTCCATGGTCTCGGCCAGAACGGATCCAGCATCCTGCACAAGTTGAATCCTCTGCATGACCGAGGAATCCATCTGGTGGCTCCAGATGGCCCTCATCGGCACGAGGTCAGAGGACCCGATGGCATCCGCGAGGGTCATGCCTGGTACATCTACACCGGCGACCAACAGCACTTCCTTGCTCGGCATCGTGAAGACGGTGCAACAAGAGAGCGGTGTCAAGCCCGAAGGGACGGTCCTGCTCGGCTTCAGCCAGGGAGGCTACCTGGCTGGATTCGTCGCTTGCCGTCATCCGGAACTGTTCGGGGGGTGTGTCATCTCATCTGCCAGGCTCAAGCATGAGTTCCTCACCGATGAAATCGCGCGAGGTGACCTGCCAAGGATGCTATTTCTTCATGATAAGGCAGATCCACTGACCGGTCCCGATCCGGTGCTCCAGTCTGTCGACCATCTTGAGAAGGCCTCTGCCCAGGTCGAGTTATGCTGGCACCAGGATGGCCATCGCCTCGGCGATGGCGCCATCTCTGCATTACAGGACTGGCTGCAGCGAAACCGTCTCATCGACTGATCCAAGAGGATGCTAGATGGCGCCGATGGACCGCTCTCGCTCGATTGAACTGAGGTCAGTTACCTGCAACCTGTGAAGCAGCGACCTTCAATTCTTCAACCTTGCCAGTTCCCTCCCATGGAAAACCATCTCCCTCGCGACCAAAGTGGCCGTGCGTCGCAGTGGCGCGATAGATGGGACGCCGGAGGTCGAGGGAAGCGATGATTCCTTTCGGGGTCAGATCAAACACCGTCTTCACCAGTCGCTGAAGATCACTATCCGGGATCGTACCGGTACCGAACGAATCGATCAGAACAGACATCGGCTCCGCAACTCCGATGGCATAGGCGAATTGCACTTCACACCTGTTGGCCAGTCCAGCGGCAACGATATTCTTGGCGACAAATCGTGCCATGTAGCAGGCAGAGCGATCGACCTTGGAGGGATCCTTGCCACTGAAAGCGCCACCTCCATGGCGCCCCATACCGCCGTAGGTATCCACGATGATCTTCCGCCCCGTCAGACCGCAATCGCCCTGCGGACCACCAACGACGAAACGCCCGGTCGGGTTGACGAAATACTTGGTGTTGTCATCGAGGAGCTCAGCGGGGACGACCGCTTGAATGATGTGCTCCTTCACGAAGGCGGACAGTTCTTCATTGCTGACATCTTCTGAATGCTGAGATGAGAACACCACTGCATCGATACGTTTCGGGACCCCATCTACATATTCCACCGTGACCTGGCTCTTGGCATCTGGACGCAAGAATGGAGCCTTACCAGCAGCCCTGATCTTGGCGTGTTCTGCGACCATCTTGTGTGAGAGTGAAATCGCCATCGGCATCAATTCCGATGTTTCATTACAGGCGTAGCCAAACATCATTCCCTGGTCTCCAGCGCCATCACGATCCACGCCCATGGCAATATCTGGACTCTGCTTGTCGAGAGAGACCATCACGGAACATGTATCAGCATCGAATCCCATCTCTGAATCGGTGTAACCGATGTCTCGGATCACTCCCCTGACCAGCTGAGGAATGTCTATCGTCGCCTGACTGGTCACCTCGCCAGCAATCACCACCAACCCGGTCGTCACCAGCGTCTCACAAGCGACCCGACTCTGCGGATCACCCTCGAGATATGCATCGAGAATCGCGTCAGAAATTTGGTCAGCCATCTTGTCGGGGTGGCCTTCAGAGACAGACTCAGAGGTGAAAAATGCATTCTCGACCAACATCCGAGGTTCCTTCCTTGTTGCGAAATCCGATCAGATCGCAGGTCGATCCGTACGGCTCGCAAGTTCCTCTCGATTGATGACGCCCGTCGATGGATACGGTCGATCTGACGGGCGGCAGATCGAGATACTCTATCGACTCCAGAACACCACGCCAACCTGGATCGTTGTCAGATCAGAACTTCTGCCAGGTGCTTGCAGCAGCGCTCCGTGGCTCCGCCCAGTTCATCGAGGAGTTCCTGGACCCTCGCATGCCGCTGCTGCCTCGATGGGCGATCTGACGCCCAGAGGCTCAGTAGTCGCAACAGATCGTGCTCATCAGCCACCTCCTGAACAGCACCGTGACGCTGGAGCAGGGTCTTCATCTCGCGGAAATTCTCGACATGAGGGCCGTGGCAGGTGAAGCAGCCGGCTGCCACCGGTTCCATCAAGTTGTGGCCCCCTCGCGCCACCAGGCTGCCACCGACAAATGCCGCATCGGAGACGCGGTACGCACCATCCAACCGACCCAGGCGATCGATCACAACTACCTGCGATGTGCCTGAACCCTGGCTCGATTCCAGAGTACCTTCGAGACCGCAGCGACGCACCAGTGCCACCACCTCTGCTGCCCGCTCGACATGCCTCGGCCCGATCCATAATTGACTACTTGGCCAGACTTCGAGCAACTTGATGTGCGCAGCCAGCATTAGCTCTTCTTCGCCAGGATGGGTACAGCCGGCACTCCAGCGAAACAGATCGACAGACACGCCGCAGGATCGATCAAATTCCAGCCTTCGACTGACGGGGTCGGGGCCGCGCAGTGAGTCCAGTTTGATGTCACCGGGGATCCGGATGCGCTCGGGGGCAACACCCAGTTGCAGAAATCTACTCGCATCTTCATCACTACGTGCGCAGATCAATTCAGGGCAACTTGCCATCCACTTCGTCAGAGGGCCAAGCATCCTGAGCCTGCCGAGGCCTTTTGCCGTGATGCGCCCGTTCATCACCACTACCGGGATCGAACGAGATCGACACGCGAGTAACAAGTTCGGCCACCACTCCAGTTCAATCAGTATCAATACATCGGGCCGCAGCCTCTTCAGAACCGCCTGGACCAATGGAGAGAAATCGAGGGGCAACAGATGCACCTGGTGGTCATCAAATAGCTCCCTCGCAAGATCACGCGCACCCGTGGTCATCGTGGAGATCACCATCTCGGATCCGGGGCGTGATTTCCTCAGGGTGTCGACGAGCGATACCGATGCCCTCACCTCCCCGACGCTGGCCGCATGAATCCAGATGCGTTCGCGCGTAGGAAGAGAGATCCGCCAGATGCCGAACCTCTCTTGCAGCGATCCTATCGACCTGCCACGAGCAACAACGAGGTATAGTATCCATGGGGAGAGAAGTACCCAGGCGACCAGCATCGGCAGATCGAGCAGGAATCCACAGGTTCTGAACCACCACCCTGCGGCAGCTAGAGGTTTCACCCGATGCCTTCTGGCGAGCTCATCGGCGCTGGAGGGACTCGTATCGGATCGGGTCTGGCTCTCACCTGGCTGCGCCTGCACCACCGAGGTCACTGCTTTCCGCAACAGCGCTTGTACTTCTTGCCGGATCCGCAACTACAGGGGTCATTCCGCCTCAGTTTAGGCTGTTCATTTCGAATCGTCTCGACAGATCTCGAACTCTGTGATCCCCGTACGCCTCGCTGCATCTGTTCACCGTGAGATTGGAATTGCTGTTGCAGAGCATCGGCGGATACGCCCTCCGACTGGCCACTCCAGGTCTGCTCAAGCCCCCTTTGCGCTTCAGATTCGTCGACCTTCTCGATCCGAATCCGGGAAACGATCGAGGAACTCTCTTCACGCAGCATCTCCAGCATGGCCGAGAAGAGTGTGTAGCCTTCTCGCTTGTACTCGAGTTTTGGATCTACCTGAGCGTACCCGCGCAATCCTACGCCGGTGCGCAGTTGATCCATCGCATGAAGGTGTTCTTTCCACTTCTCGTCGACTGAACGCAGAAGCACATAGTGGAGCAGCCTATCGAACTGTTCCGCTCCAGCTGCTTCGCGCTTTTTATCGACAAGTTCGAGCCAGCGCTCGGTGGCGGCTGCCGCCCAGTCCTCCGGCTCTCCATCCTCAAACGTTGAAGGGGAAACCTCCACCATGTATCGGTGTGCCAGGTGTTCGCTGAGGGCTTCCGAGGGTTTCTGATCTGGCTCCTCGATCTGGAGTAATCCGAGGGAGTAGGCCTCGATCACCTGATCGAAATTCTCCTCCACCAGGCCGAGTAGATCGTGGCTATGCAGAATCCTGTCCCGGATCTCGTAGATGACCTTCCTCTGGCTATCCATCACCTGATCGTATTCGAGCAGGTTTTTCCTGATCTCGAAGTTCCTCGCTTCGACCTTCTTCTGGGCCTTCTCGATGGCACGGGTGACCATCGGATGCGAGATATCTACACCCTCGTCCATACCGAAGCGTTTCAACATCGCCGAGACACGATCACTGGCGAACAACCGCATCAGGTCATCTTCCAGCGACAGGTAGAACAATGTCGTTCCTGGATCGCCCTGACGACCGCAGCGTCCCCGTAACTGGTTGTCGATCCGGCGAGATTCGTGCCGCTCTGATCCCATCACCATCAGGCCACCCACATCGGTGACGCCATCGCCGAGCACGATATCGGTACCGCGTCCCGCCATGTTGGTGGCGATGGTGACGCGGTTCAGCTGTCCTGCCTCTGAGATGATCTCCGCCTCACGGGCATGGTGCTTGGCATTGAGCACATTGTGCTGGATGCCACGTCGCTTGAGACGCTCTGAGAGTAGCTCCGAGTCCTCGATGGAGATGGTCCCGACCAGCATCGGCCTGCCAGTTTCGTGTTCCACGCAGATCCTGTCGGCGACGGCAGTCCATTTCTCCTTGGTTGTTCGGTAGACGATGTCGGTGAGATCATCCCTGTCGATCGGCTGGTTGGTCGGTATCTCGACCACTTCAAGTCCATAGATCTCACGGAATTCGCCCGCTTCCGTGAGCGCTGTTCCTGTCATCCCGGAGATCTTGTTGTAGAGCCTGAAGAAGTTCTGGAATGTGATCGTCGCCAGTGTCTGATTCTCGTCCTTGATCTTGAGGCCTTCCTTGGCCTCGACCGCCTGATGCAATCCATCCGACCAGCGCCTGCCATCCATCAGGCGCCCCGTGAACTCGTCGACGATCACCACCACACCTTCGTTGACGACATAGTCGACATCCTTGCGATGGAGGAAATGCGCCTTCATCGACTGCTCGAGATGATGCGGCCAATGCATGTTTGCAGGCGAGTAGAAGGAGTCGACACCCACCAGTTTTTCGGCTGTCTCGATTCCGTCCTCGGTGAGCAAGACCTGCTGCTCCTTCTCCTTCACCTCGAAGTGCTTCCCCTTGGCCAGTTTTCGTATCACGCGATCCGCCTTGTGGTAGATCTCGGTCGATTTCTCAGCCGGTCCGGAGATGATGAGAGGAGTCCTCGCCTCATCGATCAGGATCGAATCCACCTCATCGACGATGGCGAAGGATCGTTGCTTTTGACACTGATCCTCTGGCCTGGTCTTCATGTTATCGCGCAGATAATCGAATCCGAACTCGTTGTTGGTGCCATATGTGATGTCACAGGAGTACTGCTCGATTCGCTCCTGGCTGTTCATGTTCGACTGGATGGCACCCACCGTCATCCCCACCCCCTCGTACACCACCTTCATCCATTCTGCATCCCGCTTGGCGAGGTAGTCATTGACGGTGACGATGTGAACACCCTGGGAGGGAAGTGCATTGAGGTAGGCGGGAAGGGTGGCGACAAGGGTCTTTCCCTCACCGGTTCGCATCTCTGCGATGCCTCCGTGATTGAGAACGATGCCGCCCACCAGCTGGACATCGTACGGTCGCATCGCGACACCGGTTCCAGTCTTGAGATACCGCCTTGAAGACTCTCGAACGGCGGCGTAGGCCTCGGGAAGAAGGTCGGAGAGCGAGGTCCCCGCCGCCAGGCGCTCCCTGAATTCAACAGTCTTGGCCCGCAACTGCTCTGCATCGAGGGCCTCGAACTGGGGCTCGAGTGCATTGATCTTTTCCACCAGCGGCATGATCTCGCGAATGATCTTGTCATTGCGCGTCGGTACCACCTTGTGGAACGCTGCCTTGAGGCCACTGATGAGGCCCATGATTGGACATCCCTTTCGATGGGGAGCATTCCCCGATCCAGTCAGGGTACCTGTCGCTCCCGATCCGGCAACCGATCCCGCAGTTGATGGAAGTTCCCTCGCACCTCGTCGAGTGACCCCATTCCTGCAGAAGCGAGCAGATGACGCAATTCCTGAAGGATTTCCGGCAAGCAGGTCGGTTCCCTGTAAAGGTGCGTTCCTACCTGGACCAGCGACGCGCCGACCGAGATGAACTCCAGAATGTGCTGTGCCGAGCAGATCCCGCCGATGGCACAGACGGGCACCTTGACGGCCCGAGCCACCTCCATCGTCATCCTGAGGGCGATGGGACGTATTGCAGGACCGGATAGGCCCCCGGTTTCGGTGCCGATCGATGATTCACCAGTTCGCCAGTCGACCGCCATCGCACGGATGGTATTGATCAGAGAGACTGAATCCGCTCCCGCCTCCTCCGCAGCGAGCGCTTGCTCGGCGATGTCGGTCACGTTGGGGGTCAACTTCGCCATCAGGACCCCGTTAGTGAGAGGACGAACCGCGCGAATCAGCGTTGCGGTGGCCTCCGGGTCGAGGCCAAAGCGGAGTCCTTCCTTGACATTTGGACACGAGACATTGAGTTCGAACCCCGCCACCAGATGTTTGCCTTCGAGGGCCTCGACTACCGTGCAGTACTCCTCGACCGTGCGCCCGACGACATTGACAAGCAAGGGGACGCCATATCTTTGCAGCCGTGGCAGGTAGTCACTGACAAACGCATCGAGTCCTGGATTTTGCAGACCTATCGAATTGAGCAGCCCGGCGGGGGTCTCCACCGCCCTCGGAGGAGGATTGCCGCATCTGACCTCGACCGAGATCGACTTCGGGACGATGGCGCTGAAGGTGCCCGGAGGAAGGAAGGGTTCAAATTCTTCGCCGTAGCCGAAGGTTCCCGATGCGGGAAGGACCGGGTGTGTCAGATCCACTGAGCCTGAAGGACAGGGTAATTTCACATCCAGCCGCACCTGAGAAGGGTCTACACCCTTCGAATCTGGACTCGGTCCACCCGGGTTCAGGACTGCTCCCGTCGCTCCTGCGCGGCGACACAGAGCCGGGTCCAGGGAACCGCCTCGAGACGCGGTATCGGGATCAGATCTCCGGTGTCTTCGCAGACACCGTAGGATCCTTCATCGATGCGCTTGAGTGCCTCATCGATCTCGTTGACCAGATTCGTCTCGCTCTGCATCGTGGAGAGGGTCAACTCGATCTCGAAGTTCTCGGAGCTGAGGTCTCCCTCGTCTCCGCTGGAACCTCGACCCTCGCCGTCGAGACTGGTGAGATTGCCCGTGACAACATTTCGGTGCTGGAGCAGGAGTCTCTTGAAAGGCTCCAGTTCTCTCTTGGTGTACTTCTTCTTGGCCATCGGCTCCTGAGCCTTCTCTCTATCCATCAGTGACTTCCTGCATTCTCGACGCAGATCTCTTGTCAGAGTTGCCCTGGAGCGCCATCGGTGGTCCTGTTGACCGATAACAGCACTCCGGGATATCCTCAAGGGGGATCTGGCACCCCTGAAAGGCAGCGGATTCTATGAAACGAAGCGGTGTCTCGCAAGGGATCAAGACGGATGAGTTGCCACAGGAACCGATCCAGAGATGGCTCGACTACCTGCTCGTGGAGCGAGGTCTGGCCAAAAACACTCTTGAGGCATACCGCCGCGACCTGATCAGCCTCAGCGCCGAAATGCGCCAACTGCGCATCCGCTTCCCCGCCAGGGTCAGGCTCCAACACCTCCAGAAATATCTGCAGAGGCTGATGAAAGGGGGCGCCAGTGCCAGTAGCCAGCGGCGGCGGATCTCTGCCATCCGCGGATTTTTCCGCTTCCTCGTCCAGGAGGGTCTGATCGAGGCAAACCCCACTGATCTGCTGGTTTCGCCGCGGCAATCGAAGCGTCTGCCGCGAACTCTCTCTCTCGACGAGGTGAATCGCCTGATCGATGCGACGGAGGAAAATAATCCGCACCTCGGTCTGAGGGACCGAGCCATCGTTCAGTTGCTCTACAGTTCGGGAATGCGAGTCTCGGAACTGTGCGGACTTCGACGCAGGGACTTCCAGACCGATGGCAAGTACCCGCTCGTTCGGTGCGTCGGTAAGGGGGACAAGGTCCGACTGATTCCCATCGGAGACAGAGCAGCACTTGCAGTGGCAAAGTACCGATCTCAGCTGTTGGAGGACGCTCCCGCCCTCAATGATCAGTTATTCCTCTCCGCCACCGGGCGAAAACTGAACAGGCGCAGCGTATATGCTCTGCTGGAGCGAGCGGCTCCCCTCGCCGGGATCTCACAAGGTGTGAACCCGCACCTGCTCCGTCACTCCTTTGCCACACACATCCTGGAGAACAATACCGAGATGAGAGAGATCAGTATCCGAGAAGGCTCTGATCCCGTGCCTGCGGACGCACTACCTCACCTGCAACACCTGCTCGGGCATGCCAGCATTCACACGACAGAGATCTATACCCACGTCGATCGCAAGCAGCTGAAGGCGGCTCATTCGCGCCATCACCCTCGCCCTTGAGGTGCAGGTCGGCAGTTCTCCAGGTCCTCGAAGCCAGTGATGAGCCCGGCGGTCAATCGCCTCGAGTCATCGGCTTGAGGCAGCGGATCGCGGTCTTGCCGATCAGGATCAGGTCTCCCGGTCTCAGTGCAGCAGTATCGATCAGGCTGCCCTCGAGATGGGTTCCGTTGAGCGATTGCAGGTCGGTGATCTCGACACCGCTGGAGCCGCCCTGGATCCGGCAGTGACGCCGACTGGACAGACAATCGTGGAGTGAGAGATCCGCCTGGGCAGCACGCCCGAGGGTAATCACGGAATCGTTCAGGATGTCGATCTTTCGACCTCGATCGCGATGGTCCCCCTGCTCCACGACCAGTTCCAGCACCACGACAGACTCGCCCTGGCCCTGCCGGGACGCCTGCTCGATCGAAGCATCGTCCGCTGACCGTAGGCGCGGGTCGATGAGGCAAAATTGAAGTTCGGTGCTTCCGATCATGAGGATCTCGCCACCAGAGAGGGTACGAGTGGAAGTGGGGATGTCATTGACCATGAGGCCCCCGCCGGTGAGGTCGTGGATCTGCCAGGTGCCCTGCTGATAGCGTATCCCTGCGTGCCGATCTCCAGCGAGAGGATCGGGAAGGCTGACACTCACATCGGCCGCAGATCCGATGACAATCGGGTCGGAATCGATCTGGAAAACACCACCACAGAGGGCACCGCCGAGAACCCTGATGAAGGCACGTTTCGGTGCATCCGGCGCACCCTGTGCATCGGTATCGGTCGGCAAAAGATGTGCTCCTCCCGGGAAACTCTGGTCCCGAGAAGAATATCCCGCTCACGCGAATCGGACCAATCGGCTAGTTGAAGCAGTCCAGCAGGTCGGGGGTGGGGTCGACTCCGGGGTCAGGATAGGGCTCAGCGGGCTGAGGGCCATCGAGATAGAGGAAACTGAGCAGATGAATGGCGTCGCTGAGGTCGATTCGAGCATCGTCATTGACATCCAGAGCTTTGGGGCAGAGAGGGACCGGGCAGGCAGGGCAGGAGTTGGTCATGTAGACCAGATTGTTGATGGCATCGGCGAGATCGAGCCTCAGGTTGCCGTCCGCATCACCACGCAGAAAGACTCCATCGACAGCGATGTCGATGGTCAGGTCGATGGTCACGGGAGCAACGGACTGGTTCTGTATCACAAAGACATTGCTGATCGGAGGCACTCCCAGGTCATTTTCGAAACTCAGTTGCGTCTGCTGGGTGACGGTCAGAGAACCGCTCACATCGAAATAGATCCTCGCGAACTCCATCTCGATTCCTGTGGCAGGAATCACCTGGCCATCATACGGCGGCAAGATATCCATCAGGACTCCGAGTACCGCAAATCCAACATCATTGTCGATGACCCCCTCGACAAATTCAGCACCTGCAACCTGCGTGATGGTTCCATCGATGGTAGTGGAAGCACACTGAAGTACGGTCGGGTCAAAGGCGAGTGCAGCGGAGAACCCCTGCAGATCATCGATGTTGTAGCCGCGTAAACTGACCTCGTAATCGATCTCTCCTACAGCTGCCTGCCCCGTCGTGGAAGCGGCGATCAGAACATTCTGGGAGAGCACCGAGAGTGAGCCATCGACCAGATCTGGGAGTACTGCGTTGCCTTCGACGAATACGAGAGTGTCGATGGCGGGCTCTCCCACGCCGTTGGCGAAAGCGATCGGCTCCACATTCGTTGGCACCAACCAGCTCGAGGCATCGAGGACCAGGGTTCCGAGAAGTGCATTGGAAGGGGACGGCAAGGCCTGATCGAAGGGAGCAGAATCGTCGAAGATGGCGAGCAGCGTCGCCTCTCCTTCTTCGAGGTCAACGCTGGTGTCGAGGAATTCGACGGCAACCGCCTGAAGCACGGAGCCATTCAGGTCCAGATCCTGCAGGAAAATCCGGTCCGGATCGACTGCGATTCCCACCTGGACACCACTGACGGATTGACTGGCGGTGAGAGAGATCTCGACTCCGACTCCCGCCTGACCGGGGTAGACCACCACATCGCTCATCTCCAGTTGAGGTGCCTGCGCCGATACGAGCCGGCACATGAACACCACACAGAGAATCGCGTTCGCGACTGCTAGGCGATGGCGGTTGGATTTGGTCATCGAGTCACCTCGCTTGGTTCACGCAACACAGGGTCCAGGGAACGACTTCAACTGTGTCGAGCAACCGAGATCGCGTGCGCCGGACAGGGGGAAGCCGACTCGATCCACGGACCTCTAACTACTCTCGATTGTAGTCTTTGGAAGCGATAATCTAAGTGTGAATCCCCGATTGGTGGGCACGCAGGTTGCCACGGCTCTGAAGGAAGCAGGGCTCAATTGAGGACGGTGAGAAGTCGGTACAATTTTCCGGTAGCCACTGCGCACTCTCGATGAGTGAACTCGACTGGCCGTGCAGAACTCTGGTGGGTGAGTCCTGGCGTGTGAGACCAGGAGTAGAAAAAGGGGGGAGAGTGGTGACCGCCGAGATCCGATAGATCTTCAGCTTGTGCACCCTTCTCCCCCTCGCGTCTTCCGTCCCCGAGGGGGCAAAAGCGAAAAACCAGCGTCAACGAGCCCGCCCGATGTCGACGACCAGCCGCTTCGAAGCCCCAACAAACCCGAGGGGTAAAGAACACGGAATCAAACAACGAAGGCAATGAACAACGCCTCGATCGACGAGGCAGATTTCAAAAAGGGGGATGCCATGAGTCCCGGGCTCAGCCCGCCACAAATGCCGGGGCACAACGGTCATCCCCCCCGGTTGTCACGATCACTTCCGGATCGAAGAGGC
>JYMV01029953.1_pt1 | contig 12104 bp, 12 predicted proteins | sample 338911 | NCBI WGS metagenome assembly JYMV01 (sample SAMN03354496, study PRJNA234377) | hydrothermal vent metagenome | biome: Deep sea; feature: Hydrothermal plumes at the Eastern Lau Spreading Center, Western Pacific Ocean; material: Seawater | place: Tonga | collected 2009 | depth 2000 m m | reverse complement strand
ATTGGCTCTATTAGATATAGGACACTTTGAGAGTGAAAAATTTTTTATAGATGCTATATATCCATATTTGAAAGAGTGGGATATAGAGATGCTGAAAATCCAATCTCAAAACCCGTTTAAATCAAGTTGTTATAATATCTAACTTAAATATTAAAATAAACAAATTGAATAATGCAGATTCAACAATCAACCAAAGTAATCACAATTTTCTTAGTCTTTATCTTAGCTCTATTTGGGGTCTTTATAAGATATACATATGTGTCCCAATCAGAACGAGACCTATCCAAGATAATCATAAAAGAGAGAGAGAAGGCTAAACGGGGTTCTATTATCACATCAGACGGCTACACAGTAGCATATACAGAGAAGGTATATACCGCTACCGTAGATACTCGCGATATTCCAGAGGATAATAAAAAGATATTTGCCAAAATGTTCTCCATATATAGCGGTATTCCAGAAGAGAAGATATTGAAAAAGATAAATTCACGAAAAGGGATAGTAATTCTCGCAAGAAAACTAAATTTTAGACAGTATGAGGGGCTAAAAAAACTTAGTAGAGAATTAACGGCATCAAGAATATTGGTAGGTCGCCATGTCGATGGAGTATATAGATATATAGGACTTGCAGTAGTTGAGAGTGGAGCTGAAAGGATATACCCCTACGGAGATACCTTAACCCCATTTATTGGATATACCAACGAGTATCACGAAGGTAGATATAGTAGAGTTGAAGGGGTCAAGGGGATTGAAAAGAGATTTAATGACGATATGAAACCTATCCACGATGGATACCTTAGAGGCAATAGAGATGTTCGGGGAGTAATTATTAGAAATGGAAATTTAGAACAGATGGTAAGGAGCGATGGCTCAGATACTCATCTCACAATCAATATGGCTCTCCAAAAGAGGATAGAACTTATCCTATCTGAATACAAAGAAAAATTAGATGCTCGTGAAGTAATTGGGGCTGTAATGGAGAGTGATACAGGCAATCTATTGGCACTCGCCACCAGCAATAGATTTGTTCGAAAAACCCTAAAAGATATTAGCTACCTAAATGTAGATGCTGTTGAATATATCTTTGAGCCGGGTTCGGTAATTAAACCGATAGTATATGCTCTACTTTTAGAACACAAACATATTAGACGAGGACAACATATAGATTGTGAAAATGGAAAATATTGGATAGGTCGAAAGAAGATAACAGATGAACACCCGATGGGTAATGTTCCAGTAGAGGAGGTAATTATCCATTCAAGCAATATAGGAATGGCGAAACTGGTTAAGGATTTCGACCCGATAGAGTATTACAATGGATTGAAAAAGTTTGGATTAGGAATTAGAAGCGGATTGGAGGTAAGCAGAGAGATAAAAGGAAGAATTAGAAGTATTCACGAACTTAGAAGCCATATCTATCGAGCAACAACTGCATATGGATATGGAATATTGGTAAATTTCATGCAACTGCTCAAAGCTTTTAATATATTCAACAATGAGGGAAAAATTGTAATTCCAAAAGGGGTGGCATATCTGAAACGGGGAGAAACTATATTTTCAGATATTATTAGAGATACCCCAACGATAGAAAATAGCGAGGTCATTTCACCAGCAACAGCCAGAAAGATGAAACATATCCTGATTAGAACAGTAAAAGAGGGAACAGGGCGGGGGACTGATATAGTTGGTCTCGAAATTGGAGGAAAGACAGGAACAGCCCATATTGCATCACGGGGTGGATACCTCGACAAATATCACTCCTCATTTTTCGGATTTGCAAATGACAAAGAACATAAATATACTATCGGGGTTACCGTTGTAGACCCAGAGGAGGGCTATTTTGCATCAAAAACAGCAGTCCCTATTTTTAGGGCAATCGTAGAAGCTCTATTAGAGACCAAATTTTTAGAAAAGTCTTACTAATATTTCCTTTTCAAGGTTGTAGAGAGAGTAGCGGATTTTTTTGAACTTTTCGGAGTTTCGAATATCTATCAGTTTGTATATCTCTTCTAAAACTCGTGAAGCCTCTTGGGTTCGTTTGAAATTGGCAATTACAATATCTCTTATCTCTTTTTTGGAGTTTTCAAATTCATAACTACTTTTTAAAACATCATTCAAAATATCTCTATTTTCCAAAAGTGGTCTATATTCGGAAATAGTGGCGGAATGTCTCAATTCTTTTAGTTTCTTAGCAATTTCTCTATCATCGAAATAGAAGCGACAAATATCCTCAACCACCCTAATACCCTCTTTAAGGCGGTTAAGGTTTGCATCTATAATGCGGTATAGGGGGCGAACCCCCGAGGAGTTCTCAGAAGAGGGGCTACTCATCATCTCCTAAAATACCAAAGATTTGGAGAAGAGCGGTGAAGAGGTTGAAGAAGTCGAGATATAGAGCAATTGCTCCATCAATTGGAGTTTCGTAGTTTCCTTGGATAATGTTTTGAGTGTCAAAGATAATAAAGAAACTAAATAGAATAACTACAACTCCCTGAATTACGATATGGAGAATAGGATTACCTAAGAAGATATTGATAATTGAAGCTACAAAGACTACTAAGAAGGCTATAAATAGCGGTTTTCCCATCGATGTAAAATCGCTTGTAGTTTTTATCGCAAACATACTTAGGAAACCAAAAATAATAGTTGTCATCGCAAAAGCATTCGCAATTATCGCACTACCACCCGGAAAGCTTAGAAATCTTGCCAAGATAGGTCCAAGTGTCATACCACTCACAAAGGTAAATCCAAATAGAACTATCAGATTTATAGGGGTCTTATCTTTCACAAATGAGATACCAAAGAGCAGAAGAAACTCTAAACCTACGAAGACCCAAAACATAGAATGGATTAAAGGAGCCATTCCAATCCCTGTATATGCTCCTGCTGTTCCTGCTAACATTGAAGCGGCAAAAAGTTTATATGTATCTTTGATAAAGGCTACCAGTTCCGCCTCTGAACGGTATCCAACACCTCCAAAAGCTGTTTCTTCGCTTTGAAATGGAGAGGAGCTAATATCCTCTTTTTTAAAAAAGTTGTTTCTATCCATAATCTCTCCTAATGTTTAGATTTTTGTATATAGTATTAGACTAAGATTTTTCTAATATTAGATTTTTTACCTAACTTCAAAGATTTAGAAATCTCTTTATCTCTTCTACCTTGTCGGTCTTTTCCCAAGTGAATTCCGGTAATTCTCGCCCAAAGTGTCCATATGTGGCAGTTTTTCTATATATTGGTCTGATGAGGTCGAGGGATTCGATAATCCCTTTTGGAGTGAGTTTGAAGATTGCTTTTACTGCTTCTACTATCTTCTCCTCCTCAACTCTACCCGTTCCGTGAGTATCTACTCTAATTGAGACAGGCTCGACAACTCCAATAGCATAGGCGAGTTGTATCGTAACCCTATCGGCAACACCGGCAGCTACTAAGTTTTTAGCAATATACCGCCCCATATATGCTCCACTTCTATCCACCTTAGTAGGGTCTTTGCCAGAAAAAGCTCCACCGCCGTGAGGACAGCTACCGCCGTAGGTATCTACGATAATTTTTCGTCCTGTCAGTCCTGCATCTCCCTGAGGACCTCCAATTACAAATTTCCCCGTTGGGTTAATGTGATAGACAATATCATCACTTATCATCTCTTTTGGGATAACTTTTGATATTACCTCTCTAATGACATCTTCTCTTATCTGCTCTTGTGATATATCTGGGTCGTGTTGGGTTGAAACTACAACAGTTTTTACCGACTTTGGAACATCATCAACATACTCAACCGTTACCTGAGCTTTTCCATCTGGTCTAAGATATGGGAGAGTTCCATTTTTTCGAACCTCTGCTAACCTTTCGGTAAGTCTATGAGCCAAATAGATAGGTAGAGGCATTAGGGTTGGGGTCTCTCTACAAGCATATCCAAACATTAGCCCTTGGTCTCCTGCTCCTATCTCTCCATCTTCTCTATCAACCCCTTGATTTATATCTGGGGACTGCTCTCCAATTCCATTTAGGACGGCTCCGCTTCGATAGTCGAAACCGTATTCAGCATTGGTATATCCAATCTCTTTCACAACATCGCGAACTATATCCTGCATTGGAGTATAGGCGGTTGTCTTCAATTCACCAGCAATCACACAGAAACCATTGGATAATAGTGTTTCACAAGCTACCCGAGCCTTTGGGTCTTTGCTAATAATGTCGTCCAGTATAGCATCGCTAATCTGGTCAGCCATTTTGTCAGGGTGTCCCTCTGTAACAGATTCAGAGGTAAAAAGATAGCTTTTAGCCATTCTCTCTCCTTCTATTGTCAATCTCAATATTATATTGAAATAGTTTGGTAGATAGTTTCGGAATATATATATCTGGTCTCTCAACCACCTCATCGATACTCTTTATCTTTCCACTCAAAACTAAAACTATTTTCATTCCTAACTCTTTTGCCCCTTGTAAGTCCCCCTTAAAATCATCACTTACCATAGTAATCTCTCGGAAGCTATCCGCCCCTATCTTCTCTAATGCTTTCTGATAGAAAATATCACTCGGTTTGCCTACTACTCGATAGTCCCGACCTGTTGCAAATTTCAACATCTCCAATATAGCTCCAACTCCGGGATACCTTTTCCCATGTTTCATATATGTAGATGTGCCGTGCATTCCAATAAGTTGAGTATCGGGGTTAGATAGTAGGGTTTCAATAATATTGGAAAACTCTTCGGCTGTATAGTCGTGTTTCACTCCGAGAAGTATATATTTTGGAGATTTGGAATGGATTTCATATCCCCTATTTTCCAACAGGGATAGAAATTGGGTAGTTCCAAAGGCTAAACAGGACTTTTCAGAAACTACCTCATCAAGTATCATAAGAGGGTCTAAATATCTATGTTTTGAAATTTGGAAACCGATAGAGTTGAGATATTCCAGAAATTTATCGCTCTCCTGTTTAGTATTGTTTGTAACTACAACATAGGGGATATTGTCTGAGTTCAATTTTTCGATAAACTCCACCGCTCCATCTATCGGCTTTTTACTATCATCGATTAGAGTTCCTTGAACATCTATAAAAAACACTATTGACCCTTTAAAACAGATTTGTAGAAATAGCCTAAGACAAATAGAAGAATGGAAATTCCTAATAGCAGGAATAGAGCCGATAACATTTGGGTATAGTCATTTAGTGCAATTTTGAAAACAACCATCATCGACTCAATAGAGAGGGCAATAATTACAGATACTAGGAATTTTCCAAGAACTCCATATAGCTTCTCTTCGTGATGAATGGTCTCAAATATTACCTCATGTTCTAATATCTGTTTTGCTAAATCGTAGATAGCTATTCCAAGAGTTGTGGAGACTACCGATTTAAAGACAGATGAGAAAAAGTCATCTGATAGACCAAATATAATTACTCCAATTTTGTATATTCCAAAACCTACTAGGAGCAGAGAGACCAAAATAAGAGATGTTGCCCCAATTCCGTAGAAAATTCTATTTACAAGACGATTGAAATCGCTATATTCGATGAGGTGCAACTCTTGCAGAAGTTTTAAAATATCAATATCAAACACCAAATATCCATCTAAAACCTTTCGGACTACTGAAATACTATGTTTTCCACTACTAAGATGGATATGTGGAGGCGAGATATACATATCATCTTTTAGCTCTAAGTTTCGAAACCAATTGGATTTATCAGCAATATACTCTTCTATTTTTCCATCTCTTGAAAATCCAGCCTTTACCTGCTGAAAATTTCTATCTACCTTATATGCAGATTGAAGAAATCTATATCTCTGAAAACTCTTATCATCTATTTGGTTGTGTCGGTTGAGAAAACTTTCAAGATATTGATATATGCTTTCTCTATTCTTGGAATATATTTCAACTACTTCTGCCATAGCTACCACCTTGAATTAGAATATATCCACCTACAAAAGTCCAGAGAGCCATTGAAAATTGTTTATGTAAAAACGGCTCAGCTATAAATCCTACCAGAAATATAGAGATAAAAGAGAGTTGAATAAATCTATCCCTATCCGATAAAGGGACTTTTGCAAGTTGGAAAAAGATATTTAACAATAGAATAAGCCCCACTATCCCGAGAGCGGTAATAGTTTGTAAATATTGGTTGTGAAAATGACCATACCAATTTAGAGGTTTTAGATACTCCTTTTCTGATGTTATCTTTTTCAAAATCTGTATATTATCCTCGTTTCCAGCCCCTATTAGATAGTGGTTCTTCAAAATCTCTCCTGCCACCTCCCAAGCTCCAACCCTCATACCCCAAGAGGAGTTGTAATCTCCATTTAGAACCCTCTCTATATCAGATATACCAGTTTGAATCCTATTTTTAAATGTATCGCTCAACTGCATAGGTAGAATAAGAATACCACCAGCTATCACTATTCCTAATAGTAGAGATTTCCAAAATGAACGAGTAAAATAGAGCAGAACAACTATTAGAGAGACGAAAAAGGCGAGTTGTCCTATTCTCCCACCTACCACAAATAGATTACCTGTAACAGTTAAGAAAAATAGAGATGTAATAATTTTCTCTCTTTTCTCTTTGGAATAGATGATTTGAGATAACAATAGTAGAGCAGTAAAAGCGAGAAAAAGACCATAATCGAGATGGTTCATAAAAGGGGTCGGGTCGTCTGGTGTTCCGTGTCTCGTTGTCCAAAATTGGAATAGAATTCCATAGGAGATAATTTCACTTACCACCATTCCTAATATGAAAGATAGCAGAAGATGAGAACTCTTCTCCTTTGGAAATGAGAGATAGAGAACAAACATAGGGAGGAAATACCAATATTTTGCAATATATTTCAACCCCTCCACCACCTCATCAGTCCAAATTAGAGAGATGAGGTTGTAAATTAGAAATAGTCCCAAAGCTAAAAAAACTTTACAATTTCGTAACCTATGCCACTTCTCTTCCCAATTACCTTCTAAAATAGAAAAGAGAATTAGAAGAGCCGAAAAGAGAACGATACCGGCTCGACTGAGAGGGAGGAAAAAACTATATAGAAGAGCAGTATAGTAGATAGTTCTATCCATTCTATACCTGAAATAGTCCAACTTCATCAAATATCCTCTTTTTTGCTAATTGGCAATACTCTTTGGAAATATCAACCCCAACCCCAATCCTATCGTTAATTTTTGTTTCAATTAGAGTTGTTCCACTTCCAAGAAATGGGTCAAATATGGTATCTCCAACATAGGAAAAGAGTTTTATACACCTTTTAGGTAGTTCTCTTGGAAATGGTGCAGGGTGTCCTACTCTCTTTTTACTTTCACCATTGAAAGACCAGAGACCATTAGTCCAATTCTTGAATTCCTCTTTTGTAATATCGCTCTCTCCTCTATATCCCTTTTTCCACTCCCCTTTAAAGAAAACTACTATCAATTCAACAGGGGCGATAACATAGGGAGCGGAGGCACTTAACCAACTTCCCCAAGCGGTTCTTTTGCTAATATTGTTTTCATTCCAGATAATAGTAGTCTGATATTTCCAACCGACCTCCTGAGCTATTTGGGTAATATCGCTACCTATACTCTTTTTTCCATTTCGGTTTGTATCGAGTGGAATATTTAGACACAATCTACCCCTATCCTTTGTCCAATATAGAAGATTATCTAACCAATGTTTAGACCAATTCAGATATTCACTATATGAGAGAGAATCACTATTAGAGCTATATTCAATACCTATATTGTAAGGTGGTGATGTTATGGTCAAGTCGAAGCTCTCTTTTTCAAATAGATTCCTATTCGAAATATCATCGTTGTATATAGAGATATTGTGATTTTTGTAAAAAACCATTTGCGATTTTCTATTTTGTAATGTTTTCCCCCTGTTTTACCCCCTTTTTTGCCAACTTATCAGCCATCTTATTCCCTTTTCTATCTATCCATTTAATAGAGAAATTGGGTATCTGCTCAATAAGTTCCAAAGCCTCTTTATATAGAGATTTCAAATTGTGAGAACGGACTTTCCAAGCCCCTTCAACTTGTGAAACTATCAATTTTGAATCTCCAAAGATGGTAAGGGTTTCTATTCCGCTCTTTGTAGCCAGTTGGAGGAGGAGAATAAGAGCCATATATTCAGCCTCGTTATTAGTTCCAAATCCAATATATTTAGAGATTTTGGATATTACTTTTCCATCTCTATTAGCCAAAACTATTCCAGCCCCAATATGTCCCGGGTTACCCGATGAAGCTCCATCGAAAAATCCGTAATAGTGTTGGGAGGTGTCTATATTTTCTATCTTCTCTAATTCGTGTCTAATAATAAAGTGTTCCATGTTTTGCCAATGCTCCAATTTTCTACTATTGTCTATACTCTTAGGTAGAAATTTCAAGATGTGTTGAAATATCTGAGATGCAAGGAGAGCATCATATAATGCTCTATGTCGCTGTTTTTCGTCTATCTCTATATCTATATGTTTGCATATAGAATCCAAGCTATAACTATTTAGTTGTAAAACTCGTTTAGATAGTCGGAGGGTGCAGAGAACCTTATTCTCCATCTCTATATCACTAAACTCCTCTAAATTCTCTTCAAGCACTTGAATATCATTCTGGACATCGTGAGCTACTAATGTAGCACCTTTGGAGAATTCTACAAACTCTCTTAGCCCCTCTTCTCTATCTACTCCCATAATATCCACCATCTCATTACTCAATCCTGTAAGTTTGCTAATAGCTGGTTTTATTTTATAGGGACATTTTAGAAATCTATGAAAGGTATCGGGAGTTTTATTTCCCTCTATTCTTACTGCTCCAATCTCCAAAATGCAATCTTTTACTCCACTTTTGTCATATACCCGAGTCCATTCCAAATCAAAGATAACAAATTTTGTATTCATCTCTAAATATAGCTAGGGGCATCGTTGGCAAATAGGATAATATCGCCGTAGGAGGTATATTTGGATAGGACATCTTCCAATTTCGATTTATCATCTAAAAATATTCTAATAGCTTTTGTGTTGGTCAATTTTCTTTTAAAGAAGTCGCGATTTATAGAGCCTGTAATAATAACGACATCAAAAATATCATCTATCTCAAAGGCTATCCTTTCGTTCAAATCTTCACTGCTTTCAATTAGTCCGGGAGTAATCACTACTTTTCTACCTTCATGCTGTTCAACTAATCTGAAAGCTTCCAACATTCCATCAATATTCCCATTGTATCCATCATCGATAATAATTTTTCCACCCGCCTTTATCTTTTCAAGTCTATGAGGGACAGGCTCTAAATTGTAGATAGCATATTTCACCTCATCGAGAGATAGCCCAAGTTGGAGAGCTAATCGAATAACAACCTCTAAATTTTCACTTTGGAACTTGCCTAAAACTTGGGTGGCAAACCTTTCAGATTGTCCATCAATTTCCAATCTGAACTGGGTGCCGTCGAGGTCGGCGATAACATTGGTTACCCCCTCTCCAAATTGGTGAATTTCAAAAGGTGGATTTTTCGGTAGTATATCTCTACTAATTGAAGAGTGGATATATAGATGTCTCAATTTCTGGGAATTGGTTATCTCCAATTTTGTAGAGATGATATTTTCAATAGTTTTGAAATATTCTATATGTTGTTTTCCAACTTTTCCAACTATCGCTATCTCTTCTTGAACCAATTTAGCTATTTTGTCAATATCCCCTTTCTCTCTTGCTCCTGCCTCGACTATATAGAAATCGATTCCAGCTTGTAAATTATTATTAATATCCTGCACAATCCCCTCTAAGGTATTTACACTCTTTGGAGTGGAATATACTTTATATTTTCTGGATAGAACTTGGGTAAGAAAATTTTTTATCGATGTCTTTCCATAGCTACCTGTAATAGCTATTACTCTCGTTCTGTTTAGAAGTTGCAATTTTCGTTTAGCTTTGCGATAGTAGGAGAAAAATACCATCTTTTCAATTGTGAGGCTACCAATTAGAGTTAGCAAAATAGGCATGAAAATACCATAGTTAGAACACTCTTTTTGGAGGAGACATGTAACATCTTGAAAAGCTGTAAGAGAGATTAGGAGAAAGAAAAACCTTTTTACCCTCCAAGTCCAGACCAACTTTTTATCCAATCTTCTATACCAAAGTATCAGAGTTGGAATATATCCGAAATAGAAAAATATCCAAAAGAAAGAATTTGCTATCTGATATACCAAAATTGGTAGAGCAAAATAGAAAAAGTGCCAACTGCTCTTATGGTGTTTTGTGAGAACTCGACCTATTTTATAGTGATACCATTGAAGATTAGTGATGAGGTAGAGACCGAGAGAGGAGATAAAAAGCATATGGGTAATCAGCCCACCAATCGGGATAAATTTATCAAAGTCCATTAACTACCTCTAAGAAATTAGCATCTACAAGCGGTAGAGTATTCTAAGGTTTGTAGTCGGAATCCAGCATCTAAATTTTTTTGTCGATATGCCTTTTTATACCAATATTTAGCCTTCTCTAAACTCTTTTCAACCCCTTCACCGTGTTCATACATAATCCCTAGATATAGTTGAGCTTCACTATCTTTTTTAGTAATAGCGATATGGTAGAACTTTTGGTAAGCCTCTTCAAACTCACCATTTTCATATAGTTTTATAGCCTCTTCCATGTTCGAATCCTAAATTTCAATATCTAAATCCTAATAGTATCTTCTCTATCTGGGCTGGTTGAGATAAGGGATATTTTTGTCTCTACAAGTTTTTCAAGTTCTCTAATATAGTTTTTTGCATTCTCTGGCAACTCCTCAAAGTTGCGAACTCCTTTACTCTTATCCCAACCCGGAAACTCTTTATATATAGGTTCAACTTTTTCTAATTCGTTTGGGAGATAGTCTATCTCTTTGCCGTTCAATCTATATCCGGTGCAAACTTTTATTTTTTCAAAACCATCGAGAACATCAAGTTTCATAAGTGCCAAATTATCACAACCATTTAGACGACTTGCATACTTTACAGCCACCGCATCGAACCAGCCACACCGTCGAGGGCGACCCGTTGTCGTTCCAAATTCAAATCCCTGTTCTCTCAACTTCTCTCCATCTTCTCCAAACTCTTCTGTTGGAAATGGACCATTACCAACTCGGGTAGCATATGCCTTAACGATACCTGTAATAGTTCCTATATCTTTTGGATTTAGTCCTGTTCCGATACAAGCCCCCGCCGAGATAGTAGATGATGAGGTTACATATGGATAGGTGCCGTGGTCAATATCCAACATCGTTCCCTGAGCCCCTTCAAGGAGAATTTTTTTACCCTCTTCAATAGCTTTCCAAAGGTAGTGAGTGGTATTGATAATATATTTCTCTAACTTCTCTTTATAAAATTCCAATTTTTTTCGAATAGATGAGGTCTCAATATCGATATTTAGGCTTTCTAGGATAGGTCTATTCTGTTGAAGGTAATCTATTATCTCGTTTTCCAGTTGGTCTAAATTTCGTAATTTTCCTATTCGGAATCCATTTCTACCGACCTTATCGCTATATGCTGGTCCAATTCCTCGTCCTGTTGTTCCGATTGCATTCTTACCCCGCAACTTTTCTTTTGCTTGGTCTAATAAAATATGGTGTTCCAGTATCATATGGGCGGAGTCGCTAATAAATAGTCTATTTTCTAAATTTTCGAACTGTTCCATCTCTTCAATTAGAGCATCGGGGCTAATAACAACTCCATTACCGATAATATTGATAGCTTTTGGGTTGAGTATTCCAGAGGGGATAAGGTGGAGGGCATATTTCTTATTATCTATTACAATAGTATGGCCGGCATTATGTCCGCCTTGGTATCGAACTACAATATCATAGTTTTGGGCTAATAAATCTACTATTTTCCCTTTTCCCTCATCTCCCCATTGAATTCCAACGATGAGGTCGGCTTTTTGTCGATTCTCTTTTATCATAATCACACAATATCCATATCGATTTTTTTCGGTTATTATACACAACATCTATATTTGGTAAAATCGTAGTTCGAATATCACAATAGCATGATAAGAATATTACATCTTCACCTCTACTCTACTGTTACACTCTTAGCTAAATTTCTAGGCATATCTACATCATTTCCCAATCTGATAGCTACCTCCATAGATAGCAGTTGAACAACTACCATC
>JYMV01026341.1_pt1 | contig 12104 bp, 10 predicted proteins | sample 338911 | NCBI WGS metagenome assembly JYMV01 (sample SAMN03354496, study PRJNA234377) | hydrothermal vent metagenome | biome: Deep sea; feature: Hydrothermal plumes at the Eastern Lau Spreading Center, Western Pacific Ocean; material: Seawater | place: Tonga | collected 2009 | depth 2000 m m | reverse complement strand
AACAATACTCTATTTTCATTTTGAGAGGCCAATCCATTTGATGCAAAAACATCTCGATATTGGGTTATCTTTCTTTCACCTTTTAAATAGTTAATGGAAATTCTTGTACCTACTGCGTCTGAATTACACGTCTTTCCATTTCCTTTAAGGTTGAAGCCTATCCATTTTTTATTTATGGATTCATTTTGATAAATTGATGGTTCAGCTGATGGATGTGTAACCACCACATCTAAATCACCATCATTGTCAAAATCTGCAAGTGCAATACCTCTAGAGGTGCCTTTTTTTGTCCAGCCTACTTTTTCAGCAACATCTACAAAATATTTTCCTTGGTTTAAATAAACGCGGTTAGCTTCATTAGGAAAGATACACTGCCCTCTTAAATCGGACCAGCGATCAGCATATCCATGAATTTCTGGGCCGGTAAGGCCAATTTGTGCATTCCAATACCAATAATCTTCACACTTGTCGTTGGTTTTGTCATAGGCGTCATCAACCATTCCATTCGCCTGAAGAATATCTAACTTTCCATCAAGATTTATATCGCCAAAAGCAGCCCCCCATCCAAATCTATTTTCATTGATAGCATTCCTGGCTACCGCTCTATCGATAAAGTTTCTATATCCGAGATTTTCCAAATCACCTTGGTTAATCCATAGTAAGCTTCCTTCTGCCTGAAGCTTTTCATGTACATTGGAGACATAAGTATCTAAGTATCCATTATTATCTAGATCTCCAAATGTGGCATTCATTCCTTTGTAAGTATCCCTCCCTATGTCTCCCACAAATGGCCCTTTTACCATTTGAAAGGATTGTCCATTTTGGTTAATATAGAGTTCATCAGGCCCAAAATCATTAGCAAAATACAAGTCTGGATAGCCATCATTGTTTAAATCCCCTGTGGCAATATCCAATGTCCATCGAGTTCCTTTAAAGCCAATTTTTTCAGAACTTAACAAATCAAACCCTTCTCCTTTATTGTTTAGATATAGTAGATTACTATCGCCGTTATTAGCGTCATACCATGTTTGATGCATAACATTCAACATACGCCTATCACCCTTATATTCTGCTTCTGGCAAATTAAAGATATTAAATTTTGTTGGTTTTTTATAATCGACAAGTTGACGTGACATTGCATTGCCGATAATAACGTCTAAATAGCCATCCTGGTTCATGTCGAGTACATTGGCGGTTACGCTGGTAGTGTATTCATTAATCTTATCTGATCTTGAAAATTCTTCAAATTTTAAACTTCCAGTTTCTTTTAGTAAATTGGTTAAAAGAATAGAATTACCAAACCCTACACTCAAGAGTAAATCACTATCACTATCATTGTCATAATCAAACCATAATGCGTTTGATATCATTCCATTTTCTTGAGGATTATTTCTAAAGCGCTCTAGGGTTGGTATTGGATGTAGTTTAAACTGGAAACCTCCCTGATTTAAATAAAGCTGAGCCCTGTCTTTTTTAGATTTTAATGCTTGTGTTAGAAACATATCAGGCAGGCCGTCATTATTAACATCGGTAATGGCCACAGAATCGCCTAAAGATAAAAGCCATTTTGCAATATGTGCTAGTTTGGGGTCCACTGTCATAAGAATATCACTAGGATCGCCTTTGATATGCGTCTGGGAACTTGGTACTTCATTGAGATAGAAATCAATTTTTTGATCACCACCTAGTTTATTAAAATTAGCAACTACCCATCCTGATAAGCCTATTAAGGTAATTGTCACATATGCCACCAAACTTTTTTTTACCGATAAAAAAAAGTTTTTAGGAGGGGTGTTTAAAAGGAGCCATATCCATCTCACAGTAAAATAAGCAAAGCCAGCATAAAATAAAGTAGATAGCGCTTGGAACTTATGCAGAATGAGATCGACCACCACAATAAACAACGACATTAGTATTTGACCTTTTGTACTGTTTGGTGAGGTTTTTGGGTCTGTAATCATAAAGAATACAAATAAATAAAATGGTGGTGATGAAAACACCCCCATAAAGATCGTCTCAGGTGGAATATGGTGACGAGTAAGCCAAGCCCTAAACGTTAACTGAATTGTGTAAAACACCAGAAAACTGATAATTAAGGGCGTTCTTTTGATTTTGAAAGCAAACAACATAATTGCAGCTGTTACAATAAAAAATGCTGTAATTCCAGACCCACCCCATTGATAAGCAGGTGATGGTGTTATCATGCCATTTGCAAATACAAGAGCTGCAACCACACCAAAAAGTGAAGGGTTGTATACATGCCGTCCATTAACAGTAAACAAATATTTAGACGAAATTGCGAAGAAAGCTGGAATAGCTGCAAACCATAGACCGTGAGCAAAATTAGTCAGAATACATAGACTCATTCCTGTTACTAACGCACTAAATGGAAACAGTATTTCTCTTTTTCGTAATATGTAATGTAGAACAATATCTAACAGCACACAAACCAATAGAATGAAGCCAATTTGTTCTAAACTCCGATTAAACCCCCAAAAAGTAACACCTAAAAGCACAAATAAAGCTTGGAGCGATATCACTTTTAATCTTGGATCGCTCAATGATATGACATTTGTATCCATAATTTAGATTGTTGCAATTTCAACGTAAGGCACTTTGTTATCTATATCCTTCATAGGTTCTCCATCTGATGAAAAATATACACCGTATAAGTTTCCATAAGCATTGATTTTTCTATATTCATTTAAAGCAGATGTTAATGGATCAGATTCGTGCAGTCCACAGATAAAATAATGCCAATTTTTTTGACGCCTATCTATGTACAGTTCTCGTAATAAAAAACTAAAAATCTCGACGTTATTTTTCTTGGTTGCGATTAATGATAGATAAAAGTAAGGTATTTTTTCACCTATGTCTGGCAAGGGATTTATAGGTGTTATTTTACTAAGGAGATTATAAAAAGGCCTAACAAGGTTTAGCCATTTAGAATATTTTTCTACATGTGTTTGTCTAAAAGATTGTTGATCCCATGCTGCAATCACACCAACAATCTCATTGTTCTTTATTGCCAAATAAAAATCATCTTCCTTAAGGTTTTTTAGCCTGCCAGTATGTAGATCATTGATTGAATAGTAGGGAGAAAACTGTTTGTTTGCATGTTCTTTATTGATAAATTCAAATACTGAATTGATATTGTTTTTTGAACCTTTGGACAAAGTCACACTTGAAAGTGTAATGTGCTTTTTCTTGAAATCTAAATAGATTGCAGGAGATAACACTTTTCCAAGAGGCTTGTAAGTTGGCAAGTTCGCACGTTTACTTGTTAAAATCTTAATTGCTTTATGGTTATCATCAAGAATCATGGTTGTGTAGAAAGGCACAGGATTCTGTGTATGTAATTTATTTAAATATTGATAAGCCTTTGCAAGAATGATGCGACTTCTAAATTTTTTCTTAACTCTTAAATCAGATAGGTAGCCAATATTTTTGACTGCGCCATTTATAAAGGCAGGGTAAATAAATCGAGCTCCGAATCCGGTAATTGTATTATTTTTTGTATCCAGTCCTTTAATGATTTGAGCGAATTTACCTTGAACTTGTATTGCTTGAAAGTAAGAAGGATTCTTTCTAAAAGTAACACTAACAAATCCGGGGACAATAGTATTGTTTAATATTTTTCTGAACTCAATGTCATCCTGAAGTTCGGCTATTTCAAATTGATATCTAGTCATGTTGTATACAAATCATGGAGCTTTATTTTGGATTGAGTATACTCTTGTCTCATTAGGGGCTATATAAATATAAATGCTTGAAGATTACTGGTATATCGTTGCATTTGAAAATGAGGTGGTACGCCAACCAAAGGCCGTAACATTGTTTGATAAAAGTATTGTGGTTTATCAGGGTATAAATAAGGATTATTATGCCCTTGAGGATAGGTGCGCTCATCGCAATACTCCTCTTTCCGCAGGCAAAGTTTGTGAAAATAATATAGAGTGCCCTTATCATGGCTGGCTATATTCAGGAGACGGGTCTCTAAAATCTATACCATCCTTAAATAAGTGTGACAATCCCTCGATTCAAATCGAGTCTTATCATTGTATTAATCAAGATGGCTATGTTTGGGTATGCATTGGCGAACAACCGAAACAAGAAAAACCTATATCTTTCCCTTTTCTTCAAGAAAAAGGCTGGACTAGTTTTTCTTTATCTACAAAATTTAACGCACCAGTCGAGCAATGTATTGAAAATTTCCTTGATTGCCCGCATGCAGTGAATGTGCATAAATCTTGGTTTAGATTTCCAGTTAAGTCAACTGTACTGACTAAACTTCGAGTTCTAGAAGATGGTGCAGAAGTTGAATATTTTAACGAACCCAGGAAAAAAAGTGCGATTTGGGGTTTGTTGCAAAATAGCACCTCGAGTATGAAACATACAGATAGGTTTATGGCGCCATCAACCAGTCGGGTAGATTATATTTTTTCTGATTCAAGGCATTACACAATTACTTCGTCATGTACGCCTATAAATGACAATAAAACACATGTGTACACTCGTGTTACTTTTAAGTATGGACGTATTGGTTGGCTGATCAGGTTGTTTTTTCAGCCATTAGCCAAGGTTATCATTACACAAGATGTTGATATTATGGATAAGCAAAGGTGGAATATTGAACGATTCAGAAAAGAATCTTTTTATTATGCAAAATGCGACCTGTTGATTCCATATATATTAGAGTGGAGGCGAGCCCTAAAGCAAAATAAAAAACCAACAAATATTGGGTGCGAAGCATCGCAAGATATTGTTTTATAATGAAGCTGCAATATATTTTTAGCGCTACATTTGTTTTTGTCTCAATTTGCGTATTCTATTTTTTTCAAAACAACTTTTCTATATCTGGTGGAGAAATATCACTTGCTAAGGCAAGTTGGCTAGGGGTTGTTATTTTTTGTTGGTTCTTTGTGCCATTATTAATTATTTTAGATAGTCGAGCCGAAAAAAAAGAACGTCTTATATATTTAATATTTTTTATTAATATGCTGTTGCGGGGGCTGATTGAGTTGTACTTAATGTATATAGGCAATGACTGGAAATATGAATATGGTATCTCTCATAATATCTTTTCTGTAGCGTTATTGACAGTGTCTTGGATATATTTAAATCGAAAAAGCATCATAACTAACTATCTCCAAGTGTTAATTGCTATGTTTTTAGTTGAAATATATTTTGCAAAATATATGCTCGATTTTTTTGGATCACAAGGCGGTGAAAAAATATGGTTTTTACCATTGTCGGATGAGCATTTAATGGTTAATATAATTACGCTATCAGCGGTATCAGCAACTATTGGTTGGCAAATATGGTTTTATAAAAAGTGGGTTTGTAGATGAATCGTTTAAATGTTTCAATTGTTAATGTAGACACTCTTGAAGATGCGGATATTCAGTCTATGTACGCACTATATAAAAAATATTATGCTGGGACTGATTATCATGTGTTTAAAAACGATCTAAAATCAAAAAACTTTGTTGCTTTAGGGATGGATGGTTTAAAGAAAATACAAGGTTTTTCAACTTTGAAAATTGTCGATGCATTAGTAGGAGAAGAAGAAATTCGCTATATTTTTTCAGGTGACACAATTATAGACAGCCAATATTGGGGCGATCAAAGGCTTGTTATGTCTATTTGTGAATTAATGGGACAAGTCAAAGTAATGAGGCCAAAAATTCCATTGTATTGGTTATTGATATCTAAGGGGCATAGAACTTATCGATATCTTAGAGTCTTTAGTAGGCAATATTTTCCAAATCGGGCGTATAACACTCCCGATTATATTAAAGTTATTTTAAATCATGTGGCATCAAAACAATTTGGCGATGAATATAATTCTAGTAAGGGGCTAGTGGAATATTCTAATTCTCAGGTATCGTTACGACATGAATGGAGTAATGAGTCTATTTCTGATAATTTAGAGGCTGATTTTTTCTTTAAGAAAAACCCAAATTTCTCCCATGGAGACGAATTAGTTTGTATAACTGAACTGTGTAAGGAGAATTTACATTCGTATGCCTTAAGGGCTTTTTTACAAGGTATTGAGCGTGGACCATTGGGATAGTATTCTTAAAATAACTAGAGAGAGATTAGGTCAATTTGAAGGCTCTCTTAGTAATTCACAAGAGGGTCAAAAAAAAATTCTTCAAGATATTGTCCAATTAAATCAAACATCAAACTTTGGTGAACAACATAACTTTTCTTCAATTAATAATTATGAAGATTATGTTCAGAATGTTTCAATACAAACATACGAAGCATTTAGCTCCCCAATAGAAAGTATAAGAGCCGGTTCGTCTAAGGTTTTAACAGTAAGTCCCGTCATTCAATTTGAATTGACTGGAGGATCATCTTCTGGGCAAAAGTTAATACCTTATACTCAAGATATAATGCGTGCATTCCAAAATGGCGTACTGCCATGGTTGGGAGATCTGTTGCAACAAAGGCCTAATATTGCCAAGGGTAGTATATTTTTTATTATTAGTCCGGCACGCTCTCATAAAAATAAAAAAGATAGTGACATTCCAATAAGTGTTGGAGATGATTTATTGTATTTTGGCCCTGAATTATATGAACATTTAAAAGAAGTGACGCTATATTCATCAGAACTCTTGGATTGTCAGGATGTAGATGAGTGGATGGAAAAGGTAACACTACTACTTCTCAACGAAAATAATTTAACTTTTATTTCTTTGTGGAGCCCTACTTTATTGATTGAGATACTGAATTATATTATTAAAAATAAGGACCATTTAGTTAAGAAGATAGGATGTTCAGATAGAGCAATTTTGTTAGAAAATGCTATTACAACAACAAAGATAAGCACTAATTTGATATGGAATAAATTAGATACAATTAGTTGTTGGGATAGCCACACATCAAAGGTATATGCGCAAGAATTGCAGCAATATTTTCCTGATGTTTATATTCAAGGAAAAGGCTTGTTGTCAACTGAAGCAATCATCACTCTTCCATATAAAAACTTGATTGCCCCAATACTTGCTGTTGATAGCCATTTCTATGAGTTTAAAAATAATAACAAGGTGTTTTTATTACACCAACTAACAGTTGGAGAAAGTTATAGAGTGATTGTAACTACTCAATCTGGTTTGTATAGATACGATACTGGTGACATGGTTACGGTTGTCGAGTATTACAACAATACACCGTTGTTATCCTTTCAGGGAAAAGGTGATTTAACAAGTGATATTTGCGGGGAAAAACTATCTGAAGACTTTGTTAAAAACGCTTTATTGGCAGTCGATGAAAGCTTAGTTGGAAGGTGTATATTGAGACCTGTTCATGATATAGAAAGACCTTATTATTTGGCTATAGTCGACACCTCTATCGATGTTGATAATGCAGGTCTATTGAGTAATAAAATCGATTTAGCTTTGTCGATTAATCCGCAATACGAATACGCACGGAGCCTTAGTCAACTGGGCCCAGTGCAAATAGAGATGGTTAACAATATAAGCGCCTATTATCGATCTTTAATGAAAGATACCAACACCTATCTATCAACACTCAAAATTCCATCATTGTTTGCACAGTAAGTGATTTTTTTTAGAAATTAACATGTTCCAAGCCCAATATTGATAGGCTGTTAATGCTAGCAAAATACCTGTAATAACATCAAATAAATGGTGTTGATGTGTAAGTATCGTAGACATTATAACTAAAGAAATCCAAAATAATAATAGTGCCTTTAAGGCTTGGTGTTTAATCTTATTTTTACAGATAATATAAAATAATGTCGTATATGCTACATGCAAAGATGGAAAAAGATTGTAGGGCCTGTCTAGAATAAATAATTGTGCATAAAATGAGCCGAACATATCATTTGGGATCACTCTTTTAAAGCCTAATTCACCAGGTGTTAACGCAAAAATAATACCCGCGACTATGGTGCAAGTCATAAACGCTAAACTTAAGTGCTTTATTTCATATTTTGTTAGCAGTGTGTATGGCAAAATTATTAGCAAGTTAAAAGAAATATAAGGAATGATTGCCCAAGATATTAGAGGGACTTCTATCTCCCAATCAAAATAAACAGGATGTAGATCTCGATCTATAGACAAATTATTTAATATGAAATACACAGCAACAAAGATAATAGTGTTAATAAGGCTCATTTTGAGAAAATACCCAAATTTTTCATCGTGCATATTTATTATTCCTTTGCAGTTTAAACCCATGTATAGTTAATTATTATAGATTTTGGCTGGTAGGGTCTTTATGAAAATTGATTCAGAAATTGATTTTAGTAAAATGTTTATTCCTGAATGGATGACACCGCTAGCGCATACACCCATTTATTCTACATTAACTTCAAAGCAAAGGATTCGTTACAATCAACTCTATGCACTTTACTTTAATGAAATAACCACATTCTTTGAATCTTTTGCTGAAGATTTATTCTTAACAAGTCTGATTGCAAAGAATAAATTCTCAGAAAATTTTAACGAGAATCTTCTGAGAATTGTACGCGAAGAAAGAGGCCATACCGCCATGTTTCAAGCGCTCAATAAGCATGCAGCGCCAGAGCTGTATGAAAATACTGATTATTATTTTTTAGAAGTGAATAAATTTTTTAATGCGATTGGAAGATGGGCTTCAAAAAGGGCAGATGTTTTTCCTTTATTTTTCTGGCTGATAAACATGCAAGAAGAAAGGTCTACACACCATGCGCGTAGTTCTATAAAGAATGCTAGTAATTTAGAGTCAAATTTTGTCCAAGCACAGAGAAGACACCTGCAGGATGAGGTTGATCACGTAAAAAATAATCAACAATTATTAAAATTAATTTGGTATAACCAGCCTAAGTATAAGAGAATAATTAATGCTAGACTATTCTCTTTTCTTGTTGGTACCTTTTTTAATTTACCCAAAAGATCAAGTATGCCGATATTCAGGCAATTGGCGTTAGATTGTGATGGTATTGACGTATTGATACCTGAAATGATGAAGCAAATAAAAAGTCTACACTCTAAAAAATCCTTTCATCAGTATATTTATTCAAGAAAAATTACGCCAAAAACATTTGAAAATTTTGATAAGAACCCTGAGTTCCATCACATGGATAGTATCCTGTTAGGCTACGAAGTTAAATATGAGGTATAAATATCCCATCCCCTCTAGTTTGAACCTATTTATTGCATTAGTTCAGGTGCTTGTACTTACGGCTATTTTATGGAAAACCAGCCAGGCAAGCTCTTGGCAAGTACTATTATTATTGTCATTTTGTTATGGAATTGTAATGAATTCTAGCTATGCATTGTTACACGAGGCAGAACATAATTTACTGCATCATAACCCTTTAATCAATCAATCTGTAGGTGTTATATTGGCTCTTTTCTTTCCAGCACCATTTCATTTGATACGTCAAGGTCATATCGGTCACCACATGAGGAATCGTTCAGACGATGAAGCATTCGATGTGTATTTCAAAGAAGATAATGCATTAATGGAGCGTTTAAGACTATATTCAATCATGATCGGTGGCTATTGGCTATTGGCGTTCTTGAGTATTTTTTATGTGTTATTTAAGCCGGACATTATTAAAACAAAATATATTGATTTTGATAGGCCTACTAGAGCATTCATTGAGTCACTTAATCCAAAGTATAAAAGACTAATCCAATTAGAGTCATTATCAGCAATTGTTCTGCATGGCAGTATGATTTATTTTTGGAATATTGCCATATTAGATTATTTTATTGTTTTATTTGGTTTTGGCTTTATGTGGTCTGCAATGCAATACGTTCATCATTATGGAACTGAAAGAGATGTTAGAAAAGGAGCCGCAAATCTTAAAACGTTTAAACTTTTAGATTTGATTTGGCTGAACCATAATTGGCATCTAAATCACCACATGCATCCGACAATTCCCTGGTTGTATTTGCCTAAATTATCTTCCAGTAATGGAAGAAGAGAGAGTTTGATAAGATCTTATTTGAGAATGTGGAAAGGCCCTATATTGACAAATGATCATGTAGAGAATTGTTACTCAGGAAAGATAATTAAGTAAATCAATCTAAACAATAGATCAGTTAGGAATATAATCTAACTGTAATTAAATTATATGAATAGAGGTGGATATGAGTTTAAGTAATTGTAATAAATGTATTTTTAAATATTTAAATATAGCATTGTTATTATTAACTATAGCATTGCCTATAAATATTGCGAATGCATCTGCCAATAATGGCGTTACAATAGGCGCAAGCAGTGAAGAATTGAGTATTTTAAGAAATGGACTGATAAAAGCAATGAACAGTCATGACATTGACAAGTTTCTTGAATTTCTTCACCCTGATGTTGTCATAACCCACCAGGATGCAAAAGTATCCCGCGGCCATGATGGCGTTAGAAATTATTTGAATGAGTTACTAGTTGGCCCAGATGCTGTTCTGAAAGATTTTAAAGTTCAGGCAACTAAGGACGGCAAAACTGTTTTTCATCATGGTAATACTGGAATATCATACGGGAGCACAATAGAAAGCTACACATTAGCAGACGGCTCTGAGTTTGACTTAAATGGAAGGTGGAGTGTAACTGTGGTTGAGCATAACGGGAAGTGGGTAGTGGCTAGTGCACATAGTTCAGTCAATGTTGTAGATAATGCTATCGTTAATATGGCTCGAGACTCTGCTTTTTGGGCAGCTGTTGTTTCTCTATTGATAGGATTAATCATTGGATTTCTTGTTAAGAGGTTTTTGGTAAGAATGTGATTGTAATTTTTACTTAATGCAAGATTCAATTTTATTAAAAAGAGCATCTAAAAGGCTTGGCAATGGTTGTAGCGCTCCTATATCAAAAAAGTATTTATTAGAAGTTTCTAAGCGCGAGGGTCTAGCGTTTTCGACAGCACTACTGTACCAAAGTTTGATCCAATCAAAGCAGAACAAGACTTTCTTTAATTCAATTAATGAAATTCAAAAATCAATTGAAAATAAGATTAGCTGTAAAAAACCACTAGTTGTTATTATTCCCGGACTATATTACAAAGAATATGCAAAATCAGGTGCTGACGGGTCTTTTGTTAAAAAAGCAGCTAGAAACCTTGGGTATCGCGTTCAAACAATTGATACCCTTAGTGCAGGAACAGTAGCTGAGAACTCTGTGATTATTTCTAAATGGCTAGAAGAGTGTACTGAAGAAGAAATTGTATTATTTTCGATGAGTAAAGGTGGGATAGAGGTTAAAAATATAATTTGCAATTCTAGTCGGGTAAGTTCATTAGATAATGTAGTGGCTTGGGTTAATGTAGTAGGGACGCTTGATGGTACGCCGATTGGAAAATATTTAAAAACTAATTTTTTGTTTAAATCTTTTATGACTATTAAAAATCTTCAAATCAAGTTTATTCGCGATTTTGATTGGAGGCCAGCTGAAAATATTAATCAGGAAATTTTTTCATTACCTAGCCATATGAAGATGATCAGTGTTGTCGGGTTTCCTACTAGACGACATTTGTTGAAATTTTCAATTACCCGTAGATTTTATAAAATATTAAGTAGTTACGGCCCGAATGATGGTTATATGCCTTTATACAATATTCAAAATTGGCCTGGGTTTATTTATCCTATATGGGGAGCTGATCATTTTTTAAGACCTCGTTGTGAGATTGAACGGCTTTTTGAGTCTTTTTTGTATTATATCGAAGATCATAAATAAATTAGTCAGTCAGTATCCTATTCGATAAATACAGCAATATAAATAAAGGTTTTTGCATTTTTAATGCTTGCATGATTTCGTAGAGTTATTTTAATTATTTAAGTAAATATTATAAAACCTTTGTATTAATTAGCTGGATTTACTTTTTACGTGTTTATTGTTTTAAAATCATGTAATTTTTTATAAATCAATTTAAAGTTGCAAATATGTATATTGTAAAATCATATTTTTAATTTAATTTATATTCATTATGAAAAAAACCTTTAGTTTCTCACATCCTAAAAAGAAAAGACCAAGAGTGGCCGACGCTATAAAACACGAGGTTAAAAAATATATCAAGCGTGAGCGTAATAAAGCATTGCCTGAGGATATGGACTTCTGGGATTTTGACTGTCGTTTTGGTGCAGATGAAG
>JYMV01025245.1_pt1 | contig 12104 bp, 12 predicted proteins | sample 338911 | NCBI WGS metagenome assembly JYMV01 (sample SAMN03354496, study PRJNA234377) | hydrothermal vent metagenome | biome: Deep sea; feature: Hydrothermal plumes at the Eastern Lau Spreading Center, Western Pacific Ocean; material: Seawater | place: Tonga | collected 2009 | depth 2000 m m | reverse complement strand
TATTGTAGTTAGTGGGAATGATGGAGTTGATGAGGTTTCAATATCAGACATTACCTATTTTGTCCAGTTGAAAGAGAGAAAAATAGTAGAGGGAGAGATAGACCCTGAAAAGTTTGGAATTAGACGGGCTAAGTTCGAAGAGATAAAAGGTGGAGATGCGAAAACTAATGGAAAAATTCTATTGGATATTCTCCAAAATAGAGAGAGAGGGGCAAAAAGAGATATTGTTTTACTAAATTCAGCGGTTGGGTTTGTGGCTGACGGAAAGGCGAGAGACATTCAAGACGGTTTAGAGATAGCCCGAGAGAGTTTGGAAAGTGGAAAAGCATACAAAGCATTCCAAAACACTATCCAACTTTCAAACAAAATTTAGAGAATCTTTGCAAGATTTAGAGAATCCCCGGAAAGAGAAAGACAATTCCTAAGACTATAAGCTGGATAATGATGAATGGAATTACTCCACGATAGAGACTAAGGGTATCCACAAGATTTCCCACTGCCCCTTTTAGAAAAAATAGAGCAAATCCAAATGGTGGAGTTAAAAATGAGGTCTGCAAATTTATAGCTATCAAAATAGCAAACCAAAGCGGGTCTATTCCAAACTCCACTACTATCGGCTCTAAGATAGGGACAACTACAAAAGCTATCTCTATGAAATCTATAAAGAAGCCTAAGAGAAATATTATCCCCATTGAGATAGCTACAAATAGATTTTTATCCCCTATCTCCTCTGTAAATATTTTGAGCAATAAATCAGTTCCCCCCCATTCATTGAAGACAAGCGAAAAGGCGGTAGCTCCGAAAAGTATCATGAATACCATTCCTGTAATTTTCAGGGTCTCATCTGATGCCTCTTTCATCAGTTTTATAGAAAATTTTCTATTCAAGATAGTTAATAAAACAGCACCTAAAACCCCTATTGAAGCCGATTCAGTAGGTGAAGCAATTCCTGCAAATATAGAACCTAAGACGGCCACCATCAGAAATAGAGGAGGTAGAAGAGATTTGAGAAGTTCGAAAGTTGTAATATCTCCTAAATCTACTTTTTCAGGTGGATTGGAACTCGATGAGGTTTTGAAGACAATATACAAAATATAGAGAGCTACCAATATCATCGATGGAATTAGTGAAGCTGAAAAGAGGTCTCCAATTGAGAGATTCATCACATCGGCAAGAATAATAAGAACTATTGAAGGGGGGACTATCTGCCCTAATGTTCCACTCGCCAATATCGTTCCACTTGCCAAAGCCTTATCATACCGATATTTCAATAGAACAGGTAGAGAGATAATTCCCATCATCACCACAGAAGCTCCAACTATTCCAGTAGCGGTAGCTAATATTAGTCCAACTAATACCACCGAAATAGCCAATCCCCCTCGAAATCGACCCAAAAGACTACCCATAGTTTTGAGTAGATTTTCAGCTAATCCACTCTTTTCCAAAATAGTTCCCATGAGAATAAATAGAGGGATAGATATTAGGGTGAAGTTCTGCATTATTCCATAAATACGAAATGGTAAGAAATTGAATATCTCAAATCCAAAATCGAGAGAAATTATCGTAAATATTATTGCTGTTGTTCCAAAGACAAAAGCCACTGGAATACCTAAGAGCAACAGGGCTAAGGCGGTAAAGAACATAATTATCCCAATCATCTATACAACTCCAAATATTGAGAAACTATATTTTTAATATCAAACTCTTCAATAGCCTTTTTCCGAGAATTCTTCGACATGTAGGAATATAGTTCTGGGGTTTCCAAAATGGTATCTATCTTACAGGCTAATTTTTCAGGGGACTCTATTGGAACTAGATACCCATTCTCTCCATTATCTACACACTCACGACAACCGACTACATCGGTGGCTACTATCGGTTTTCCCATTGAACATGCCTCTAATAGGGTGCTTGGAATTCCTTCTCTGTAACTAGGTAGAACTACAATATCTGAAATTGATAGCAACTCTTTAATATCATCTCTCCAACCTAACCATTTCACTTTTCCACTTTCCATAAATTTTCTATCCATACTAAATGGATTGCCTTCATCTATATCACCGGCAAATAGGAATATATATCCCTTTTTCTCCAAAATCTCAGCCGATTTATAAAAATCCTTAGTCCCCTTGTGGAGAATTGCACGAGCTACCATAATTACAACTCTATCACCTTCTCCTATTCCCAACTCTCTTCTAAGATGCTCTTTTACCTCATCAGGGACTTTTTCACTCTGATACTCTTCCGTATCTATTCCAACAGATTTGATAATTTTTATCTTCTCTTGTGAAATTATTCCCCTTTCCAAAAGGTATCGGGGGTCGTCGCTATTTACAAAAACAACCAAATTGGAGAGTCTAAAAGTAATCCTATATAGTTTCTCAATGATATACCGAACTATCCTACTTTTTACCGAATTATCTACATAGAAAGAACCTAACCCCTCAACTAAATTGTATATCTTTGGAACTCCTGCCATCTTTCCCGCAAAAGTTCCAAATATGTTAGGTTTCACAGTAAAGGTATGGAGAATGTCTATATCCAACTTCTGAAATATCTTTTTCAGTTCCAAGATTGAAGAGACAGCACTAAATGGGTTGAGACTTTTACGAGATAGGTTGTAATTTACTACCTCTATTCCCTCTTTTGCGATGAGGTCGGCATATTTTCCTTTTGGGATAACTGCATATACCTTATCTCCTCTCTCTTGTAGAGCTTTCATAATATCAAGTCTGAAAAAGTAGAGGTTATAATCTACATTACTCAAAAAAGCTATTTTCATCTATTGACCGCCCGGATTATTCAACTCTTTTATAGTTGATGCAAATTTCAATAAGATAGAATTTATCTGTTTTGCCAACTCATATCCATCATCAAATCTTTTGATAGTGGCAAACTGTTTTTTATATATCATACTGAGAGTATTGTAAGTATTGTCTATATACTCCTTTATAGTTTCAGGTCGTCGATAAAATCTCTCTAATGGGTCGTGTAATTTATATACAGCCCCACCATATTTGTCAGTATCTTTTAGAAAATCTTGTAATTTCATTTCAATATCAAAGTTGAAAAATTTCAAAATATAGAGAGCTCGATTTATATATTTGTAATAGTAGGGTTCTCCTTTTTCGCTATCTTTTATCAATTTCTCCAATCTCTCTTTTTTGGCTTTTTTACTCTCTTTTACATCTCTAATAAATTGTTCAGTTTTTAGAAACTCTTTTTTTAGTTCCATTACTCGCGGAGGAATGTTTTCCTCAACCTCATCGATATTCTCTATATTTTCACTATTGAGATTCAATTCATCGGCTTTCAATATATTCTCTTTCAGTTCTACTTTTTGACTACTTTCAATAATTTCTATAAGCTCTTCTGCTTTCTCTCCCAGTTTTTGTTTGCTTATGTCTCGGATAAGTTGGTATTCATTAGCATATGAAATAAATCTACGAAATATTTCCAACTTTTCGACCAACTCCCGTGCTTCATTTGTTTCAGCAATGGGCTTTTTTACTCTTCTGGCATGGTCAAGAAGCTTTTCCCCTTGCTCTATCTCTGTGGTAAATCTGATTTCCTCTTGGGTAATTTCCAGTTGAAGATAACGGGTGATATTGAACTCAATGAGAGAGAGGAGAAATCGGATAGAGAGATTGAATAGATTCTCTTTTCCTTCATCTATTCCGACAAAGTGAAATACTCCCTCTCTATCCTCCATATTTCCAAAACGGGCTACCTCATCGATACACTGTTCGCAACAGTCTATATATGTCTCCTTTTCCTTCTTGATTTCTAAGTCATCATCATCTTCTACATCACGATAACACTTAGCATCAAAAAGTTTAAATCGAATAATGGCTAATAGATTTTTCCCTTTTACCCCAATCAGTTTTGGAAGAACCTTTTCCATAAGATATTTACCATCATTGCTAAATAGAAATTCCAGATGGTAATAGAGAACTCTTTCCCGACGAGGAAAATATTCAATCATCTCAAACCGTTCTCTAACCTCTTCATCTTTCAAGATTTCATTAGTAAGATAGTAAGCCTCTGCTTTCGGTTTATGGGGTTTGAGTTCTTCTTTCAGTTTTTCTAATTGCTCCATATATTCTTTTTCTTGTTTGTCAATTTCCAAATACTGCTCTCTAAGTTCAGGGGGAAACTCTTCACTCTCCATAAATAGCTGTTTTAGACTTTCTCTATTTTCCAATGCTCCATTTACAAAAATATAGGCTCTAATCCTATCCCTTTTTAAGTCCTCTCTTAGTTTATTTTCAATCTTTTTGAGCATCTCCTCTTCTGTTAGGGTGTCATTGAATGGGTCAGGAAATTTAGCCATTACTCTTCCTCTTTATGTGGATTGATAATCTTTGCTATTACTATGGAGATAGCATATAAGAGAATTAGAGGTATCGCCATCAACATCTGAGTTAGAACATCAGGAGGGGTTAGAATAGCTGCAAAAATGAATATTATTAGAACTGCATATTTGAAAAAGTCTATTAGAGATTTATCAGTTACCAATCCCATAATTGCTAAAAACATAATGAATATAGGTAGCTCAAAAGCTATCCCAAATCCAAATAGAATTTTCATAAAGAAACCGAGATAGTCCTCAATATTGATATATGGGATAAAGTTTTCAGAACCAAAAGCAATTAGAAACTCAAATCCAAAAGGGGTTACTATATAGTAGGCGAAAAGGATTCCGAGAGCAAACATAACACTACCACCAACCACAAAAGGGATTACCAATTTTTTCTCATGCTCATACAATCCGGGAGCTACAAATTTCCATATCTGCCACAAAATTACAGGCATACTCAATAGGAGAGATGAGAAAAAAGCTACTTTCATAGCTACAAAGAAAGCCCCTCCAACTTGATGGGTGGTAACCTTTCCCTCTTGTGCATTTTCCATAATGTTTCCAACAGAATTTAGAGCATCATTTAGGGGCTGGGTTATCCACTCCAAAATAGGGGAGTAGTAGATAAAAGAGAGAATAAAGAGAACAACCATAGTTAGGACAATAACTATCAACCTTTGCCTAAGTTCGACTAGATGAGGTCGTAGAGATTCAAACATCTTTTTTATCCTCTAATAGGGCTTTTAGTTGAGCTTTTGCACTCTCCTTTTTTAGAGTTACCTCCTGTTTGGTCTTTTCGATAGTTCTTACTTCGCTATTTATAGGTTCAGCAATTTCCATATTTGCCAACTCCTCCAACTTCTTAGAAGCTGACATTAGTTCCTCTTTATATCTATTTGCCTCTTCTCGTAACTCCTCAATTTGGAGTTCCTTATCAATACTATCTTTTATATCGAAAACGACATTTTTCACTCTTTTAAAGAATTTGAAAGTTTGAGCCAATGCCTCAGGTAACTTTTCAGGTCCTAATATGACGATAGCTATTACCGCTATGAGTAGTATCTCTGAAAAACCCAAATCAAACATTTACAACTCTTTCCAATTTGCTATATAGCTCTAATATCTCTTTTTTCTTTTCAATAAATGAGTGCTTATTAGCTATAAGATGGGTGGTAGATTCCATTATCACATCGACCACTTCCAATCCATTCTGTTTCATCGTAGTTCCAGTCTCGACAATATCAACTATCATATCAGCAAGTCCTACAAGTGGAGCTAATTCTATTGAGCCGTAAAGTTTGATAATTTTTGGGGATATAGCTTTTTGAGAGAAAAATTTCTCTGTAATATTTACCATTTTGGTAGCTACCACTATATCTGGTCTATTGTAATCTGGTTTTTCCCCTTTTTTCATTCCAATAGCCACCCTGCAATATCCCCCCTTCAAATCTAGGAGACGAACCAAATCCAAATCCTTCTCCTCTAACACATCTAATCCGACTACCCCAATGTCAGCCGACTGATGATAGACATAGATTGGAACATCTTGATTACGAACCAACAGAAACCTAAACCCCCCTTTTTCTAATATCAATTTTCTATCTTCAAATTTGAACTCTTGATTAAATATCTTTTGAAAAAGTTGTAGAGTTTCGTTGGCTATTCGCCCTTTCGGTAGTGCTATTGTTAGCATATAGATATTTCCTATTTTGTGTAATAATTTACATTTTACCAAAAAGACTATTTTTAAAAGGATTGGAAAATGTTCTCTTTATGGCTCGACTTTATCGAACGGAAATTTTTGGAGAGTGGCGATTTTAGAAAGTTGGTAGAGCAGGATATTATTGATGGAGCTACATCAAACCCTGCCATATTTCAACAAGCTTTTACCAAGTCTGATAGCTATCTTCAACAGATACGAGAGTTGAAATCCCGCAACCTTTCAGCTGAACAGATATACGAGGAGTTAGCTATTACAGATATTCGAACAACAGCAGAACAGCTATTACCTCTGTATCAAAAGGGAAAAAGGGGATTTGTATCTATTGAAGTAAATCCATTTTTTGCCGACGATGCAACTAACACTATTGAAGAGGGAAAAAGGATATTTGAAAAGATAGGCTATCCAAATGTGATGATAAAAATTCCAGCCACAGAGGCGGGATATATTGCAATGGAGAAATTGGCATCTCTTGGAATTCCTATCAATGCTACCCTAATTTTTTCTCTTGAAGAGGCTATAAAGTCTGCCGAAGCTATTCAGAAAGGTGGAGGTCAAGGGGTATTGTCAATTTTTGTTAGTCGCCTCGATAGAGCCACCTCATCGAAACACTTTGGGATAGCCAATAGTTCCAAGATATATAGAGAAATCACTAAACGGAACTATTCCAATATCACTCCTCTTTTTGCTTCAACAGGAGTAAAAGACTCCTCTTTACCAGCTGACTACTATATTAGAGAGTTGCTCACTCCAAATAGCATCAATACCGCTCCATTAAAAACGATAGAGGCATATATCCAGAGTGGAGGCGGTGGAGATGTGAAATTTCCTCTATCTCCTGAACAGGAGCAGAAAATCTTCGAAGAGATTGAAAAAAGTTACTCCATAGAAGAAGTTCTATCCAAATTGAAGATAGATGGTATTGAAGCATTTAAAAACTCATATAGAGACATCATCGCATATCTCGATGAGGTGGAGTGATGAAGGAGAAGATAAAGAAGTTCCTAGATTTCATTCGAAACCATTTCAAGGCTCTACTATTTTTAGTATTTGTAATATGGCTCTTCTCTCCTAGTGAAGAGGAGGTTAGGGATTACAATTTAGCAAAGGTCTATATCAAAGGAGAGATATTTATAGCTGATGATATTATTGACGAACTTAGAGAGATTTACGAGAACGATGAAATTAGAGGAGTTTTACTAATTATCGATTCTGTCGGTGGAGCTGTTGATAAATCGATAGAGATTTCAGATATAGTTAAGAAGATAGCTAAAAAAAAGGTAGTAGTTACATATGCATCTGGAACTTTGGCGAGTGGTAGCTACTATTCAGCTATATGGAGCAATGAGATAATTGCCAATCGAGGTAGTTTGATAGGTTCGATAGGGGTGATATTTAGTGGTTTCAACTATCAACAACTTGCAGAGAAGATAGGAATATCTCCGCAGGTTGTAAAGATGGGAAAATATAAGGAGGTTGGAACAGGTTCAAGAGAGTGGCTACCTTATGAGGAGGAGGAGATAGAAAAGGTTATAAAAGACATGTATAAAACTTTTGTTACAGATGTGGCAAAGGCTCGGGGATTGGATTTGAACCGTTCCAATGAGTTTGCAGATGCCCATATCTTTACAGCTCGACAAGCCTTAGAGGTTGGATTAATAGATGCCACAGGAACTATTATAGATGCTGAAAAGAGGGTAGAGGAGTTATCAGGGGTTACAAATCCAGTTTGGGAGAAAGATAATGAATTGGATAGATTTTTCAAATCTATTGCTACCTCGTTTCTTGGAGAGATAACAGCCTATCTAGGTTGGAAAGTTAGATAAAATTTGGAAACTCATATTAGGAGTAGGTATGAAATTAGATGAGGTTTTAGCTAAATTTCAATTTTTGAATGACGAGAGAATAGAAGCTATTAGAAACTATGGTTTTAGAGATGGTGAAGTTGATGAGTTCTCTATTATGGAATTTTTCATTAAAAAAGGTGATATTGAAGCCGTCCAATTGGCATTGGAAAATGGAATAGATGTGAATTTGAGTGAATCGAAAGACTTTGGCTCTTCACTCCTCCATATAGCGATTAGATATGGTCAAATGGAGATATTCAATCTTCTATTAGAAAAAGGAGCTGATATAAATTTTGTAGATAAGGTTGGTTGGACTCCTCTTATGGAATCTGTTGTAGATGATAGACCAGAGTTTGGAAAAATTTTGGTTGAAAAGGGGGCTAATAAAGATTTTGTCAATCATCGAGGGGCTACCGCAAAAGCATTAGCTCAAAAATTTGGTAGAAGTGCATTTTTAAGTTTTCTATAATGGATAGTAGGAAAATAGAGGCTTCTATAAAAGAGATATTAGAAGCAATAGGAGAGGATACAAATCGTGAGGGGTTGATAAAGACCCCTTATAGAGTTGCTAAGTCGTTTGAACACCTATTTAGTGGGTATTCCCAAAATGGAGAGGAGATTCTCCGCTCTGCCCTTTTCAAAACCTCAAATAGTGAAATGGTTGTAGTGAAAGATATAGAATTCTATTCTATGTGCGAACATCACATGTTACCTATTATTGGAAAAGTCCATATTGGATATATTCCAAATGGTGTAGTTACTGGATTAAGTAAAATCCCAAGAGTTGTGGAAGTTTTCGCTAGAAGATTGCAAATTCAGGAGAATATGACTGAACAGATAGCAAACACAATTGAGAAGGCTATAAGCCCAAAAGGGGTTGGAGTTGTAGTATCAGCTCGTCATATGTGTATGGAGATGAGGGGGGTAGAGAAATGTAACTCTATTACAACTACCTCATCATTTAGGGGAGATATGGAGAAATGGGAATATAGAAACCAATTTCTATCGCAAATAGGGGGATAGGAGTTCTCCTATCTCTTATTTTCAACTACTTGGATAGTAATCTCTTCTCCATTTTGGACAACTGAAAAGTTATGTTTTCCACAAAACTCATCATTCATCTTAGTGGTCATCTCTTTCGCTACTTTTAAAGCTTCATCAACCGATGAAAACTCTTGAACTTGTGGCATTTCCTCTTTTTTAACACAGCCACACATTTTGCTAATAGTAACTTTTGCCATAGCAACTCCTCCAATTTTTTGTCAAAAAGTATAACAAACTAATTTGATAATATTCCATAAGATAACGATATTTGGATATGGTTTTAGAAAACATACATAGTAAAAAAGGATTGTCCGATGGTGAGAAAATTTATCTATCTACTATTGCCCTCTATTCTATTTGTCTCCTGCAACGATTCAAGTGGAAATGTTAGCGATGAAGAGAGTAAGGCAAGGAAATATCAAAATGTCCTCATTAGACAAGTAGATTACAAAAGTGCGAGAGATGATGAAAATGATGTAATCCAGAGAATTGAAGATAAATGCAACTATCGCAGTAATGGCTTAGCAATACTTACAGGAGAGGATAGTAACGGTAATGGTTTATTAGAATATAACGAAGCTGTTGAAACTGGAACTGTTTCGGTTCTATGTAATGGGCGAGATGGACAGATAGTCCAAAAAGCAGACCCAAATGATAAAGATGTCCAGGCTCTAATTGATAAGAAATGTATTACTGATGGAGAAAATCTCGGAGGTATCGGTTTCTATGTCGGTAGAGATGTAGATGGTGATGGTCAGCTATCAGAAACTGAGAGAGTAGGACCTGAAATAGTTTGTAATAGCAAATATCTTACTATTAATGTGGAATATACTAAATACTATTCAGCTCTTGAAGTCTTTGATGGAAAAGATACTAAAAGACTATTTTTTCCAATTCCATATATAGAGAAGATTTTGAAAGATAATCGTAATGAACAGTGTCCAAATGGTGGATATAAGTATGAGATAATAGATGAAAAGATGGCTAGAACCGATTTTACATGTAGAGAAGATTACGGATTGAATAGCAACGAAACCTGTATAAACAATAGCGATTACAACAACTCCAAATATAACCTATCAGTTGAACCTATGTATATTTGTAACGGAATTGATGGAAAAGATGGGGAAACTCCACAAATTGAGTTGATAGAGGGTAATATATCCCTGAATGGTAGTAACGATAATAGTAAATGTGAAGTTACGGGAGGTATAAAAGTCTCTCTAAATGGAAATGATAAATATATTTGTAATGGTAAAGATGGTTCGTTAAGTAAAGATTTGAATTTGACAATCAAATCCAATGGCAATGGGGTCTATATCTACGATATTAAAGACCAAAAGAAACCTATCAGCGAACCTATTAGCCAAGAGTTCTATACAAATCTGGAAGTAAAAAAATTCAATAGTAGTGAATGTCCTTCTGGATATGAAAAAGTTGTAATTTACAAATATATAGATAGCGATTTAGATGGATATGATGAAGATGAGGTAGAAACATCTCGCTCTTTCTGTGTCTTGCCTACTAGTTCAGAAATCCCTGCAAGTGTTACAAAATCTGGCATTAGAGATATTAATGATTCTCTAATTGGAGTTGAATTTACATTCAATAAACTTATCAATCCTTTGACTATAAATAATGATACTGTCCTATTGCAGTGTAATAGCATATTTGTAGATGCTGTCGATTTCAATTACTCCAAGAGTATAGACCGAGATGGAGCATCTCAATTTACAGCTATATACAATAAAGATGAGGTATATCAGGATAGAAATCAAACAAATTGCTCCTTTGGAATTTCCAGATTTGTAGAAGATATATATGGTCGTGATTTGAACAATACATATAAAACTAATCTCAGTTTCCCAGCAGAATATAGCAATAAATGATAATTTTTGATACTCTCCAAAATAGAGAAGTTGAATTTATTCCTATCCGTGCCGATGAGGTGCGGATTTATGTATGTGGTCCAACCCTCTACGACCATGCCCATTTAGGACATGCTAGGAGTGCTATCGTTTTTGACCTTCTAAGAAGGGTTTTAGAAGAGTTGGGATATAGGGTGGTCTTTGTTAAAAACTGGACTGATATAGATGATAAGATAATTCGAAAGATTGAAGAGAGCGGAAAATCACTAACAGAAATCACCGAACATTATAGAAAATCCTATCTTCAAGATATGGAGGCTCTTAATGTTCTCCCCCCAACTTATGAACCGAAAGCTACCGAAAATATAGATAGTATGGTGCAACTTGTTTCATCTCTTTTAAAAAGAGATATAGCCTATCGCACCTCATCGGGTGATATTTACTTTGATACATCAAAAGACAGCCAATACCTTTCACTCTCCAAAAGGTTTCAAGACCACCGAGAGAGCAGATTGGAAAATATAGAAAAAGAGAAGAGGAATCCGGGTGATTTCGTTCTCTGGAAAGCGAAAAGAGATAGGGATATAGTCTATTTCGATACTGAAATAGGTGAAGGTCGTCCAGGTTGGCATATCGAATGTTCAGCTATGATAGAGAGACATCTAGCATATAGAGATGAAAAATACTCTATCGATATTCACGGCGGTGGAGCTGATTTGGTATTTCCCCACCACGAAAATGAGGCATCGCAGAGCAGATGTGCTACCAATCGAGAATTGGCTAAATATTGGCTTCACAACGGTTTTGTAAAGATAGATGGCGAGAAGATGAGTAAATCTCTTGGAAATAGCTTTTTTATCAAAGATGCACTAAAACACTATTCTGGGGAAGTGTTGCGGTTCTATCTTCTATCTACCCACTATCGACAAGATTTCAATTTTTCAGAAGAGGAGCTAATAAAGTCTAAAAAGAGATTGGATAAGTTGTATCGACTGAAAAAGAGAATATATGGAACGAAAGCAGGAGAAGCCAATCCAGAAGTTCGAAAAAAGATATTAGATGCTCTAACTTCTGATTTAAATATCTCCGTAGCTCTCTCTGTAATAGATGAATTTGTTTCCGATAGCAATGAGAGATTGGATAGGGGTGAAAAGGGAAAAGGTTTCAAAAGAGAGGTAATAGGAACAATTGAATATATCTCTAAACTTTTGGGGGTTGGCGGAAAAGATGCCTATCAATATTTTCAATTTGGAATATCAGAAGAG
>JYMV01039619.1_pt1 | contig 12106 bp, 9 predicted proteins | sample 338911 | NCBI WGS metagenome assembly JYMV01 (sample SAMN03354496, study PRJNA234377) | hydrothermal vent metagenome | biome: Deep sea; feature: Hydrothermal plumes at the Eastern Lau Spreading Center, Western Pacific Ocean; material: Seawater | place: Tonga | collected 2009 | depth 2000 m m | reverse complement strand
ATATCCTTATATTCAAATTTGGAATTTGCATTATATCAAAATGGTCTATCTAATATTTCCCAACCATTTTCTATCATTTTCCAATATCTTTTGTTGAACCTCTTTTTTGTGTAGATATTTCAAAATTTCATCAATCCATGTATCAACTCTCAAATTGCTAACTACTCTATCAGTTCCAACTTCTGCACACCGTTTAGCGAGATTTTCCAAATACCTAATATTGCTATTGTGCAAATAGGCGATTTGAAATACCAACTCTGTAAATAGATATTGGAAAATGATAGAAAATGGTTGGGAAATATTAGATAGACCATTTTGATATAATGCAAATTCCAAATTTGAATATAAGGATATGGAATGGCAAGAAGATGCGAAATTAGCGGAAAAGGTCCAATGGTTGGATATAGAGTGAGCCATGCTCACAATAAGAGAAAGAGAAGATTTTTACCAAATTTGAGAAGTGTAAAAGTTGTTTTGAGTGATGGAACTATGAAAAAGATGAAAATATCAGCAAAAGAGCTTAGGACTTTAAAAAAGAAAGGGCTAATGTAGCCTTATATCTATTGTGAAAAATAGAAAAAATCTATTAGAATTTTTAGAGAAAAAAGAGAACTCAAAAGAAGATATATTTTTAGACCAAGCCCTCTATTACGAGCTTAGACACTTTCGACTACCCTTTATTATAACCGTGCTAACCATGCTTATTGGTTCGCTCGGTTATATTCTTATCGATAATTTTTCCCTTATTGATGCTATCTATCAGACAGGGATTACCTTTACAACTGTTGGATTTGGAGAGATAGCCCCAATCTCTCCCCTCGGTCGGATTTTCACTATCACCCTTATTATTGTCGGTTTTGCTGTTTTTACCCTCGCTGTTGGTATCGTGGTAAATGTGGCTACCAATGGAGATATTATCCACATTTTCAAGGTTAGAAGAATGTTATATAGAATAGCAAGATTGAAAAACCATTTTGTCCTTTACTACTTGAATGACTATACAATAGAGATTGCTAGTAATCTACGAAAAAACCATATCCCTTTTGTGGTAATAGACCCTAGTGAAGGTTTTGAAGAGAGAGCTAGACAGCTGAAATTTCCCTATTTTCTACAAGCTGAACCACATACAGAGATAGCTATGAAACGGGCAAATTTGGGATTGGCAAAGGGGGTAATTACCCTCTCTGAAAAGGAATCTGACAATATTGCTCTTATCGTCTCTATTCGACTTTTCGAAAAGGAGTATCGACCTCATCAACCTTTCCAAATTATTACAAGTGCTAAAAGTAGGTTGAGTGCAGATAAGCTTAGAAAATTGGGAGCTGATAGTGTAGTCTTACCAACAGCCCTAACCGCCCAGAGAATTAGCACGGTTGCAGTTCGTCCCGACTTTGAAAATCTCTTAGAAAGTTTCCTCTATTCCAATGATACAGCCATTGATATTGAAGAGGTATTTGTCCCCAAATATAGTTGGGTTGTTTTACAGAGATTGAAAGATATAAAACTTAGGACATTGCTAAATGTTTCTATTGTAGGTATCAGAATGAAGGAAGGGAGTTTTATTCCAATGCCAAAAGGAGATACTCTAATCACTGCTGAATCAAACCTATTGGTGATTGGAAAAATAGTCGATTTGAAGAATGTAAAAAACATTATCAATAGAACAGAAAAACCTAAATAATAGATACTACATACATTCTTTAAATAATAATGTGATTGATACGATATATATCGTATATTCAAAATTGAAAAGGATAATAATGAAGTTTTATAAACAAGCTACAATATCCATCATTGCTCTCATGATATTACAGGGCTGTAATATAGACGATACCAGTGATAATAATGATGGTAGTGGCAACACTACTAATGCTAGTATGTCTTACAATGGCAATAGTCAGAATATTAGTTCTGGAACTGGAAATAGTAAGAATATTAGTTCTCAAAATGACCAGAATGAATACAAACAACATGGAAACAATGACCGAGACAACAGATATGGAAACAATGACCGAGACAACAGATATGGAAACAATGACCGAGACAATAGATATGAAAACAATGATCGAGACGACCGGGATAAACGATACGGTCAAAGGGAAATAAAAAAGACTACCGCCTATTTTGGAGATAAAGAAAATAATAGAATTGTTGTAGTTGATGTTGAGAACATGAAACTAATAGATGAAATCTATACAGGACATGAAAAGAGCTATGCAGCTGAGGTTGTCAAGATAAAAGGTCAAGGTCACTCCAAAAATAAAAAATTATATGTAGATAATAGAGGAAGTGATGCTATTGATGTTATTGATAGCTCTACAAACTCAATTATTAACACTATTGATATTCCATTCCACCCAAGAAGTATGGATATAAATAAACATACTGGTTTAGTATCAGTTTCAGGAACGGACAAACCAATGGTAGCCATTATTGATGGTCGCACTGATAAACTATTAGCCGTTGCTGGTCGTGATGAGGTTACATACCCAACCACAAGTGGGCATAGTTATGTATCAAGTGGAACACTTGCATCTGGACACCCTCACTGGTTAGATGATGAACACTTTGTAGTTATAGATAGACAGGCTATGAAAATTACTACTTATAAATTGGTGAATAATGGAGATGAATATAGTGCTGAAAAGATTAATGAAATTGATACACCTTCACCTGTCCATAATCTTATACCGCCTGATGTTCATGGAATGAAAGGACATAACAAAAATGGACGATACTTCCCTATTTTCTATGCAACAGCTGAGGGGTCTGATAGTGCTTATCCATCTGTCCTAAAATTGTATTTCGAACCAAATAAAGGATTATCTATCCTTGAAAATTTAGAAATCAAACAAGATGGCTTATCTAAAAATGAGATGGGAGTTCATCACCTCAATTTTATTAAAAGAACTCAAAAAATATATGTTGGTTCAGACGAAGGAACTCTATTCGTAATCGATTATTCTACTTCTCCAATGAAGATAATTAAAACTTTACAAGCTGGTAAAGGTGCAGGACACACTGCTGAAATGGAACATAGTAGAGCTGGTGATATTGCTATTGTCATAAACCATAAAGATAGCTTTATAACAATTATGGACACTTACAACGATACAAAAATTGCAGATGTTGAAGTTAGCAAGTTGCCAAAAGATAAAATAGGCAAGGTTCAAACTCAATCCCACCCTAAATATCATTTTTCAGAAGATGGGCGATATTTCTACATGTTCCTAACCGAGGAAGGTGCTTTTGTCAAAGTTGATTTAACAACTTATAAAGTTGTTGATAGATTAGAAATTGGCGGAAAAATCGCTATGGGTAGTTTCATAGAGGAACATTAATATTGATGGTGGAGTTTTACTCCACCCTCTAAATAGCAACTCTTTCTAATCCTCATTATAAATCTGACTATCCCTCTCTAATCTTCTCATAACATTTCAACCTCTTAAATAGTTATCAAGTATAATATTTTTAATTTTTATTTTATAAATCATATTTCCAAAAGGCATTTAATGGCTAAATACCAACTTTTATTTCATAAAGACTTTCCTAAGGATTTACCGATTTTACAAAAAACCCTTAAACAGTTGACTAATGGATATTTCCAAAATGTGAAAATTATCAATGGTAAATTTAGCAGGATTAAAGTTGATAAAAGTAATAGAATACTTTTCAAGTTCCACCATAAACAACGAAAAGTAATATTAGTATTAGAATATATTGAAAAACATAACTACTCAATCTCTAAGTTTTTAAGAGGAAAACCTATTAATGAAAGTGAGTTCTATATCCCCAAACCGAATAAAACACCGCAAACTCAACATAAAGATAATGGGGATAATAAAAAACTTTCACAGCTTACACACCAAAATAGAAGCACAATTCTAAAAGGTTGCACAGGTTGCGGTAAAACTCAGGCTTTAATAAATCAAATATGTAATTTTGCTAAATTGCATAAGAAAATTATTTATGTGTCTCATTCAAAAAATCTTATTAAAAGTGTCCAAGAACAATATAGGTCATTGCAATGTCCATATAATAGTCGTATCAAATTTCAAACTTTTAACGACCTCATCAATATATCCAACTATGTAGATTTTCGTAAGTTTCAAGATTTCGCATTTAGATACAAGTTGAAAGATAAAGATATTGAAAAGTATTATGAAGAGTTTCACGGAGTAATTACAGCAGTCCATAATAAACCTTATCTATCAAGAGATGAATATTTGAAACTTGGAAAAAATGAGGCGGTATTCCCAAAATCAAATAGAAATCATGTTTATGATGTATTTGAAAAATACCTTGAATACTTAGATAAAAACAGATTAATAGACCAAAATATCTATATATCTTCTAAACTAAATATTGCCCAAACTCAGAACCGTTTTCATTTAGTTATTATTGACGATGTTCAAAATTTTACAACTGCTCAAATCAAATTTTTAACAGAACTTGGCGAATACTATATTCTATCAGGTGATACCCATCAAATGGTCAATTTGACTTTTTTCTCTTGGACAAAGATTAAAAACTTATTTCAAATTGGGAAAGATGAAGATAGTGTTATTGTCTTTGAAAACAGTTATAGAATACCCACTAAGATAGTTGATGTTGCTAATAAGTTACTTGACATTAAACAATCACGATTTAATTTAACAGATAAAGAGACAAGTATTTCAATAAATTCAATATCTGATAAACCTGGAAATATCTATTTTTTCAAAAGAGATAAAGTAAATGAAATTAAAAAAGAGATTCAACATAAAAAAAACATTGTGATTATAGCTTTTGACAAAAGAATGAAAATGGAAGCAAAAATATTTTTTGAACATAAGATATTAGATACCCCTAATATATTGACTATCCAAGATGTGCAGGGTTTGGAATATGACAATGTTGTATTGTTCAATTTTGTGTCTGCAAATAAAAAAGTATTTGACCAAACTATTAACCGCTCACAATATATCCCTTCAACAATGTATATTAATGCTCTCTATTCAGCTATTACTCGTAGTAAGAAGAATCTGTATATTGTTGAAAATGACTACCATCGTATTTGGGAACTATTAGGAATAGTTAAACAAAGGAAAAAGAGAGATGTAAAAAGTAAATTTTCCAATGATATACAACGAAATCAACAATATAAACAGCAACCAATATCAACTAACTTACAACCGATTAAGAAAAATAGAGAGAAACTAGATGAAAAGCAATATTTCGAACAACTTTATAAAAATGTTTTTAGCGATAAATCTAATCCGAATATGAAACAAAGACTATTCAAACATGCAAAGAAATTACAAAAGATAGATGTAATAAAAAAGATGGCTGATGAATTAGATTACAAACAGGCTAGAATTTACATATATGGAAACATAGAAAAAGAAGACACAACAGAAACAGTAACCGATAACACAACCACAAACAAGGAACTGCTAAACAATATCGATAACTTCGATACAACATCAATCAAAAGAATTCTAAAAAACTACAATGAGAAAGATATAGATATATTTGACAAGCCTCACAATATTTCAACTGGCAAATGGTCATCTCCACATTTTAGACAGCAAGTTCATGATAGAGCCTTGAAAGTTAAAAATCTACTTATTGCAATGATACAGATACTATTAGAAGAAAATAGCAACTTAGATATTACTCCAATTTTTGAATATGCTAAGAACAATAATCACAATGATGTTATTAGCACTTTGCAGAAATTTATGGAATAATGATTATATAGTAGCCATATTAGGAGTTTGGTATTGCAAAGATTGATATTCTATATTTTAGTAATCACTCAAATAGTTTTTGGGGCAATTGGAGAGTTTGATATATCTTCTCCAACTCACACAATAGGAGTTGCTTCTAATCAGAAGTCTATCACTATTGCATGGACAACTCCATCAGTCGGAGATGGGGAGAAGCTAGGTAAATACCTTTGGAAATTTGATAAAAATACCACTTCAAATTTAGAAGATGACAACTCAGCTAATGAGGTTTCAGCTTCTACAAATTCCATCACTATCCCTATAAATGAAGAGGGGGAATTCTATTTCCATATTTTGCCAGTTCTGGAAAATGGAGATGTTGGAGTTGATAAAACTTTTGGAAAAATTGTAGTCGATTGGACTCCTCCTGCTGTCTCCTACTCCTCGCAAGTTTTGGAAAATGGAGAGGTTGAGATAACTCTCTCATCTCCTGAAAGTGGAGTAACTATATATTACACCATAGACGGCTCTAATGTCGATACCAATTCGACCAAATATAGTAATCCATTTAAACTCTATCTACCAAAAACTCTCAAATTTCGAGGGGTAGATAGTGCTGGGAATTGGAGCGGTGAAATCGCAAAATATGTAGATGTCAATTACATAGGAAATATAGCAAAAGTAAAGAATGTAGAATATGGAGCTACCATCGCTACAAGTAGTAAAAACGGGGCTGATACCATTATTCCAACCCTCGAAATTACCGCTCCAAAGTTGGCATATTACAGATATAGAATTGATGGAGGCGGTTACTCCGAATATGTAACCTCATCGGAAAAGATAGATATATCCAAGCTATCAGATGGAAACCACACCATCTATATTCAAGGTAGAGACGAGCTAAATAACACCCAAACAGCCCCAACTATCTTCAAATTTACAATAGACAATACCCCGCCAGTTGTAACTGGATATATAGACAATACCAAAATCGGAGAGAGAAATATCTACCCTAACAATATAGAACTACTCCTATCTACAAATGAATCCAACTCCACTATTAGATATACATTGGACGGAGATACTCCATCTAAGAACTTTGGATATATCTATTCTAAACCTATCTCTATTACAGATAGTAAATTGGTAAAAGTTATCTCTTATGATGCTCTTGGAAATATCGGTTCAGTGGCTGAATTGAATATCTCAATTGATAGAGTTCCTCCAACCACTCCTAAGATATTTGATGGTAACGGAGAGTTGGATAGCAATAGTTCAGCATATTATCAAGGGAAATATATCTATCCTCTACCTCAAAAATTTCACTTCTCATCTTCTGATAACTACACCCCTACCCCTAAGGTCTATTGGGAAAAGGAGGGGAAAACTCCAAATATTTACACATCTTCAACAGGAGATATTTTGGTCTCCTCTTCCACAATTCTAAAATATATAGCAGTCGATGAGGCTAATAATAGCTCTCCTATTGGAGTAAAAACTATTGTGATTGATGAGGTAGCTCCTAAGTTTGGACAACCTAAGTTTTCAGAAGACTGCCCTATTGTTGATGGGGTCTATGTTTGTGTGAATAACCAATTAGAAATATCCCTCTCGACTATTGAAAACGAAACCCCCGATGAGGTGGCTATCTACTATACCACCAACGGAGATACTCCTAATAGAAACTCTCTACAACTTTCAAAAGATGGAAATATCACCTTACATCTTTCGACTAATGAGAAGATATTCAAATATATAGCATATGACAAAGTTGGTAACCACTCAGAGATAGGAGAGATTAGGGCGAGATATGACATCAACGGAGCAAATGGAGCAAATGCAATAGGGGTTGTTTTATCGATTGATGACAATAGTAGTATAAATGGCTCAGTTCAAGAGATAGGGGTAACGATTGTAAATGGTGGGGCTGAACCTATCTACTATTACAAAATAGATAATGGAAACTATTCTCACGAGAGCAACCTATCCAAAGGGGTTGATGTTTCCAATTTAGAAGATGGTTGGCATACCCTTTCAGTGGTAGCATTTAATGGGGAATTCAATTCGAGTGTAAATAGTATCTCTTTCTATAAAGACACCACCCCTCCAACAGAGCCAACTATCCAAGTGAATTGGGTCTCTCTCGATAGTATCGCCTCTATCTCAATTACAACCGACGACCCTAATAGCACCATCTTTTACTCTCTCGATGGAGCTACACCTAATCGCAATTCGCTGGAATATAGTAGTCCTTTCTCCATCTATAAGACAACTACAATCAAGGCTGTCGCTATCGATAAGGTTGGAAATAGTAGCAAAGTAGTTACCAAATTTGTCCAGTTCCAAACTTCACAAGTCGCAGAAGAGATAGACGAAAATAGTTCCGAGCTGAATACTTCACAAGAGACCAATATTACAAGTGAAACTAATATTACACAAGAGACCAATATCACAAGTGAAACCAATATCACAGATGAAACCAATATTACAGATGAAACCAATATTACAGATGAAACCAATATTACAAGTGAAACAAATATCACAAATATAGGGACAGCCACACCAGAAGAGGAAGAGGCGGGAAATATTGTAGATATTCAAGAAACTGAAAGCGGTCAAAAATTGACTATCGAAAATAGCAAAGGAGAGATTCAAAATATAGATATAAATTACTCTAAACAGAATGTAGAGATTGTAGATAGAGAAGATGGAGGACGAGAATTTAGGTCAGACAATTCAAAAATTGTTGTATCTCCAAATGGTGCAGTCTCTGGGAATATAGGCAATATCAATTTAGATATTTCATCAAACCTATTGAAAAATATATCTATGGATAATGGAGTTCTCAATTTTGAGAGCGATACTATTCAAATTCAAATGAAATCTTCTCCTGGTGCTATTGTGATAGAGTTATGGAAAGATGAAGAAAAAATATATTTTCCAAAAATTGACTTTGAGAAAGGGACAGATGCACAAGTTCGGATTATTCGCAAACAAGATAATTCGATAGATATAGAAGTTACTTTCTCACTCAATGGAAAATTAGAGTTTTGAAAAATTGGAGTTTTAAGATGAGATATATACTATTGACAATATACCTACTTTCTCTAATAGGTTGTAGCGGTTCTTCTGGTGATTCAGATAGTGTTGAGGTAACGATAGATACCAATGGTTCTGGTAGTGTCGAAAGTCCAGAGGAGGAAAATATTTCCAATGGGAGTAACGAACCCAAAGAATCTGATATAGAAATAGATAGCCAAACCGATGAAATTCATGCAAAACAAAATATAGAGATGGAAAGAGGTAAAGTATATATACTCAATCACGGAGATAGAATTCAGGAGATAGATAGAGCAAAAATCAGAGTTGTCAAAAATTCAGAAGCTGATAATTTCAGAGTTACCTTGATAGATGGAGAAGCAAAAATTATTAGGGGTAATAATTGAGTTTGGATATTCTATTTATTCTACTCTTAGGTTTAGCTATCGGTTCATTTCTCAATGTAGTTATTCACCGAGTTCCAAAAGGGGAATCGGTAGTTTTTCCATCGTCCCACTGCCCAAAATGTGGAGTGAAATTGAGATTTTGGCACAATATCCCAGTTCTCTCTTGGCTATTCCTTCAAGGGCGGTGTGGGTTTTGCAACTCTAAAATATCGGTTCGCTATCCAATAGTGGAGAGTTTAACAGGGGCTATATTTGTAGTCCTATATCTAAAATTGGGATTTACATCTCAATTTTTAATAATGGTCTCTCTCTTTTCAACTCTCTTAACATTGGCAGTAATCGATTTGGAATATAGAGCAGTTCCCGATAGTCTAAATCTATTGGCTTTAACTCTTGCAATTATCCACCCTCTCAATTTGAATCTGATTTTTGAAACTCTTCAAAATAGCCTAATCTTTGGAGGGGCTTTCTCTTTTCTGCGATTCTATGTCTCTTTTTTCGTAGGAAAAGAGGCAATGGGAGAGGGGGATATTATGGTAGCTGGAACAATTGGAGCTATATTAGGAATTTGGACAGGAACATTCGCTATTTTTCTCTCCTCAATTTTGGCAATCCCTGTAATTTTGCTAACTAAACAGCGAGAGATGCCATTTATCCCTTTTCTCGCTCTCTCTCTTTTCATTGTCTATCTCTTTGAAAAAGAGGTAATATCTTTCCTAAATTACTTACTATATTGAAGGACTTAGATAGTGTTTGAACATCAAATTCCAGAAGGGGGAAAAATCTATTTTGGAGAGGTGGCTAAGAGAAAACGAGAGATAGAGAATATCGCCTCTCAACTCTTCTATAAAAATAGTTTTCAGGAGATGGTAACCCCCCTGTTTTCCTACCACCAAATCTCCTCTCTACCTCATCAGCAACTAATCCATTTGACGGATAAGAGTAATAATCTGATGAATTTACGAGCCGACAACACTATTGATATAGTAAAAATACTACTTAAACGGATTGGAAAAAATAGCCAAAATAGTAGATGGTTCTATATCCAACCTATCTACCGCTACCCCTCTGTTGAACAGTATCAGATAGGTGCAGAAATTATTGGAGGTGGAGATTTAGGAGAGGTTCTCAATCTCAATATTGCTATCTTCAAACAGCTCAACTTTTTCCCAACCCTCCAAATCTCCAATGTGGCAATTCCTAAAAAAATATCCCAATATCTGGATATACCGATAGAAGTATTTAAAAATATCGAAATAGGGAAAATTCTATCTCTGGATATAGAGTGGTTGAATCGGCTCCTATATCTGGAAAATGTAGAGGAGATAGATAGAGTTATTTCAATAGTTCCAAATGAGATAGTTGATGAGGTCGAAAAGATAAGGCAAATTGTGAAAACTATCCAGTGGAGAGATATAAAAATAGCTCCCCTCTACTATTCCAAAATGGACTATTACGATAATCTGATTTTCCGATTTATCAAGGGAAATAGAACCATATCGAGGGGCGGAAACTATTCGATTGAGAATAACCACTCTGTTGGATTTGCAATATATACCGATGAACTACTATCGGAATGGTAGAATATTGGAAAATATAGACAAGGAGCAAATATGGTAATAGATGATAAGTTGCTAAGCAAATTGGAAGAGTTGTCTCATTTGAAGGTAGCACCTGAAAAGAGAGAGGAGATAAAAGAGGAGTGAGAATTTGAATCAGTTAGATACTGATGGTCTGCCGGATAAGTTTTCAATGAGAGATACCTATTCCCACCTAAGAGATGACAATATAGAAGTGGATAAAAATATTGGTAAATCGGTAGTAGAAAACTCTCCAAAATATCAAGATAGCTCTTTTGTAGTTCCTCGAATAGTTTAAGGATAATTTAAGGGTTTATCAATAAAATTCCACTTGAAAATTTTGAATGGCATTCCGAATTAGCTCAGTGGTAGAGTAGGTGGCTGTTAACCACTTGGTCGCTGGTTCGAATCCAGCATTCGGAGCCATTTTCTTCTACTTTAAATTATGACTCCTGAATACCTCAAACAGAAAGAAAATGCTCTCAAAATCCAGAGGTCAGTTTCCAATATCATTTGGCTAGATGGATATGAGGATTTTCACGGCTTGATTTTGCTAGTTTCCAACTCTCTATATGTTTCAGCAATAGAACTTTCACTATTCAATATCTTTGGCAAAAGTGAAATACCAGAAAAGGATTTACTATCTCTCAAACAAGAGATATTAGACGAACAGGTAAATATATCAGGTATCCATAATATATTTGCCGATATTGATAACTTTCAAGGCTCTCTATTCACTTCTGAAAAACTCCGCCAAAAATTTTTAGATAGAGTTAAAAGATATATCGACTATTCTAAGCTATTTGGAGTTAGCCATCTAAGTCTGGACTATGCAGATTTTCTAAGACTGGACGGAGTAGATAGAGAGGTAGCCGATGAGGTATTTATCTCCCTCCTTGAACAGATAGATAAGTTTTCTGGTGGAGAGGTAGAGGTTCATATAGTCCCTACAAGTTCCCATATTCGAGACTATCTAAATAACTATGTTGAAGCTATCGAACTTCTAAAAAGTGCTAAACATCTGAAAAATATTAGAGTTTTGGTGGATTTAAAAGAGATATTCGATACTCTCTCGTTTGATTTGAAATATTTCAAAGACCACCACCACTATTTGACCCATTTCCATGTTTCAAACTTGGACGGAGGTCCTGTTACTTTCGATGATATTCCACTCCACAACAAAATAGTAAATGTCTCATACAGCAAAGACTATACCAATAAATTTTTTGTAATGAAGGTAAAGAATTTACCAGACTCAGAAAAAGAGAAGTTAGCAAACTACACCCAATATATCCATGTATTTAAAGAGATTTACCAAGTCCCTTTGGAGTTGAGTCCATTCTGTTCTCGCCTCTTTCCAAACCTCGTA
>JYMV01049762.1_pt1 | contig 12109 bp, 9 predicted proteins | sample 338911 | NCBI WGS metagenome assembly JYMV01 (sample SAMN03354496, study PRJNA234377) | hydrothermal vent metagenome | biome: Deep sea; feature: Hydrothermal plumes at the Eastern Lau Spreading Center, Western Pacific Ocean; material: Seawater | place: Tonga | collected 2009 | depth 2000 m m | reverse complement strand
ATCTTGTTGACGGAAATGATCTGACCGAGGATGAAATGGTTTCCTCCATGACCGAGATCATGGAAGGAGAAGTGACGGATTCTCAATTGGCCGCGTTTTTGACAGCGTTACATGTAAAAGGCGAAACTGTTGCTGAAATTGTCGGTGCGGCCCGTGTGATGCGGGCAAAAGCGGAAAAACTCAATATCAAATCGACTCCTCTGGTGGACACTTGTGGGACGGGCGGGGACGCGGCTGACACCTTCAATATATCCACCGCCAGTGCCCTGGTTACGGCAGGGGCTGGGGTAAAAGTAGCCAAGCATGGCAACCGGGCTGTATCCAGCCGGTCCGGGAGCGCGGATGTCTTGAAATGCCTGGGGGTGAATCTGGATGCCAACCTCTCAACCGTGAAACGTTGTGTTGATGAGGCGGGAATAGGTTTTCTGTTTGCTCCTTTAATGCATAAAGCCATGAAACACGCCGCCGGGGTTAGGAAAGAACTGGGGTTTCGCACAATTTTCAATCTGTTGGGGCCCTTGACCAATCCGGTCGATGCCCAGGCCCAGGTGCTAGGTGTTTTTGATGTTAAATGGGTTCAGCCTCTGGCGGCAGTTCTTCGAGACTTAGGTTGCAGTCGTGCGCTGGTAGTTCATGGCACTGATGGTTTGGATGAAATCACCCTGACTGGTGAAAGCCGGGCTGCAGAATTAAAAAATGGGGAAGTAACGAGCTATAACCTTGATCCTGATGAACTTGGTTTTGAATATTGCTGTTCAAATGATCTCAAAGGAGGAACCCCTGAAGAAAATGCCGCAATAATCCAGGAAATACTGAATGGAGAAAAAGGGCCTAGGAGGGATATCGTAGTCTTAAACTCCGCGGCGGCTATTTATGTAGCAGGGAAAGCGGACTCTCTGGATTTGGGAGTCCAACTGGCTGTTAATTCCATTGAATCAGGGAAGGCGCGGGATAAACTGGAAGATCTGTGTAGAATTACAAATTCTTAAAATGTCGAATATACTTGATAAGATTTTCGCGGATAAACAAAAGGAACTGGCAGGTACGAAACGCAATCTACCTTTGTCGCAACTCAAACAGCGCATCAGGGATCAGGCGCCCGTCCGTGATATTTTCAAGGCCCTTAATGAGGGGAAGCATTCCAAAATAATCGCGGAAATTAAACGGCGGACGCCGTTTAAGGGAGAACTCCGGGAAAATTTTAATGCCCTTGAAATCGCCGGGGATTATGTCAAGCATGGAGCGGTCACACTTTCTGTTCTGACAGAAAGCAATTATTTCGGCAGTCATATTGGAATCTTGACAGAAGTGAGGCCAATCGCACCGATTCCATTACTCCGCAAAGATTTTATTAGCGATGAATACCAGGTTTATGAATCCAGGGTGCACGGAGCGGACCTGTTTTTGTTGATCTCTACCTGGTTGGACCAAAACCAATTGACCGACCTGCTTCTGTTGGGAAAGGAATTGGGCCTGCCGGCATTAGTGGAAACGCATAACGAATGGGATATGGAGAAAGCCTTCGAGGCCAAGGCGAATTTGATAGGCATCAACAACCGCGATCTCACTAATGGCAAAACCGATTTGAATATTGCCAGACGCTTAATACCGATGGCATTGCAGGAACCGGGTAACACCCTGGTCTGTGAAAGTGGCATTAGCGGCAGGGAAGAGATAGAAGAGTTTGAAAAATTGGGGGCGCATGCATTTTTAATCGGGGAAAGTTTGATAACCTCGAAAAATATTCCTGAAAAATTGAGAGAACTTTCCACTGGGCGTGGCCAGCGTGACGCTGGACTCAATGGGCAATAACTCTCTCTGGCGAGCAAAGAGTTGTCTGGGCTTGAGGGGCTCTTGCCCAACTGCCTCCCCTCCTAAGTGGTGGCGAGCAAATAGTTTTCTCGGCTTAACCCGTTCTTGCCAGTTGCCTCTACGGCTAGCAGCCACTAGGCGTGAGGCCAGTGAAAAATGACAATGGTGATTCGCAATCCACAAGTTAAAGTTAAAATCTGCGGGATGACACAATTAAAGGACGCTTTGTTTGCCGTGGAACAGGGTGCGGATGCTGTCGGTCTTATTTTCTATAATAAGAGTCCGCGCTCGGTTACCATGAAGGTGGCTCGGGAAATAATATCGAAACTGCCTCCTTTTGTAGATACGGTTGGGGTTTTTGTCAACGAAACCGTTGAACGGGTGAACAAGATTGCAGAATATTGTGGCCTGGACCTGGTGCAGTTGCATGGTGAAGAGTCCCCGGCGTTTTGCCGGAAAATTCATCGACGCGTGATCAAAGCCTTTCGCATTAAAGACCTGCAATCTTTTAAGAGGTTGGAGAAATATCCTGTCAGCGGTTTCCTTCTGGATACATTTTCCGAAAATCTATATGGGGGAACAGGAAAAGTTTTTGACTGGAACCTGGCTCATCGCGCTAAAAAAATGGGTCCGATTATCCTGGCAGGAGGACTGACTCCTCGCAATATTCGACAGGCCATCATTCAGGTTCGGCCTTATGGGGTTGATGTGTGTTCGGGAGTGGAAAAAGAACCGGGAATCAAAGACCCTGAAAAGGTTCGCTCGTTTCTAAAAAATATCAGATCTGGGAGTAAACCATGAAACCGCATAAATTGCCTGATTCGCGCGGGCATTTTGGAAAATTTGGCGGCAAGTATGTCATTGAAACCCTTATGCCCGCTCTGCAACAGTTGGAACAGGTTTATGAGGAGGCAAAAAACGATCTGCAATTTAAAAAGGATCTGGACTATTACCTGAAACACTATGTCGGCCGCCCCACCTCACTTTATTTTGCCCAGCGTCTTACGGAACATCTTGGCGGCGCGAAAATTTATTTAAAGCGCGAAGATCTGACTCATACCGGGGCGCATAAAATCAACAATACGATCGGTAGTGCTCTTTTGGCCCAAAGGATGGGTAAAAAAAGGGTGATCGCCGAAACCGGAGCAGGGCAACATGGTGTCGCAACAGCTACTGCCGCTTCATTGTTCGGACTGGAATGCGATGTGTTCATGGGTGAGGAAGATATGCGAAGACAGGCACTCAATGTTTTTCGCATGCGGCTTTTGGGGGCGACGGTCATCCCTGTCACCGCTGGAACGCGAACACTTAAAGATGCTACCAGCGAAGCCATTCGAAACTGGATCACCACCGTTGATAGTACACATTATATTATTGGTTCGGTGGTGGGTCCGCATCCTTACCCCATGATTGTCAGGGATTTTCAAAAGGTGATCGGAGAAGAGGCCAACGAACAGTTAATTGAAATGGAAGGCAGACTGCCCCATACCTGTGTAGCCTGTGTGGGGGGTGGCAGTAACTCCATAGGGCTGTTTTATCCATTTTTGGAGAAAGAAGAAGTTCGCTTGGTAGGAGTCGAGGCCGCCGGTCTGGGTCTGGATACGGATAAACACGGCGCATCCCTCACCAAGGGGTCGGCAGGTGTTCTACATGGAATGATGAGCTATCTCCTCCACGATGAGGATGGTCAGGTGACCGAAGCGCATTCGATTTCGGCGGGACTGGATTATCCGGGTGTGGGTTGCGAGCATAGCTATCTCCGGGAATCGGGCCGGGCTCAATATGTCACGATCACTGATGAGGAAGCGATGGAAGGTTTTAAACTGCTTTCCATTCAGGAGGGAATCATTCCGGCTCTTGAGTCGGCGCACGCTATCGCACATGTGATGAAAATGGCTCTCTCTATGAAAAAAGATGAAATCATTCTGGTTTGCCTCTCAGGCAGGGGCGACAAAGACGTGAACGAGGTGGCGGATAGAATGGGAGTTTCGTTGTGAGCCGGATACAGGAAAGATTAAACCGTTTAAATGGCAATAAGGCCCTGGTCGCTTTTTTTACTGCCGGGGATCCGGACCTGTCCGCGTCAAAAGAAATTTTTTCCGTGGTTGAGAAAAGTGGGGCCGATATCATCGAAATCGGTGTCCCGTTTTCGGATCCTCTTGTGCAAAACGGAACCACCTTGAAAAAGATTATCAATTTGGTAACAGAAATCAGGGGCCAGTCGCAGTTGCCGATCGTTCTCATGACCAGTTTCAATCCCGTTTTCGTTTATGGTCAGAAAGAATTTGTGGAGGATGCGGTAAAGGCGGGAGTGGATGGGGTGATTGTGCCGGATCTTCCACCAGAAGAAGCGGATGAGTTTCTCAGTTATGCAAATGAAAAACAACTGGATATGATTTTTCTTTTAGCGCCTACCAGTACCCCGGAGCGAGTCCAGTGGGTTGGGAAGATCAGTAAAGGTTTCATTTATTATGTTTCGCTTACGGGAACCACGGGAACGAAAACCGCGCTCGCTAAAAATCTTCAAGAGAAAGTCACTGCGATCAAAAGTAAGGTACAGCTCCCGGTGCTGGTGGGGTTTGGAATCTCAGGACCCGAGCAGGCCCAGGAAGCCGCGCAATGCTCAGATGGAGTGATCATTGGTAGTGCCATCGTCAAAATGATCGAAACTCACTCCGATCCAGTCGAGCGTAATAGAAACATCGCCGATTTTGTATCCGGCATTAAAAAAGCCCTCACTAACGGTTTCTGAACCTGAGCCGGAGCAACCTCCATGCCTTCCCGGATTTCGGTCATCATTCCTGCTTATAACGAAGAAGATTCCATCGGATTGGTTCTTGACGCCCTACCGCAAAACCTGATTCATGAAATTATTGTTGTCGATAATAATTCGACCGATGATACCGCCCGGTCTGCCAGTGAAAAAGGTGCACGGGTCGTTGCGGAAAAAAGAAGGGGTTATGGTTCTGCCTGCCTGAAGGGAATTTCTGAACTGGATAATCCGGATATCGTGGTGTTTCTAGATGGGGATTTCAGTGACTACCCGGAAGAAATTATCCAACTGGTTGAGCCGATAGAATCCGGAAAAAAGGATTTTGTTTTGGGTAGCCGGATGCTGATTCCCGAAAGCCGCTCCGCACTGTTACCGCAATCGCGTTATGGCAACCAATTGGCCGTGTTTTTAATGCGCCTGTTTTTCCGACATAAGTTTACCGATCTGGGACCGTTCCGCGCCATTCGCTATGAATCGTTGAAAGCCATTGCCATGCAAGATGCCAACTTCGGTTGGACAGTGGAGATGCAGATCAAAGCGGTTAAAAAAGGATTGCGAATTATGGAAATTCCTGTGAAATACCGGGAGAGGGTGGGGGTTTCCAAAATCACGGGGACCTTTTCCGGCACAATCAAGGCGGGCGCAAAAATTATTTACACCATTTTTAAGTATTTAATGACCTGACTTCATGTCAGTGCTCTAACTGAAATTTCATGCTGTTTACCTCCTGCTTTTTCTTTTGGCATTCCCTTCAAGCTGACTGAATCAAATGATGGACATAGCGGAGTTTGCCAGAACCCCCAGGGATGTTTGGTATTGCAATGGAATCACGTTTTTCACCGTGGCAGAGATTTGCAAAAACCTGTTATGGAAAACTGGGTTAGCCGGTTGGGGCCGGTTAGTGGAATTTCGCTATATGGCTTTGAATTTTTTCTCCCAATGGGTCCGAGAGTGCCATCTTGTAAATGACGTTGATAAGCAACACCATTACTGCCAGCAGGGTGAACGACAGGACATAATGGGAAACAGGTTTAGCTGGTTTTCTTTTTGGATAGGTGGTTTGCACGGTTTTCCTCCTTGAATAGGTGCATTGTTCTTCCCTTGCTTTTCGGCTGAAAACATAATTTTCATTATGCCTGCCTGCATTTAGTAAATTAGTCCCCCAAATTCAGGTCTTTTCAAGCTTTCTGTTTTACGGCACCTCTAAAAATTATTCACACCATCTTCAAGTATTTGTTAACCTGATTTCATGTCAGCGTTCCAGCTAAAATTTTATGCTGTTTTCCTGCTGGTTTTTCTTACGGCTTTCCCTTCATTTGGTTTGGCAGAAGATATTTCTGCTTTGGTTGCCAAGCGGTTGAGCCGGGACGGAAAGACTCTGGATCTCAGCGGATTGAAAATTGGTACATCGGGAGCGAAACAGCTGGCAGGGATGGAGTCCATTGCCGGGATAACCACTCTTTACCTGCAGGGAAACAAAATTAAGTATCGGGGTATTAAGGCACTTGCCAAGTCTCCGAATCTGGCTGGATTGAAACATTTGGATCTATGGGGAAATATGCTGGGCGACCTGGGTCTGAAAGCCATTTCAGAGTCGCCTTATCTGGTGCAATTGGAATCCTTAAAGCTGTGGAAAAACGAAATCAGTGATGACAGCATTGGACTGATGGTGGCTTCAAAAAATTTTACCAATCTGAAGACCCTCATGCTGAACGATAATTTGATTAGCCCAGAGGGGGCTGAAATTCTTGCCTCCGCTGATGGGCTTACGCAGTTAACGACATTGAACTTATTTCGTAATGAAATCGGTGATGAAGGGGCACTGGCTTTTGCCAATTCCCAAAACTTTCCCAATCTGGAATCGTTGTATATGGGTCAAAATAATATCACCGATCAGGGGGCTGTCGCCTTGATTGAGTCCCAATATTTTCCCCAATTAAAAGTTCTGGATTTGGCGCTGAATCCATTAAGCGAAGCCACAACAATGGCGGCCTTCAAGGCCAACCGTAAGAGAAAAGTGCAAATTATCTACCGCTAACCGGCGTAGCCGCCAGTGGCAATGCGGCTGTGACGCTAACGCGACCGCCGAAGGCGTGGGGCCAGTAGCCGTGATATTTTTCCTTAGCTTTCGTGCCCCGCAGGGGTAAATGGCTCAATTTGGCTAGCAACAACTCATCTCGGCTGAAAGAGTTTCTGCCAGTTGCCCCTGCGGCTAGCGGCCTCCCCTGCCAAGGGAGCCCAGTCTTGAATATGAGATATCATGTCTTACTAGAAATTTCGATCCTGTTTATTTTTTTCCTTGGATCTGTTTTCTCTCCGTCTGATGCCGCCGATTTTTTTCCTTACAAAGATGTGGGGGACGGTAACCCCGCAACATCGGTCATATTGACCCTGGTAGATGGGGTAGTGGTGGACCCGGATGGAAATATTTACCTGTCGCATCGTTCCAAAAACCGTATCAGAAAAATCACGCCAGATGGAATCATCACTACCATAGCGGGTAACGGGACTGCCGGGTATTCTGGAGATGGCGGCCCCGCGCTGGAGGCGGCCCTGAACTTTCCCGCAGGATTGGCACTGGATAGCGAGAATAATTTATATATCGCGGACCGCAATAACCACCGTATTCGCAAGGTTACGCCCGATGGCATCATCACCACCGTGGTGGGAACGGGTGCGCGTGACTTTGGCGGTGATGGGGGCCCGGCGTTGGCGGCCCGTCTTAACCTGCCGTCAGATGTTGAAGTGGGACCCAAAGGTAACATCTATATTTCTGACCGGTCCAACAATCGTATCCGCAAAGTGGACCAGGATGGAATTATCACCACCGTTGCGGGTTTAGGGTTGGCGGGTTTTGGTGGAGATTTCGGTCTGGCCATAGACGCTTTGCTGAAATATCCTTTTGGAATTTCGTTGGACCGGCATGGCAACCTGTATATCGCTGATCGGGGTAACAACCGAATTCGCAAGGTGGATACCCAAGGAATCATCACCACCTTTGCCGGTGACAGCATGCATTCGTTTGGTGGGGATTATGGCCCGGCTACCTATTCCAACCTGGCTTATCCTACGGATGTGGTGGTGGATGCAGAGGGTAATATATACATCGCTGACCGTAATAATAACCGAATCCGAAAGATAGACGGACAAGGGGTTATCACGACATTTATGGGGATAGGCGGGACCGATTTTAACGGTGATAACGAAATTGCTCCGGAGACCAGCCTGCACCTTCCTTTTGCGCTGGCAATTCACCCCAATCACCAGTTGGTTGTGGTCGATCGCACTCATTTTCGCGTGCGCAGTGTCGGGTTGAAAGATTATATCGTCACAACGGTCGCCGGTAATGGCAAATCGCTTTTTAAAGGGGATGGGGGGCCCGGACGGGGAGCTACGCTGAACACGCCTTCAGGAATTGTGGTCGACAGCCACAACAATATTCTGTTTGCTGATTTACAACACCACCGGATTCGCAAACTGGCTCCTGATGGCATCATTACCACGTTTGCCGGAAACGGGTTTGAAGGCAATGAAGGAAATGGGGGTTCGGCGTTGGAGGCAGCTTTGTTCTTGCCTTCGACAATTGCGATCGATCATGAGGACAATCTTTATGTGGTACACCGGCTTGGCAATGGCTGGGTCATTCGAAAAATAGATGCCGGAGGTACGATAACGCATTTTGCGGGTAATGGACAACAAGGCAGTGACGGGGATGAGGGGCTGGCGGTAGAGGCTTCGTTCTATACCATAAGTGATATTGCTACCGATAATGAAGGGAACGTGTATGTTTCAGATTCCTCAAACCGTTCGATTCGTAAAATTGGGCGGGATGGCATAATCCACATGGTGTTGGATGAGACCATGGTGTCGATGGGGGAAGAGTTTCATCCCAACAGTGTTTTGGTGGATGATGAGGGGACGATTTACTTTTCTGATTCAGGAGGTAGCCGGATCAGTAAATTGGGCACCGATGGGACCTTTCAAGTTATTGGTGGGAGCGGACAATTTAAGGACAACGGGGATAACGGTCTTGCGATTGATGCTGGCATCAGGTCTCCGGGCGGATTGGTTCTGGGCTCTGATGGGACTCTCTACCTGGCTGAAGAACAAACTGCTAGAATCAGAAAGATAGATGGGCGCGGCATCATTTCTCCGGTTACGGGAACCGGCGTACCGGGTTTTTCCGGAGACCGTGGGCCTGCCAACCAGGCTCAGGTGAAAAGTCCTTTCAGAATGGTTTTTGATAAAAACGGAAATTTGATTTTTACTGATCGGGACAACAACCGAATCCGAAAAATTGATGTTCAAGGCAATATTTCTACTCTTGCCGGTCACGGTAATTTTGGTTGGATGCAGGATGGTCTGGAAGTCAGAATAACCGTGCAGGACTTTCCTTAATATGCCGGTGGATCCTTTTTTAAAAAAGATTTTGCATATAACACTCCTATTTCTGTGGACTGTATTTTGTTGGAGTTTGGGCACGGCTTGGGCATTGAATGTCAATGAACTGGTCCTCAAAGAGCTGAAGGGAAATGGCACCTGGCTGGATCTCAGGTACAGCGGGACTTTTGGTGAGGAGGGGACTAAACAGTTGGCTAAATCTCGACTGTTAAGAAACCTGCGCTTTCTGGGTCTGCGAGAACATAATATCGGGGACGGGGGAGTGAAAGCCTTGGCTGCATCGAAGTATTTGAAAAACCTTGAAGGTCTCAACCTGTTTTATGGAAAAGTTGGACCTGAAGGAGCCAAAGCCATCGCTTCATCGGAGAATTTCAGTAGACTGAAATATCTTGGCCTGTGGGGCAATCCATTGGGAAAAGAAGGGGCTCGAGCCTTGGCGCAATCGACGACCCTGTCTCAGCTTTCTTCGCTGGACTTGACCGGCAGCAGTATTGGAACAGAGGGCGCGCGGGCGCTTGCCAAGTCGCAAATCCTTAAAAACCTCAAGGAGCTCAGGCTTGGGCACAATCAGTTGGGAACGGAAGGTGTCGAGCTTTTGGCCAGTTCTCCTTATTTGACCCAACTGGAAATACTGGACCTCTCTGAAAACGGAGTGGGACCTGGGGCGATGAAGGCCCTTATTGCCTCTGCCTGGATTTACAATTTAAAAGAGTTGCTGTTGAATAAAAACCAGATTGGAGACGAAGGGGTGAAAGCCCTGGTGAGTCGTTCCTTACCCTTGCAGAAACTGGATTTGCAGTGGAATGGGATTACCCGAGTTGGGGCGATTGCACTGGGAGGGGCGGTGGGAATGAAGCAATTAAAGCTCTTGGATCTTTGGGGAAATTTTATTGAAGAGGATGGTGTCCAAGCCATCAAACACTCAAAAACCCTCGGGCCTGTGACGAATCCGGTTTACCCTGGTGAACCGGAGCAGAATTAAATGAAATAGAGCAGGGGTGTTATAATCCTGCTTTGAATGAAGTGAAATAATGAAGAAGGGTTTTTGAATAGACTATGAACGTTTCTGAAATAGCGAAAAACGCCAATGCTTCCGCATTGGTTCTGGCGCATCTTTCCACCGATTTAAAGAATCAGGCTTTGGGGTTGATGGCGGATGCCCTGGAGGAGCATTGTGATGCCATTTTGTCGGCGAACAAAAAAGATTTGGAGTTTGCGAAAAATGAGGGAATTGCCAAAGCCTTGATTGCCAGGTTGGCCTTAAACGAGGAAAAAGTTCGTGGAATGGCAAAGGGTATTCGCAGTGTGGTGGCATTGCAGGATCCGGTTGGGAGGGTTAAAAGTGTCATGGAGATGGATCAAGATCTGGTGGTTGAGCAGGTCACTTGTCCGATCGGCGTGATTGGGGCGATTTTCGAGTCCCGGCCCGATGCGGTGCCGCAAATCTCCTCCCTGTGCTTCAAATCAGGCAATGCGGTCATATTGAAGGGGGGAAAAGAGGCGCAGAACTCCAATAAGGTGATCGTTAAACTTTTGGTGGAGGCGATAAGCAAAGTACCCGGTGTTCCCAAGTCTGTGGTTCAGATGATTGAGACGCGTGCGGAAGTCGTGGACATGCTTAAGGAAGAAAAATACATCCATTTGATTGTTCCCCGCGGCAGTAACGCCTTCGTGAAGTATATTCAGGAGAATACAAAAATCCCGGTTCTGGGACATTCCGAAGGAGTTTGCCACGGCTATATTGATAAATTCGCGGACTTGAATAAATCCTTTCGCGTATGCTTGGACTCGAAGTTGCAATACCCTGCGGCTTGCAACGCCATGGAGACACTTCTGGTGCACAAGGATATTTATGCAAAGATTTTGCCCGATTTAGTGGCAAAACTTAGAGAAAAACAAGTGGAATTGGTGGGGTGCATAAAAACCTGCAAAGTGGTGCCCGAGGTCTCCCCGGCCTGTGAGTCGGATTGGGATACGGAATATAACGATCTAAAATTGTCCATTAAAATTGTGGATAGTTTTTCTGAGGCCGTGAAATTTATCAATAAGCATGGTTCCGGGCACACCGATGTGATCCTTACAGAAGACCGGGATCGGGCAGACCGGTTTCTCAATGAGGTCAGTTCGGCCAGTGTCATGTGCAACGCATCAACCCGTTTTGCCGATGGTTTCCGGTATGGACTCGGGGCTGAAATCGGTATCAGCACGAATAGAACTCATGCCAGAGGTCCGGTTGGATTGGAAGGGTTGGTTATCTATAAATATAAACTATATGGCAACGGTCAAATCGCTGGTGATTATTCCGGCACCAATGCCCGCGAATTCACCCATAAACCTTTAAAGCCTACCAGTGCTATCATCAGTGCCCAAAAAAACCAACCCGTCCAAAAATAACCTAATGGAAATAGCGCTATATAAAAAATACGCCCCAATAAGCTATGTTTATCCGGAAAAAGGGCGAAGATGATATGTCCTCCATCCAATTGACCGATGGGTATCAGGTTCAAAGCGGTCACAAACATTCCTATCCATCCCGCAAACGCTATGGGGTGAAGATGGATATTCAAATCCGGGGACTGCGGATTCACCCCCAAGATCCATTCCGAGCAAAGATTTAATATCAGTGAACTTCCAAAATTAATTCCTTCAATACCCAACACTGGCGATACTTTTGAAAGGGACAGGCCATATATCAAAGTCGGCAGGGCTACGACAAAACCCGCTATGGGACCTGCGGAACCGATTTCCATCAGTACCCTACGGTTGGGTATAACCTGTTTGATCTGAATAAAGGCTCCAAAGGTTCCGGCAATAAAGACAGGCGGAGCAGGAATAAAATAAGGTAGCGTTGAACGGACCCCGTTTCTTCTGCTGGCCCAGTAATGCCCAAACTCATGCGCACCTAAAATTAGGATCAGGCTAATTGAAAACAGGAAGCCTCCGGACAAATATGTCGTTACCAAAGTTGTCGCCAGCAATAGGGAGAAGAGCCACCAGTTTTCTGTCTTTGCCACTTCTGGGTTGCAAGATTCACGGGGATTGAGTGCAGAGGAGTCAATTGAAAGAGGGATTTTATCAGAAAGGTTTTGATCGCTATGCTTCACATCAGAGGAATCAAGTGAA
>JYMV01047962.1_pt1 | contig 12110 bp, 8 predicted proteins | sample 338911 | NCBI WGS metagenome assembly JYMV01 (sample SAMN03354496, study PRJNA234377) | hydrothermal vent metagenome | biome: Deep sea; feature: Hydrothermal plumes at the Eastern Lau Spreading Center, Western Pacific Ocean; material: Seawater | place: Tonga | collected 2009 | depth 2000 m m | reverse complement strand
TGCCTCTGGCACTTATACAGTAGAAGTAAGAGCCTACAGTAGTGGTTCAACAGGTACTTATGATTTGCAAATAGATGTGGACAACCATCAAACTCAAATTAATTCTGACACTCTTGTTCTTGATTCGCACGTTAACAACATTCCTGCTACTGGTTTTAATGTTTTATTAGTATTAGACAACTCTGGCTCTATGAGTGGGGAAATGAATGACATGCAAGAAGCTGTTACTAACTTGCTTGGCGTTTACGAAGCAGTAGGTCTTAATACTAACATTCATGTTGTTTATTTTGATGACTATGTTTCATCAAGCGAAACTCAATTATTCGCAACTAATGATTTTACTGGTGCTACTACCTTTGTAAATAATTTTTATGCTGATGGTGGTACATACTACGGTGAAGCTGCAACTGCTGCACAATCAGCTTTGGAGGCATTTAATACAAATGCACCAGATTACACTAACCATATGTTTTTCATTTCTGATGGTGCTCCTAGTGACAGTTTATCTGCTTATGAAGATTTTAGATCTAATATCGCTACACTGGGTATTGAAGTAAATATGTCTGCATTAGGATTTGCTGGTGCTAGCACAAACTCTATGGATTATTTTGACAATACTAACGGTGCAGAAACCATCTCTAGCGTTGAAGCATTGGCCAATAACTTACTTGAAACTTTAAGCACATCTCAGGGTAGTTTATTTTTCTCAAGCAACCAGCTTCTGGCAAATGATACGAATATAACTAATGCATCTGTAACTAATGTTTCTGTTACCAGTGCAGAAGGCTCTCTGGTAGACCTAGGTAATGGATATTTCCAATACACGCCATCTTCTGATGAAAAATATGGTACCACTGCTAATCCAACATTTACTTATACAGTGAACTATGATGATATAAATGGTAACAATACCACCACCACTCAAACCTTTGTTATTCAAACTTCACTTATCCAGTCAATTAACCAAGGTACAGATAGTGATGATTCAATTTTATTCACGCCAACACTGCATGATTCTATTGATGGTGGTGCAGGTGTGGATACACTCATCGCTACAAATAACTTCGATAATTATACAATTGGCATGGCTAACAATACTGTTATCATCCAAGATGCTAATAATTTCTCATCATTTATTACGTCAATAGAAAACTATCAATTTAGTGATTATGCTTATGACCTTACTACACTCGCTGCGCTTGATGCTGTTCGTCCTTTATATGAGACAGCTCTTGAGATAGTTGGTGGACAGTGGTCAAATGGATATGTGCTACCTGATTTATTCCTATTCCCTGAAAATCTTGACTTAGAAGCTCTCTATGATTACGCCTTTACTGGCGACGATCAAAGTGATGTGTTATTTGCATCATCGAGTAACGATTATATTAATGCTCAAGGTGGTATGGACGCTGTTAATGCTCTTGCAGGCAATGATATTATTGATGGAGGGTTAGGCTCTAACTTCTTGTTTGGTGGTGATGGTAATGACATTTTCTTTGCAGATGGTAGAGATACTGCTAACGAAACATGGACAACTATTGCTGATTTCAATAACGGAGTAAATTCTGCAACATTGTGGGGTTATGTAGATGGTACATCATCTCACTTTTGGGAGGAGGATCAAGGCGCAGGTGGTGCGTGGAACGGTATTACCTTTAGAGGCGATCTAGATGGTGATGGTGTTGTTGATACTTCATTCACCTTTACAGGCTTAAGTTCGGGCGATATATCTATGACAACCGGCAGCACTACTAGTAATAATATAACTGAATCGTACTATGGATTCTCTTTAGTTTAAAGCCAAAAATATCACACCCGCCTTAATTAATTTTTGATTGGGGTGGTTTATATCTTTCAGATCTGTTGATTATTCCATGCCATAATCCTACTATAGACATCTTAAGACAGGATAATCCTTTAGGGTGGATAATTGGATAGATGAAAAATTTAATTAGCAAATTAAAACCGTCTGCAATTTTAAATTGACGCGAAATATATGTTTTTTTGTATAGTAAAACTGCATTTCTAAACAAATAGTAATATCTATTACTATCATGCAAAGAAAAATTTCTCCCAATAAAACGGGTAGTTTGACTGCCAATACTATGTGTCATTTTTGCTTTAGCACTACCATAACAATCAAAACCTTTTGATTTCGCCCTTAAACACCATTCAACATCAACATAATCTATAAATAAATCCTCTTGCATCAAACCAATATCCTCAATAGCAGATAAAGGAATTAAACACCCTGATGAAATAAGAAACAACACCTTCGCGGAAGATCTTCCTTGCAATGGTTTTCTTACCAATTTATACCCTTCAAGCACTACAAATGGATCAACGTTAATATTGGTTGTATTTTGATAGCTTGGACCTACAGCAGCAATCAAACACCCTTGTTGTGTTAATACAGAATATTCTTTTAAAAGAGAAGCAATCATATTTGCATCTGGAAGACTGTCTTGATCAAATAGAACCACATATCTAGCACCATTCGAAGATGCCCAGTTAATGCCAGTATTCTGTGCCCAGGCTATACCACGATTTTCATTTGCCTCAATAAGCTCCACACCACCCCATTGAGAAATAAATATTTGCAGAGTATTTCTTGAATGATTATCAACAATCACTACCCGACCAACTTGTTTTGTTAGACTATCACAGAGTGTTTTTAACGATAATAAATCTGGATTATGCGTAACAATAATAGCAATAACATTGGTATTTTTTTCTATCATCAGTGTAAAAAATAATAGTATTTAATATTTAGTATTTGCCATCTAATAAATTATCAATATCAGCCAAATCAGCAACAGTAAGATTTCCTGTTAGCTTAAACAATTCTAAACGATGCATTATTGTGGAAAATAACACTTCTAAGAATGAATTCTTAGCCAAAGATAATTGAGCCTCTGCACTTCTAACATCAACCAAACTTTGTAAACCATTTTGGTGCATTTTTTCTGTTGCATCAAGTAATTCGCTAGCTGATTGCACACCTGTATAAAGTGATTCTATATATGACCGATCGTGTAATAAATTATCTATAACTGTAGAAATTTCTAATTTTGCCATCTCCAGATTACTACTATATTCTTGCTTAGCTTGTTGAATTTGAACTTGAGCCGCCCTGACTTTTGATGATGTTGATCCACCTTTATATAGAGGCATGACAAAGTTTAAAGACACTTTAACATCATCATCAATACTTGAAATGCTATTATATTCCTCATAACGATTCGATGTTATATCTAAAGATAATGACGGATAATGGTCAGATTTTTGCACTTCTTTATCATATTTAGCTAGTTTTATTTTAGAATCTGATTCGATCACTTTAAAGTTACTTTCAGCCTTTCCAAGCCAAAACTCTTTATCGGATAGAGCTTGTTCAAACTTAAACAATGCATTCACAATTAAGAGATATCTTGATTGTGATATGTTGCTAGGCTTAGGCAATAAATCTTTCCCAATTAAGCGCTTAAACTCAAGTGATGATTTTTTTAAATCGCCTTTAGCTTGCAGTACCTTAGAGTTAGATTTATTAAGATCAAGTTGGGCATTAAGAAAATCTAACTTGTTTGATAAGCCTTTTTCATACTGTTTTTGTATTTTTTCCAATTGAATTTGGTAGCTTTTTTTCTCAATCGTAAGCGCATCTAAATCATTTTTATTAAACGCTTGTAAAAAGTATGCCGAAGAAACTACATAAGCAACTTCTTGCCGGGTAAATCCAAGAGAATTAGCAGAGAAAGCCCCTCTTTCTTTAGCTGCATCTATCTGATACCAGGACGCCCTATCATATACAGGCTGTTTTAACATTATCTGTAGATTTGAACTTTTAGTAGGCTCATTTGTTATTACAGTAAAAGCTTGATTCACCTTTTCATAATCATAACTAGCGAGTAATGAAATCTTAGGATAGAGCAATGCTTTTGCTTGTTGAACTTCCTCGCGAATAATGTTATTTTTAGACTGGGCAATAGCAAACTCCATGCCAGATTCAATTGCATTTTGGTAAGCATCAACTAACAAGATAGGGGCCGAAATAGCCTGTGTGCTGATAAATAGTATTACATATATAAAATTAATAATTCGCATAATAATTTATTGCTCATTAAAAGAACGGACTGCCATATTGTTAAACGGTGTTAACAAATAATCTAACAAAGTACGAACACCTGTTTTAATAATAACTTCAGTTGGCATGCCTGAAGATAACTGTATGCCTTCTTTGGTCATTCTTTCTACGCCTTCAGGAGACACTTTGATTTTCACATTATAATAACTAATATTTGTTTGTTCGTCAACAAAACTATCTGCTGAAACGGTTTTCACAACGCCAGGAATAACACCCTTAAAGCTATTAAATGACGGAAATCTAATATCAACATTGGAGCTTAACGCCAACTTTTCGCTTTGTTGTGAAGGTACTTTTGCCTCAATCATAAAGCTGCGCAAACTTGGAACAATAAACATAATCGGATCACCTGGCGCTATAACACCACCAATAGTATGTATTTCCAATCCTGTTACTACGCCATTATCTGGAGACCTTATCACTGTCCTACTCAAGGTGTTGTTTAAAGCTTTTAATTTTGACTGGTACTCTGACACTGAAAACTCTGCTTTTCTTAAATCATCAACTATATTAGATTTAAAGGTATTTTCCTTAAGCAAGATCTGCTCTTTTTCCTCTAAAATCTGAACTTTAATTTGTGCAATTTTTGCCATCAAGTCAGCCATATCCCCTTTTATTTCAAACTGCTTATGTTGCGTTTCTCGTAATACTCTATTATCAACCAATTTCTGCTCAAATAACTCTTGCCATTCGCCAATTTCTTTTTGATAAAGACTGGATTTTTCTTTTTTGATTTTACTTAACAACACTAAGCCACTAACTTGCTCTTGTAATTGTGAAATGCGTTGTTTAATTATATCTACTTCACTAGTAATCACTTCCCTTCTAAAATTAAAAATCTCAGTCTGCACGTCAACCAAGGCCCCTACACTGCTATTACTATTACTCAATGATTTAATTTCATTAGAGAAAATTAACTTGGGCATCTCACTCAATTCAGATCTCAGTCTTTCCTTAAGTATTTTTGCATCCCAAAATTGTAAAGTGGCGATATCTAGCTGAGCTTCAGGCTGATATTTACTTATTTTTAATAATGGCTGATTCTTTTCAACTTTATCACCATTTTTTACCAAAATTTTATCAACTATACCACCTTCTAAATGTTGTACTGTTTTTCGGTTAGTCTCTACAATTACTCTACCAGCAGCAACTACTGCTTCATCTAATGGCGCTAATGAGGCCCAAATACCAAACACACCAAAAAATGACAAGATAACAATTAAACCTATTGTCTGATGCTTTTTAATATCTGCAAGGCGATCAACAACAGGCATATTGTTCAATTCTGTTAATTGTCCAGAGGGTAAATTATTATTTTGCATAGTTTATACTTATTGAGTTTTATTGTTATTTTGTGCTTCTTTAGCTGCCATCTGTCTATTCTTGATCTCAGCAACAACTTTTTCACGCGGGCCAAATAAAGCGAGCCTGCCCTCTTGCATGACCAACAATTTATCAACACAATTCAATACTGAGGTTCTATGAGTAATGATAATAACCGTAACATTCTTCTGCTTTAGTGTTTGAATTGCTTGCACCAAAGCAACCTCACCCACTTCATCTAAATTAGAATTAGGCTCATCTAGCACAATAATTTTTGGCTCGCCATAAACGGCTCTAGCCAAACCAACTCTTTGACGCTGACCACCGGACAAATTAGCTCCTGCGGGACCAATAATTGTGTCGTAACCTTGTGGCATTTTTAATATAAGATCATGGACGCCAGCAATTTGTGCCGCTTGCACTACTTTCTCAGAATCTACTCCCCCAAAACGGGAAATATTTTGCGCAACTGTTCCCGAGAACAAATCAACATCTTGAGGCAAGTAGCCTAAATGATCACCCAATGTTGCAAAATCCCACTGATTAATTTCAGCACCATCAATTCTAACCTCTCCAGAAATATAAGGCCAAATACCTAATATAACTCTTGCCAATGAAGACTTTCCAGAAGAGCTCGGACCAATAATCCCTAAAACATCTCCAGCCGCTAAAGCAAAGCCAACCTCTTTAATAACCACTTCCTCACTACCAGGTGGTTTAACAACAACACCCGCTAAGGTTAAATTGCCTTGTGGCTCAGGTAATGACATTTTTTCATCTTTCTCTGGAAAACGACGTAACAATTCAGAAAGCCTATCAAACGCCAACTGAAAACCATTAAAGCTCTTCCACGAGCCCACAATAGTATCTAATGGCGCCATCACCCTACCTAACAAAATAGAACCAGCAATCATCATTCCTGGAGATATTTGATCAGTAATTGCCAAATATCCGCCCAAACCAAGCATGAGTGACTGAAACATAACTCTGCCAGTTTTACTCATATTTGCCCAAATACTCGAACGGTCACTTGCTTGAAACTGTGGATTAATACCTTCGTCCCTTTGTGAATTCCATAGAGACTTAACCCTTTCACCCATGCCTAGTGCATGTACGATTTCAGCATTTTTTAAATGAGAATTAATAACACCGTTAGCAATAATATTTTTGGTATTTGCTTCTGTTAATAATTCCTGTGTTCTTATCTCGTTGACATAGGCCAGCGCTGATTGCAACAGTATAGTCATCACTGCAAACCACCCAAACCATGGGTGAAACAAAAATAGTACACCTAGATAGATAAACACCCAAGGAAAATCAAAAATCGCACTCACACTTTGACTGGAAGCAAACTGACGTATATAGTTTAGATCAGCCAGCGGTTGAGACCCAACGGATTTATCAGTAAGTGACATATTTAACATGGCATCAAATACCCGATTTTTTAACAAAGAATCTAGCTTATCACCCATACGCAACATTAATCTAGTTCTTACAAACTCTAACAATCCCATCACCAAAAACATTGAAACCACTAACAACGTAAGCAACAATAAGGTCTCGCCACTTCTGCTAACTACAACACGGTCATATAACTGCAACATATACAATGGCGGCGTAAGCATCAGTAAATTAATAAACAAGCTGAACAACCCTACGTAGATTAACTCGGAGCGTATATTTTTAAAGATATGCTTAATCTCGTTTGTCTGTTTTAACATTATCGTAAAGTTAGTAGGTTAGGATCCATTATATCAATAACATTAGTTTTATCATATAATTTCATAAAAATTATATGGAGTATAAAACGCCAACAATAAGCAACACCCTGCTTTTCTTTGATTACCATGTAAACGGGGCAGGTGCATATAATTGGAGTGCGAATTACCACGTAATTAGTGGCGAAAGTGACACATCAAGTCAACCCTATTCTCACTGGATTTGGGCACCCATAACAGTGTGGCCTGGACTGAATCTGGGGGTGATAATAACAATCTTTTAGCCCGCAATTTTCCTGATGATATCGGCATTATCACCAATACTGATGGATTTCAAAGTTTTACCGCAGCGATTAATGGTTACACACTAAACCCCACAATTGATTGGGATTATGGCTATTCTGCGTCACCAATCAACTGGGATCATGCGGATGATAATAGTATTGGTAGTTTTAATTCTGGCGATTGGGGTGCTTTTATTCAAATAGAAACCTCTGATATTATTAATTAAATAAGACTATTATAATATTCTAATAAATTAATTTATTATATTCTAACTTAGTGTATAATGTGCACTTCAAATAATTTTTATAACTAGAGGAAGGGAAGTAATGATTGCGAATAATGACACGTTAATTGTAGATGAAAATTCACAAAACAATAATATCAATGTATTAGCTAATGATGTAGCGAGTTCGGGATTAACTTTTGAATCTCTTTTAGACATCTCTTTCCCGAGTGCAATTCCAGCTGGAGTTTCAGATGCGATTGACTTTAGCCTAGAGTCTTTGGATGATACATTTAGTGGAACTGTAACAGATAATGGCATTGCATGGCAATATCTAGGCTCAATAGATATCAATTATACGACTTATGAGGTTTCAATAATTATCCGAGTTACAAGTGATAATGGTTATTCTGGCGAGATGGTTGCTGCCTATAATGCAACTACAGAAACCTTTACTAGCACTGTAACAGATAATGCCGGAACCAATTTAACTATAAGTTCGACAGAAACCGATTCTACCTATACAGAAACTATTAACGGAACTGTGAATTCTTATAATTTTAATAACTTTTCATACACTGAAGATACAAGCAACAATACATACACCGTTAATGGAGGCACAGTAACTGATGCCTATGGTAATGTAGTTAATGTCGGTACTGATGCTAATTTATCTGTATCAAGCGCAAGCGCTGCAAACGGTACGGTAGTCATTAATTCTGATGGCACATTAAACTACACACCTAATACTGACTTCTACGGTACTGATACGATTACTTACCAAAGTACCGATGGATCTAGCACAGATACTGCTACGGTTACGGTTACGATAAATGAATCTAATGCTGTAGACAATACAGTAGTTACCGCTGCTGACTTTAATGGAGGAGCCACAGCAACTTTTACAGGTGATATTGAAGCTGGTGGTAATAAAGACCAATATGAATTTGACGCTGTCGCTGGAAATACCTACACTTTTGATGCTATATCAAATGGAACTTTAGGCGATAATTTTTTAACACTTTATGATGCTAATGGCAATACTGTTACATACAATGATGATACTAATTGCCTCTGGCACTTATACAGTAGAAGTAAGAGCCTACAGTAGTGGTTCAACAGGTACTTATGATTTGCAAATAGATGTGGACAACCATCAATCTCAAATTAATTCTGACACAATAATTTTTGATTCGCATGTTAACAACACCCCTGCCACAGGTTTTAATGTTACATTGGTGCTAGATAATTCTGGATCTATGGGCTCAAGTGACATGTCTGACATGAAAGAAGCAGTCAACAAAATGTTAAATATTTACGAAGCAGTAGGTCTTGATACTAATATTCACGTGATCTATTTTGATGGCGAAGTTTTGTCAAATGAATCTCAACTATTTGCGACCAATGATTTTTCTGGTGCCACAGCCTTTATCAACAGTTTTTATGCTGATGGCTTGACAAACTATTCTGATGCTGCTGATGCTGCTCAAACCGCTCTAGATGCGCTTAACTCAACCTACCCTACTAATACAAACCATATGTATTTTATCTCTGATGGCGTACCAACTTCAGGTGGCACCAATTATGAAGACTTTAGATCAAACATTAGTACACTAGGTATCGAGGTTAGTATGTTCGCGCTAGGATTCTCGGGTGCCAACACGTCTACCTTGGATTATTTTGACAATACCAATGGTTCGGAAGTAATAGCAACTGTAGATGGTTTATCTCAAATCTTACTTGAAGAGTTAGGAACTTCTCAAGGTAGCGCATTTTTCTCAGCTGAGACGCTACTTGCCAACGATACGGATATAACTAATGCATCTGTAACTAATGTTTCTATTACCAGTGCAGAAGGCTCTCTAGTTGACCTAGGTAATGGTTATTTCCAATACACGCCATCTTCTGATGAAAAATATGGCACTGCCGATCATCCAACATTTACTTATACAGTGAACTATGACGATATAAATGGTAATAATACCACCACCACTCAAACCTTTGTTATTCAAACCTCACTAGTGCAAGCTATAAACCAAGGAACGGATGGTGACGATACAATGTTATTTAGTCCAGGATTACATGACGCAATTGATGGTGGTACAGGTGATGACACATTAATTGCAAATGAAGCCTTTAGCAATTATGTTGTAGGTTCATTGAATGACAACGTTATCATGCAAGATGCTGATTCTTTCACATCATTTATTACATCAATGGAAAATTTCACTTTCAATGACCAAAGCTTTACCGCAGCTGAACTTGCTGCTAATAACGACGTAAGGCCTTTATTTAGTACTTCTGAGTCGCTAGTTAGTGGTCAATGGTCAAATGGATTTATTCTTCCCGATTTATTTTCATCAGGTGATGCTGCATTAGATGCTTTATATGATTACCAATTTATTGGTGATAGTTCTGGTGAAATCCTGGGTGCATCTTCTGCTAATGACTTTATTAACAGTAGCGCTGGCGATGATGCAATTAATGCAGGCGCTGGTAATGACGTAATTGATGGTGGTCTAGGCTCTAACTTCTTAACCGGTGGCACAGGTAATGACGTCTTCTTTAGTGATGGCCGAGGTGCGGCTAATGGTGACACCACTTGGTCTACCATAACAGACTTCACATCAGGTAGTAATATGGTTAATATCTGGGGTTATGTAGATGGCGTATCTTCTTATGCATGGTATGCTGATCAAGGTGCTGCAGGATATACGGGTGCCACTATTCATGCTGATATTGATGGTGATGGCCTTATCGACACTTCTATGACTTTTTCTGGTATGGATATTGCTGATATGAGCGCGCCTCAAGCTTTAGATATCGGTGGTACTGGATATTTATTTGTTGCGTAAAATCAACTAAATAATTTTAAAAAAAAGACTCCTTCGGGAGTCTTTTTTTTTATTTAAATATCTCCCCACCTGTCGAGGAGTAGAATAATGATATAAAGATTGTTATTATATTAAGGGGGTATATTCTGTGTCAGTACAAATCAATACAAATATTGGTTTTAATCATGGAAGTCCTTATGTAGATTCGTTAATCTGGGGAGGAGCCTCTTGGAGCAACTCTACACCAATTAACGTTGGATTTTGGTCAGGTTATTCTGATGCATATAATAGCCCTAGTCTTACCTGGTCGGCAGATGAAATGACCGCATTTTGGACTGCCTTAGATAACTATTCAGCAGTTGCCAATATCACATTCAATGAGGTAACTCCCAGTGAGTCTTCGAGCACTTCCAATCCAACTGACATCATTTGGTATCTTGGTACCGATAATGATTTTGGTTTTGATAGCTCATCTTTAGGGTCTCATGAAGTTCCCGATGGCTATTGGGCTAGTCTTGGATATGGTGATTGGCTTAGTGGATTTTTTAACACCAGTCATTCCTCATGGAGTAATTTAACAACAGGTAGTTTTGGTTATGTTACCATCATCCATGAATTGGGCCATGCTATGGGACTAGCTCATCCACATGATGGTGGCTACTCAGAAATATTATTTCCAGGTGTTAGTTCTAGCGGTGATACTGGAGATAACGCATTAAATCAAGGCATCTGGACTACCATGACTTACAATGATGGATGGACTATTGAGCCAACAAGTCAATATGACTATGGCTGGCAAATGACCCTGATGGCATTTGATATTGCGGCCTTACAAGCAATTTATGGGGCAAATACTAGCACTAACACCGGTAACAACAATTATATCTTACCAACTATCAATCAATTAGGTGCAGGTTGGAGCTGTATCTGGGATGCTTCTGGCATTGACACTATAAGCAATGCAGGCAGTTCTCAGAACTCTACAATTAATCTTAACTCCGCCCCACTTGTAGGCGAATATGCAGGTGGCTATGTTTCTTGGGTTGGTGGCATTACTGGCGGTTTTACCATCGCCAATGGTGTAGTTATTGAAAATGCCACAGGTGGCTCTGGTAATGACATCATTATTGGAAACAGCGCTAGCAATATACTGAGTGGTGGTGGTGGCAATGATACATTCTACGGTGGCGCAGAGTTACACCAGCCAACCAATGGATTTTTTGGTGTTGGAGAGTTCCAAGTAAACACTAGTACGCTAAGTTCTCAAGATACCTCTTCTATTGCCGGATTAAACTCAGGTGGTTTTGTTGTTACCTGGGAATCGTGGAATCAGGATGGCGATGAGAATGGCGTATATGCGCAAATGTATGATCAAAATGGTAATAATATTGGTATAGAATTTTTAGTCAATACTCATACAGCAGGTTATCAAGATAATCCTGATGTAGCCGCTCTCAACAATGGTGGGTTTGTCGTTTCATGGAGATCTTATAATCAAGATGGTGATAACTACGGCATCTATGCACAAATATATAATGAAAATGGTGATGCGGTAGGCGGTGAATTTCAAATAAACACTCACA
>JYMV01024807.1_pt1 | contig 12114 bp, 9 predicted proteins | sample 338911 | NCBI WGS metagenome assembly JYMV01 (sample SAMN03354496, study PRJNA234377) | hydrothermal vent metagenome | biome: Deep sea; feature: Hydrothermal plumes at the Eastern Lau Spreading Center, Western Pacific Ocean; material: Seawater | place: Tonga | collected 2009 | depth 2000 m m | reverse complement strand
GAATCGTCCACTTCTCCGTCGCTCATCCACACAAGGCACCCGACTGGAGCTACTTTCGAGGCAAGGTCGCCGTCGAAGGACTCCTCCACGACTCGGACCACTCCTATGCGATTCTCCGTCCGACGGTGTTGTTCGGCGGCGGTAGGAACGTATTGATCAACAACATCGCCTGGATGCTGAGAAAATTTCCGGTCTTCGGTGTCTTTGGCATGGGTAACTATCCCATCCAACCTGTGCATGTCAAGGATGTCGCCAGAGTAGCAGTAGAGCAGGGTGAGTTACGTGAGAATGTGACAATCGACGTCACGGGACTAGAGACATTCCGCTACAAGGAGTACATTGGCCTGATGGCGAAGTCGATGGGTCTGCGCCGACTCATCCTCCCGATGCCCTCGACGGTTGGTTGGGTTTTCGGAAAGTTCGTTGGCCTCATTCTGCAAGATCTAGTAATCACCAGAGCTGAGATTCGAGGGCTGAAGCGTGGGCTGATGGCATCGGATGAGAAACCCTTGGGCGTGCACAAATTCTCGGAGTGGATTGCAGAACATGGGGATGAATTGGGCATCGCCTACCAGAATGACTTGAAGGAGCGAAGATACCGCCCGCCTTCTGAGCCAGTCGGTTGATGACTTGCTTCTATTCATCTGAACAGACGGAGTAGTATCAACGAGTTGTCGTTACTCCAAAGACAAGCACAAACTGTGCCTGAATTCAGATTTCACTCGATGTCATACTCTTCGTAAATCCACTGTTCCGTCTCTAGACGGATTTTCAATCGTCCCATATCGCGTACCCCACTTCCACCCCCCGGCAGACGCATCTGCCTATGCGGAAGCAAACTTTTGAGCCACGGGCTACACTTAATCATTGTCCGAAAATGGTGGATTATCCGCCCTTGCGGGCTCCTCAAGAGGTGGAAACCGTCAGATTTGTCTGCGAATCCTGCCTGGACCGAGTTGCATCGCAATTATCGCTCCAACCCCAATTACCGCCGCGAAGACATAGACCATCGTCTTCGAAGGTGCTTTCACGCCTCCTGAGGCTCCGCTTCCGGAGTCACCAGCTCCAGCATCTCCAGATATCACCTCAATTGTGCTGTGATACTCATTGTTTGTCTCGGATACCTCCAAGATGTCGTATGTCGGGTCGACATAGACACGCAACGAAACATCACCCTCTGCTGCTGGCACAAGCCATACGCAAGTCGCGGCGCGCAGACCACCAGCTTCAATCACAGGAATTGGCACACTCGTGTTGATGAGAGTCTGACCATCGTAACAGCGTACGGTCACAAGTGAGGCGGTTGAAAGCCCCTCATTGCGCACCCAGACCTTGATTGAGGTCACCTGCCCTCTCTCGATTTGGCCTGCCACCTCGCCCTCAACCTCTACTGACTCGATGACTAGGTCGGGGTCGGAGGTGGCGAGAACCGAAAGTGACCCAGTCACCACATTGGTGCCGTCACTGATTGTTATCGTAATGTCGAATGAACCTACTGAAGTCGGCGCGAGAACCAGATCGTTGTTGGCGTCAATCGTTGCCCACGAGATGTCAGTTGAGATGATGAGGTCGTCGATTGGGGTGTCAACATCGGCTATTTCCAACTCGATTGTGAGGGCATCTCCGACAGCCACCAAGACCTCTTGAGGAAGTTGCGCATGAGTCGGCGCATCATCGACGCTGGAAACCACTACGTCAAAGGTCGTGGTCCATGCGTTCCCTCTCTGGTCTGTGACTACGACATCGATTGGTGCCACCCCTGATTGTTCAGAAAGTTGGCTAACGACTACCCGGCCATCATCTATCGACACGGCAACTAGGTCGGGCGCTTGGGAAATAGCGGATACAGAGAGTTGGTCAACATCTGTGATGTCATCGCTACATGTTGAGCGAATTGGGACAATGTCCCCAATCAGGTCCTCTTGGAGATAGATGGAGCCGGGGTTCTCGCAACTGGGATCACGGTCCCACTCTACGACGAATCCACCGCTGAGCAGAATGTCTTCGACCATCACGACCACAACCTCAGGATTGCCTTGAGATGACCATTGGAATCGAGTCGAGACGCCGATGTCGAGTGATTCACCCGCAGAAGGCAGATATCGTCCAACCGGTACTGAAAGAGAGAAACTGCCTAGAGCAATGGAAGTCGTTGCAACGAGGTTGCTCCCCAAGGCGAATTTTACGACACTGATGTTACTGACCAAATCGGCAGTAGAACCGCTCACACTTCCGGTGATTGTCATCGTCGGGTCATTCAAATCGATGCGCGCACCCGCGAGGCAGCCCTCGAATATGGCGATGTCAAGTCGAACAAAAGTCCCCGCGGTGACCGACTCTGCGTTGTTGATAGTCACCCCAGGCGACCAACTTACCCCATCTTCGCTGGATTGGATTTTCACGGATGCGCTTGCATTCCCATACTGGTGGAATCTACCCCAATACTGGTCGTGTGGCAATTCGACTGCTTCGCTGACCCAGCCGCCGGGGTTCCCCGAAGAACCCAGCTCGAGTCCGCAACTTGTGATTAGAAGTCCACTCAATGAGCCAGAGGCGATGTCGAAGTCGAAAAATGGTGCCATCTCCATCTGAGTAGAGTGCAGCGCCTTCGAATTCTCAAACCCAGACCAAGGGCTCCTCTCCTTCACACGCAGACCTACTGCATCCACACGGACTTCCGAATCGTCGATGCCGCCAACTGAGACATAGTCAATCGTAACCGTCAAGTCGCTCAAGTCACTCCAAGTCCAGTTATTGTAGGCGTCGAGCGAGATGACAAGGGAGTTTCCCTGCATGTTATCGATTGGCGCCTGTGTGTGAGCGAAACTACGCACCAACTGCAGGTTGGTGCCCCACGAAATTTGGAATCGGACCTCATCGTCACTAAGAACTTCGGGGACTGCAAAAGAGAATAGAAGCGAGACATTGATGATATCACTACCAAAAAACGCCGATGAATCGAAATTTTCCAATTCGATGGTTGGCCCCTTACTCCAAGTGTAGCCACCATCGGGGACTCCGAGAGACATGTTGCTCTCAGTCGGACTGTAGAGTGCCCAACCCGTTCCTTCAGTGAAATGCTCCGGGCGAACATGGGTGAACGAGAGATGACCATCAGCAACCATTCCAGAAGTGAATTGTGCCGGGTCGCTCTCGAAATATCCTTCCCATGAATTGAGATCCCAAACTGCCGCATTCTCGAAGGTTCCCTCGGGTAGGAGGTCGACGGTCTCGGAGCGAATCACGGTGTCGGCATAGACCGAACCGGGCAGCCCGAGCAGGAAGAGGGAAGCGATACTGAGGGCGAGAACTGCCGAGCGGCTAGTTGCCATGGTGCACCTGCTGCGGCGGTGACGCTTCAAACCGTCGCATCCTCGGACGCATGGAAGGTTGATATGGAGTCGGCCTAACGGCCGGCTCACACGATGGCTGCGGTGGTCTAGTGGTTAGGACGGTAGACTGTGGATCTGCCAACCCGGGTTCAATTCCCGGTCGCGGCCCCATCATGATTTGAAGCGCTGAAATCTTGATGCTTCAAGGAAGGGCGTGATTTCAATCGCCGTTGAGTGAATCGGAGTCGATTGTGTGCCCCATTCTGTTCGCCTTGGTTGTCAGATAGTCGAGATTGTCCTTGCCTACACCTGCGATAATAGGCATACTTTCAACCACATTTATTGCTAGGTTTCTCATTTGCATCACCTTGTCTGGATTATTGGTCAAAAGGCATACTGAAGTGATTCCGACAGTCTTCAAAATCTCTGCCCCAATTCTATAGTCCCGCGCATCAGCCGGATGCCCGAGCATTAGATTTGCATCCATGGTATCCGCCCCCAAGTCTTGCAGATGGTACGCCTTGATCTTCTCATGCAGCCCGATTCCACGCCCCTCCTGTCGCAGATAGACGAGGCATCCCCAGCCTCTATCCTGAATCTGCCTCAGTGCCGCATCAAGCTGAGCCCCGCAGTCACAGCGGGTGCTGCCGAGGGCATCACCAGTCAGGCACTCTGAATGGATCCTGACGAGAACGGGGTCTGGCCCAAACATGTCACCGAGTGTCAGGCAGACATGGTCGAAGCCGGTACTCTCCTCGTGGAACACGCGGATGCGGAACTCACCATGCGTAGTTGGAAGCCTCGCATCTGAGGGAATTTCCGATGTCTCGATGACATTGATTGCACTGCCGCTCATTTCGCCACCTCATGCTCCCTTGCGTATGATGAACCGAATTTCCCCTGCAGCCTCTTCGACCGAGATGAGAGTTGCTCCAATCTTGACCAATAGTGCTGGGATATCATGCTTTGTCTCTGGGTCGTCAGCAAGAACTTCCAGTTCACTTCCGCTTTCCAGCGTAGCGAGCACCTTCCTAGTCTCGTGAACAGGTACAGGGCAGTGGTAACCAAGCAGGTCGAGCGTGCGCATTACCACCCCTCCGGGATACCCGACCGAACCCCCTTTTTTCAACCCATGCAGGCGTGTAGGGTTGATAGGCGGGAGCGACCTAAGAGGACCATGAAGTCAACGGGAGATGATGTCTCCTGGTCGGAAATCGCTGCTAAGTTGAAAATCATCGGTAGTGTTGTCGCGCTGCTCATTTTGGCAGAGTTAGCCTATCGTTGGATGACTGCTCCCGACGACACCTTTCTACTGTACCAACAGTTGATTGCGTGGATCTGGTTCAACCTTCACAGCCTTCTCTTCGGCAGTGACACAATCGCCTACTACGCAATTGAGAGTGAACCTCGTAAAGTTCTCGAGTTCTTCCACCCATCACTAGTTGGTAGTGAGATCCCCCCTCTGGACATCACAGACGAGTGCGTAGCACTCCATGAAATCGCCTTTGTCTCCTTCTTGATTTGGATGACTCCGGGGGTTTCTGCGAGAGAGAAGTGGCGCGGGATTCTGACGATAGCAGGGGTCATCACGGTGCTCAACATCGTCCGGTTGGTGGTGCTCTATCCTCTCGCTGTCAAGGGGTGTGTGGCCAATCCCGGTGAGTATGGCTGTTGGGCACCTATGTGGGAATTCCACCAATTCATGCTGGATTATGGATTCATGCTGGTTATTCTGCTCGGCTGGACCGGTTGGTATCTCGCGGTGGGCGGGCCGGCGAAAACTCGCGATATGGGGTCGTCTGGAATGTTTTTTGCAATGCCGAAGAACATCAGCGCCCGAAAGGTGTTACCTACCTGGTCGAAGGGACTACTGGCGCTCGCCCTGCTGCTTGCTGTCAGGGCCACCTATGTCTTGGCGTTCGACGACTGGACTGAACAGTTACGAATGGTGGCTGACGGTTGCGATCCGATTTTGACGCCCGCATTGTGCGCAGCACAAAACGGCGAACTGGCAAACGTCACCGGCCTGGCATGGCGTTCAATCATCGTTGCGACGGTGATGGGACTCCTTGCGACCGTAAAAATCGACTGCGAGCATCACCATGATGCAGCATCAAAAGATGACGAAGAGGAATGACCGCCGCAGTTCACGACGGCAACTCAGTTTGCGATTTCGGCTTTGACCGACTGCCCGTTCCACTCTCGGCTACTCATCACCTTGAGCACTGTCTCAACTCGGTCAACATGAACTTCGACAATGCTCTCAGCATCATTGACCTCGATTTCACCGATGGCGACCTCAGGCAGTTTGGCCTCTTTGACAATCCAGTCTGACAGTTTTCGAGAAGAGGCCTCCTCTTCCTTTCCGACGCTGAACCGCACTGGCACCATGCCGAAGTTGTTCGACACCTCTGCCCAGTCACGCTGGCGGCCGACAGGGTCCCTAGTAACGCCCTCAGGAAGTGCCGGTGGGTCTGATTCTGTGATCTCAAGATTCCAAGTGGCGACGATCTTCTGCAGTTGTTGCTTGTCGTCAGCGCTCACGAACGACCACGCTTGACCTTCCCTGCCCATTCTACCAGTCCTGCCGATTCTGTGGATGTAACCCTCGACATCGATGGGGAGGTCATAGTTGACCACGATTGTGACGCCGTCGACATCTAGGCCGCGGGCTGCGACATCAGTGGCGACCACGACCTTCGTCGAGCCAGCCTTGAAGGCGGTGATGATTCGCTCTCGCCTGTTTTGTGGCAGGTCACCGTGGATTCCGGTGGCATCGAAGCGGAACTTGTCCAACCTCTGAACGAGCATGTCGACCATCCTCTTGGTGTTGGTGAAGATGAGCATCTGGTCGTCTTCATCCATCGTCACCATGATTCGGCCGAGTGCCCATAGTTTGTTGGCTCGGCCGACGGAGATGTAGCGCTGCTCAATCTCTGGAATCTCGACATCCATGTCCTCTGACATCACATGCTCAGCCTCGGAGATGAACTCGTTTGCAGCCTCAATCACCTCTTCGGGGAAGGTGGCGCTGAAGAGCAGGGTCTGACTCCTGTTCTCCATTCTCTCAAGGACCCAGATGATGTCCGGGAAGAATCCCATGTCGAGCATTCTGTCCGCCTCATCGAGGCAGAAGGTGGAGATGTCTGCGAGGTTGATGTGCCCCCGCTTGCTCATGTCGATGACGCGGCCGGGAGTCCCTACGATGATGTCAATGCCAGCATCGAGTTTCTTCGCCTGCCTGTCAATGTCGGTTCCACCGTAGACTGTCAAGATTCCAAGTCCCTTGTCGCCCTGCAGCCAACTGATCTCCTCGGCGACCTGTTGCGCCAACTCACGAGTTGGCGTAAGCACAATCGCTTGAGTCACACCGATCGGCTCACAGCTCTCGATGATTGGAATTCCGAAGGCGACCGTCTTTCCCGAACCTGTGCGCGCTTGACCAACGATGTCTAGTCCTCGGCGAGCTAGTGGGACCGCATCGTTCTGAATTTGGGTTGTGAACTCCCACCCCTTTGAAGCCACGGCGGCTTGGATGTTCTCGTCGAGGTCCCAGTCAGTGAACCTGGTTGTTGAGATTGTTTTGCTCATCCGAAATCACCTGCCCATTCAGTAGGACTCGGCTTCGCGGATCTCAGCCTGGAGCTCACCCATCCAGTACTTGCGGCAGTATTCCTTTGAGAAGTATCGACTTTCGTCCATGTGGCCACTGCTACCTTCCTTGCGCTGGTCTCGGCGGCGGCTGACCGATTTGACATCAGGAATCTTCTGACGAACATGCTCGCGGATGTACTGGCGGAACTTTGAGGCCTTGACAGGATTCTCACCCTTGGCACTCCTTCCATGCCATAGACGCTCGAATTGTTCGGCCTTCCAGTCGCCCTGTTCTCCACTCAAAATATCACTCAGCGAGCGGCCCACCTGCCGTCCCTCTTTAACGGTGCCGGATGACCCCTACGGGGTCAGTACTCCTAATCATCCGAGGGCTCGCCATCGATGTCGTCGAGTTCGGCGTCAAACTCCTCATCGTAATCATCTCGTCCTGGGTCGAACTCAGCCTCATCAATGTCCCCTTTCCTCGCCTCTTTGCCCCCACCCGTTCCTGGCTGAGCTTCGCCCGCATTCCTGTCAGATACAGGGAGCATTCGGTCAGTGGGCTGTGGTTGGCTAGCGAACAGAGGCTGGCCCGATTCATCGAGGTCAAATGCTGAGGCTGGTAGGACGGTGCCATCCTCAAGAGTGACTGGTGGGGCAGGTGCGAGGTACCTGTTCTTATCCTCCTCGCCACCCTCAAGTTCGGGATCGAATGCCATATCATTTAGCAGTTCAATGAGTTTGGGATCGGTTTCTTGGCGGAGCAACTCGTTCGCCTGAATTCTCATCTCCGATTCAATGAACAACTTGGGAATCATCTTGATGCAGGCGCGACGAATCTCGACATCGCTGTGGTGAGCGCCGTCGATGCAGAGTTTGTTCATTCTGTAACCTGACATATCCATAGAATTCATTGCCCTTAGCGCCGGCCGACGGACTTTGTCACTCTCGTCGAATAGTGCCACTTCAAGAAGCACCCTTGCGATGCTTGGTGCTTTATTCGCCAGCGTAGTGAGGGTCCGGGCCGCTTGTGCGCGAACCTCATCGCTCTCATCCTGCAGACTCCAGCCAATCAAGTCCCAGACTGCTGCAGACTTGCTGCGGGAAAGAGGAGGTAACATGGCAGCTGCCTTTGCTCGCAGGCTAGCGTCATCCATTCGCAACAACTCGTCCAAGTGAATTACGACGACTTCGGGCCATACTTTGCACATCTCCTTCAGTGCGGCGAACGCTGCGATGTTTCGGCTGTTGACATCAGACCTCAATTCCCCGTGGAGAATCTGTTCAGTGGCTGAAGGAAATACCGGCGCCACAATCGTCAGACATTCTGATGCGGCCACCCTCACCTTCGTATCGATGTCATCAACCAACTCCGCAAGGTGTTCAAACAGGTCTTCCGGGTTTGTGAGGGCAAGGTAAGGTAATGCAAACAATCCAGCTGCCCTCAACTCCGGTTTCAATTCAGAAAGTGCCGAAATCAAGGCTTCATGGGCCTCAACTGGATTTCTCTTTGAGATTCTAGGTAGCGCCTTGATGCCATCAGCTTGACTGACAAGATGAGGCCGGCCAACCCAATTGACTTCGAGGGCGGATTTAGCACCGGTGGCCAACGGCAGGACATCATAATGCTTGATTGCGTCCCATGGACCGGCGCTAGGACGGTACGCCTCGTCGACTTGAATTCTGGTCCTCGTCGCTCCAGCACGTAGCGGAAAACCTGTACGCGGGTCACGCGCGATATACTCCTTCATCCACAATCCCTCCAGTTCGACCCTACTTTAGCCATTCAGCCCCGTACTACCGAGGGTCATGCAAGAGGACATCACGGATGACCCTTCCGTTAATGCGCTCAAACATTTGATTCGGGTGTGAAGCACCTTCGCGACCCAATATGCAGTAAATTAGTTGCATTTTAGCGCCTTGCACCTCGCTCATCGCTCAATCGACCACGCCGCACACTCTCGATGCAGTTCTTAGGATTCTCGGACTCCTTCACGAGAGTTGATGCACCATCACCCTCACCATCCTAAATGGGGGAGTGATTAATGCAGACCTGGGCCCGCTTTGTTTGGAATGGAGATTCCCTATTGCCGGGTCCATTCCCACTGGATGATGTCAGACTCTCTTCAAGGCCCCTGCACATTGAGTTCCGGAGAAATGGAAGAGGTGGGCTTCCGCTGGACGCGTTGCGACTTTTGATACCGAGTTGGGACAAGGTGCAGTTCGACCCGGACGGCTTCTCCCATCGGGAGGTGATGGACCTCCTGCTGCTCGGGGCAGAGCGGGTCTGCATCGACATATGGGCTTCTGATAAGGAAATTGAGTTGGGGCACGCCGTTACCGACCGGGTGTTGCTGCGAGAGAGACTGCCAACTGATCTCAATGCGCTCTATCTGACCGATGAGTTGTTCCCTCGCTTGAAAGAACTGAGTCACCTCGGCCCGGGAGGAGTTCTCCTCGTAGGGCGTAAAAAGGGAGATGTCGGGTTTGTGCATGACAGATTACCAAGAGACATCCTTGCCTCGTTCGATTGGTGGTTGGCGCCTGATGAGGGTAACGAGGTGTCATTGAAAAATCGTGGCTCTGTCACCGGTTGGATACTCGATGGGAGTCGCTTGGTAGGAGGGAGCTAATGAGTCAGGAAGATGAGGCGATTGCTGACATCGAACGCCTGCTCGCCCTAACTTGGCGACCTTGGGGGACCATACCACTCGATGCAAACACCATCACCCGCACTTGGAGTCTCGACCTCGGCTGGCTGGAACCGGTTGAGGCAGAAACACTGCTGGCCAAGTTGATCGCCACCGGATGGTTAACCGCCGAGTCAGATGGGCTCCGCCCAACTTACGAACTTGGAGATGTTCCTGTCCAACTCGGCTGGTTCCCTAGAAAGAGGCTCCTCACCGAACCCCCCACCTGCCCATCACGAGAGGCTGGAGCTGTACTGCCAGATTCTAAACAATCAAAAAAGCGGCCTACTGGGGAAATTGAAACTGTCACAACTGAGCCTTCGTCAAAGCCTGCGGAGCAGGAGAGAATTGATGCTGACCCATCAGCCGGACCTATAGAACGAATGCCTTCGACTGAATCCATCGACATCCCCGCGCTCCTTCAAGCGATATCAGACGCCACCAAATTGGAACGCCAAGAGGTGATGAGAAGGGCGCAGCGAAAGCGACGAGCGCTGGGCGCCATCACCGTGTGGATGGCTCTTATTCTAGTGGCTAGAGAACTCGGTTTGGACGCCGCCACACTACTCTCCGAATGATCGGAGTGCCACACAGCTGACGGCTCTCTATTGAGCCTAACAAGACTCACTATCGCAGAATCGGTTCATTCCTCTGCGTTCGCTTCCATAGCAGTATCAGCCGCCAACAGAATGGGCATGAGCCCGAGCGCCAGTATTAGCGAGAAGAAGACGGTGAGGGAGGTGACTATTCCGAAGTCTTGGATGACCGGCATCGGCGATAGTCGAAGGACGAGGAATCCGCATATCGTGGTGAGCGCCGAAAGCACCAGCGCCACCCCTGTCGTGGAATGCATCTCCTTGATCGACTCCCACGAGTCCAATCCGTTCTTTGACGATTCAAAGCGCTGCCACACATGAATGGAGTAATCGATTCCCAAGCCGATTGTAAGGGCTGTAACCATCACCGTCAAGACATTCCAGTTGAGGTTCAACAGAGCCATCGCCCCGACCACCCAAACCGCCGCCACCGCCACTGGAGTTACCACGATGATTGCGGGGCCAATTCTGCGAGTAAGGGCAAGCAGAACCAAAGTCGAGACAACGAGGCTGATTACAGTCGATTCCAACTGTGAAGTCGTCAGCCCTTGCAGAACTTTGTTCACCTTCACCGAGTCTCCCGTCACGAACATCGAGGCAGCCACTCCGTATGGCCCCGAAGAGTGTGTGACTACCGATTCGATGCCCTCTGCCGCAGCGATTGACTCGCTGTTTGACGACGCTTGCACCATCACCTCAATTCTCAGATAACTTATCGAATTCTGTTGGTCGAAGGCGACCACGCTCGCCACCCTGTCTGCCCAAGTAGCACCTGTCAACAGGTCTCCAGTCGACTGGTTGTCGGACAATAGGATTAGTGCAGCAGCAGCATCTCCTGTCTGGTAGTCATCAGTCACCAAATCATTGCCTACGACCCGCAACCCAGATGACACTCCGAAGTCAGGGTCCTTCGCAATCGCATCGTGAAGGACAGCGTGAATCGATTCCACCATCGGGTCACCCTCGCCGACTGCGCTCGGCGTGATGACATGAGGTGCAAGGGCAAGTCTGGCGTTCATCTGATTGAGGGCTTCTATGAAATCGGAATCATCAACGATTGTCTGCTGCCCTTCGAGAGGTCCCATCAAGATGTAAATCGGCCGCCAACCGGTCGCTGAGTAGGAACTGAAGAGGTCCTCACGGACCTGCATGACCTCCATGTCATCCGCTAGGAAGTCCGACAAGTCAAACTCCGTCTCCAATTTGGAGGCTGCCATGATAACTGAGCCGACGGTAAGCATCACGACGAAAATTAGGGCGAATACCTGTGTCCTCCGCTGCGTGATGACAACCTCTTTCGCCATCCGCTGCAAACGCTCCCACCCCTCCTGAGTTGCTCTTGGTTTGCTGCTCTTTTCCATCAGAACATGCATCGCACCGACCACCAAGGTTGAGGTGATGAAAGCGCATATGACACCGAAGGCCAAGGCGAGCCCGAACACCTGTACTGGAGGTAAGGGTGAAACCACATTCGAGATGAAGGCGGCGACAGTCGTCACGACGGCGAGGGCGATGGGCATCACCAGCACATCGAGCGAGCGAGCCCACGCTAAAGCCGCTGAGTCCCCTTTCGACCTGAATCGGTCGTATGCCCTTTGCAGGTGGATGGAATAGTCGATACCGAGGCCGAGCACGACTGGCGCAACCGCAACATGCAGGACTGAAAAGCTCGACTTGAAGGCGGCTAGGCCCCCATAGGTCCACACCAGGGCCATCGAAAGAGCGACTAACGGAAATGCGACACCACGGACGGAGCGAAATGCGATTGCCAGGATTATGATGACGACTGAGAGGGCGCCCCCGATCAGCCAGACGAGGTTGTCGATGGTACCCTCGTTGATGTCATGGCTCAGCACATCGTTTGATATCAGGCCGTATTGTAATTCGACCGCTCCTCCTGAG
>JYMV01044318.1_pt1 | contig 12116 bp, 9 predicted proteins | sample 338911 | NCBI WGS metagenome assembly JYMV01 (sample SAMN03354496, study PRJNA234377) | hydrothermal vent metagenome | biome: Deep sea; feature: Hydrothermal plumes at the Eastern Lau Spreading Center, Western Pacific Ocean; material: Seawater | place: Tonga | collected 2009 | depth 2000 m m | reverse complement strand
TATAGAGATTTCCTTGACTGTCCAAGCATATAGCGCGTGCACCCTTTATGCTGGCTTTGAGCGCGGGTCCAGCGTCCCCTTTGCAGGCTTTTTGGCCGTCACCAGCGACTAGGGTGACGGTACGTGTTGCTATGTCTACCCGTGTAATTTGTTGGCTTTGTACATCGGCTACCAACAGGCCACCATGCTGATCGAGAAAGCAATCATTAGGCTCTTCGAATGCGTCTGTACCTTTGCCACCAGCAAATGTGGTGATTATACCACTCGATGCTGTAATCTTTCGGATAGCGGCATTGAGTCGATCGACCACATATATGTCTCCGTTTTTATCGACCTGTAAAGCGTAGGGTTCGTTGAAACTGGCTTGGTCGGCGGGTCCACCATCGCCTGTGTAACCGGCATTGCCACTGCCGGCTATTGTAATGAGGGTAGCGGTAGCCAAATCGAGACGACGAAGACAGTGATTGGTGGCTTCTACGATGAACAGATTGCCCACGGAGTTAAACTCACACATAAAAGGCTCACTTAGTTGAGCCGCGGTTGCTGGGCCACCGTCTCCGGTGTATCCCCGCTCTCCCGTTCCGGCAATGGTATTAATCACTCCAGTCACTTGCGTTCTCCCTTTTGCTCCGCTTCATTCTACACGAGGTATGTCCTTCGTTAGAGTTTTAAGGTACCACGTACGAAGAAAATTGCCTGAAAGCCGAAGTTATGAGTGTTCAAAGTCGTGCCTGCATTGTCGGAATTGGTGAAAGCCGATATGCGAAATGGGGCGCCATTAAAGATCAAAGCGAACTTTCCTTAGCATGCGATGCAATTTTAGCAGCCGCGAGTGACTCTGGAATATCACCACAGAAAATTGATGGCTTTGCTTCATTTTCGAATGACCGGAGTGAGCCAGCGCTATTGATGAATGCGCTTGGCATAGAGCAGCTTCGTTTTACCGGGATGGTCTGGGGTGGCGGCGGTGGTGGCAGTTGCGGTGCGGTTGCTCTCGCTCAAGCTGCTGTGGAAAGTGGCCAAGCCAACTATGTGATTGTCTTCCGAGCTCTTTGTCAGGGGCAAGCGTTCCGCTTTGGCCAATTTCATCCTTGGACGGACCATACTTGTTTTGCTGCACCATTTGGTATGTTGGCACCTCCGCAAATGTTTGCACCATTAGTTCGTCGACATATGCACCTTTATGGAACTCAGCCAGAGCACCTTGGTGAGGTGGCTTTGAGTTGTCGGGCATATGCTAATCGAAATCCTCGCGCTGTTATGCATGATCGGCGCTTAACAATGGACGATTATTTGTCATCAAGAATGATTGCGGATCCCTTAACGCTTTATGATTGCTGCTTGGAAAGCGATGGTGCTGCTGCCTTGCTGATAACAACCTATGAGCGCGCACGCGACCTCAAACCCCAGCCAATAGAAATTTTGGCAGCGCAGCAAAGTAGTGGACACCTCTGGGGTACAGGAATTCTTGGTGGGCACAACATGCCCAGTGACACTTATGCAAGTGCAAATGCTGCCGACCTAGCACACGACTTATATAAGCGTGCTGGCGTGCGCCCACAGGATATTGATGTTGTTCAGTTCTACGATGCTTTTACCGGTATGGTTTTGTTTGCGCTTGAAGATTTCGGATTTTGCGGCGTTGGGGAAAGTGGTGATTACGTGAGCGAAGGGAATTTGCGTCTTGGCGGTGCAAGTCCGTGTAACACTTCGGGTGGGATTCTATCAGAAGCGTACATACACGGGTTAAATTTAGTTGTGGAAGGAGTCAGGCAGATGCGCGGAGAGTCTACCGCCCAGGTTTCTGGCGCTAACTTAGTATTGGTGAGTGGTGGTGAGAGCGTGACACCCACAAGCGGTTTGATCCTGGGGGTCTGATCTTGTCGTATTTACCCAAAAACTTGCCTTTCCCGGGCCCATCTTTGGACGCAACGGACTTCTGGCGGCACTGTGCTGAGCGTCGTTTAAAGTTTCAAGCATGTGCGCAATGTGGGATCCCACGCCACCCGCCAACGCCAATTTGCCCACACTGTCAATCAAAGTTAAAGACCTGGGTCGATGCCCCTGCTGTTGGCCGAATTTTTAGTTATACAATTGTGTACAATGCTTCCCACGAGGCTGTAGTGAATTCTCTTCCATATAATGTTGTATTAGTAGAGTTCGACGGGTTGGATGATTTGCGGCTTGTCAGTAATGTTGTCGATGCAGCACCAAACGAGCTCGCTATTGGGCGCGAGGTCGTTGTGACTTGGGAAGAGGGGCCGAAAAAACAATTGTTGGCGCGTTTCAAACTACGTAAGGAAAAATAACCTCTTCTGAACTCAATCTGTCGACGCAATTTGATGCGAGTATTTATCAGCGTACGTATTTTGTGTCGGCTTTGGGCGGAACAAAATAGGGCGGGAACTCACCAACTTTTGACATGTCAACTTCAACAAGCGTTGGGCCATTGACCTCCAAAGCGGCCGCCACTGCCGGGTCGAGTTCATCCGGAGAATTCACTCGCCAATACGGCATGTTGGCAAGTCTTGCACAACCTTCCAGGGTTGGATTTCCGAAATCCGCGAAATACTGCCGTCCCCCGTGAAAAATGTCCTGGATATGTTTGATGACGCCGTAACCACCGTCATTCATAATTAGGAAGACAACGTCTGCTCCTTCCTGGGAAGCCGTCCAAAACTCAGCAAAACCCATAAAAAATCCACCGTCGCCACACATACACAGCACTTTCCTGTCCGGAGCGCCCACAGCAGCCCCAATGCCGTGTGCAAGCCCGATCCCGATGGCAGCGCCAAGTGCGAAGACGCTGTCACGTGGACCGTAGAGTGGGAAAATTCGGTTCCCCCAGGTACTATTGTTGAGGGTAATATCACGAACCCACAGGGCGTCGCGCGGTGCAACCGCCCGCAGGCGTTCAGCAAAAGATCGGTAAGGTCCGAGATAAGATTTGTAATCTTCGATTGCTTCTTGTTTCAGTGCCTTCACTTCCCCTGTGAAACCGTTCTCTACTTCGATCTTACCTTCCAGCCGATCGGCAAGACCCGCTAGCCCTAATTTAGCGTCCGCACATAAAAAGAGATCTGTAGTGTAAGTTCGACCGTTGGCCGCCGGATCAACATCGATTTGTATACGTGGAGAAGGTAGGCGGAGGTCAAATTCTCTCGTCTCATGACCGCGCACCCGCGATCCGGCAATGACTAATAGATCCACCGTTTGATAGAAATCCTCTACCTTTCGCATATCTTTGAGGCATCCGATCACCAAAGGATGGTCCTCCGGAATCACGCCGCGTCCGGCGAGGCTTGTGATGATCCCGAAACCCATGTCAGCGAAACGCTGAACTTCCTCACCGGCATGACGTGCTCCATTGCCCAGCCAAAGCATGGGCCGTTGCGCCTTGGCAGCCATTTCGGCGAATTCGTCCAGACCACTAGGATCCGGTTTGTGTGGTGACCGGAGGGGTAACTTAAAGTCAGCCAATCCGGCTGGGCGGAGCAGATGAGTCCGCTGGACATCAATAGGAATTTCCACGCTCACCGGACCAGTCGGTGACGTTAATGCTTCGGTTGCAGCTTGTGCGAGCACTCCGATTATACTTTCCGGCGAGCGAACCCTGTATGCAGCCTTGGATACAGACTTGAGCATACCTAATTGATCGGGAACGTCGTGGACGGTTCCTCTGCAGCGATCCACGTTTGCGCGTGCTGTTTGTCCGGTCAAATGGAGTAGCGGAGTTCCTGAGAAACGGGCTTCCACCAATGCGCCACAAGCGTTTGCGGCTCCGGGGCCGGTGCTGGTAATAAGAACGCCTAAGCCACCTGTTACACGAGCGTACGCATCAGCCATACTGCCGGCACCGGCTTCGCCTCGGGCACGAACAAAACGAATTGCATTGCGTCTGCCGATAGCATCGAGCATGGGCGTGTTGTGAACTGAGATCACACCAAAAGCGGCGGTCACACCAATTGCTTGAAGGAATTCGGCAACTACGTCGCCAATCGTGATGTCATTGCTCATAGCCACGCTTTCTATTTCTTAGCGTCATCTGGGGACATAGTGCGGGTGCGGAAATTTGAGGCAAATGTCGTTCAGTATTTTCTCTACCCATCGATAACAAAACAGCGGCCCGAGAGCCGCTGCCACCAAAAGGCTATTAATTTGAATTTACTTAATCTTGCCTTCCTTAAACAGCACGTGTTTGCGTGCCACTGGGTCGTACTTCTTAACTTCTAGCTTGCTCGTCATGGTTCGAGGATTTTTCTTTGTAACATAAAAAAACCCAGTATCCGCGGTGCTATTGAGGCGAATTTTAATGTTGTTTCTTTTTGCCATCTAGGTTTCTCCCATTCCGCATATCCCTATCGGTTGCGCTGCACAATAATAATCATCAGCGGACTGTCAAGCCGAGCTAGGGGATTTTGGGTATCGGACAATTGCAAAGAAAGCTAAGCCTATACAAGGCCCGGCCATGGCCACCATTAAACCATGCGGTGAGTCGATCATGGTCAAGCCGAGAACGCTCGGTCCGACTATGCTCCCCATACCATAAAAGACTGCAGCAGTTGAGTTGACGGATGCTAACTCCGAGCCTTTAAAATTTTCACCAAAAATAATTAGCGGAAGAGTCCAAAATCCGCTGATCATGCCTCCAGTGGTGAAGATCAATCCATAAAGAGCAATGGATAAATTCGATGTTAACGGTGTCAATAGCATCGCAAACGCAGCCACTGTGGCACAGCCTGCTATGAGGCGCTGACGGTCAATATGATCTGCAAGCCAACCAAGCGGGTATTGAAACGCCATACCACCCAATACCAGAACAGTAACCAACCGTGCCGCTTCGATAGGCGACGAGTTGAGAGCGAGCCCGTAGATTGGGAGTAACCCAAAAGCCGCCGCATCCAAGAATCCAAATAGCATTACCGAGGCCACTGCAATAGGAACTGTTTTCGCAATTGTCCAAGGTGAACGGCGAGTGGCATCGCGAATACTGGGAGCGACGTGTGGCGCGAACAACAAAATCGAGAGGGATACGAATGTTAAGACTGCGCCGGTGAGAAACGGGATCACGCCCTCAACTCCGGTAAGTTCGAGTAGCAGAGGACCTGCAGCAATACCTCCAGCGAGTAGGGTTCCGTATATACCGATTACTCGGCCGCGCCGAGCGCTCGGAGCAACTTGACTGATCCAGGTTTCGGCGGAAATGAATATTATGCCTTCTACCCCACCTAATAATAGGCGTAGCAGTAACCAAGGGACAAATCCCATGAAAAACGGAAAGGCACAAAAGATTAGCATCATCGCAACCATACTGAGGACCATCAAACGCGATGTGCCGACGGCTACCAGGAGGCGTGGAGTGATCAGGGCCGCGAGCATGATTCCAAGGAACTGTGTACTCGCGTGTAAGCCAATGGCGACGCTTGAATGGCCTTGGCCATCCAGCACAATCGCAATAAGGGGTATGGTGAGTCCCAACGTGATGCCAAAAACCATGATCACCGAGATCACCGCGGGGAGGCTCCGTACTGTGTTAGACGATAGCCTTATATTTGGTTTCACCGACGGTGCCGCTTGCTGAAGCGATCGCGTGCGTTGGCAATGTTGGGCGGGTCGAAATCCGCAAGACTGAAAGTTAATCCTCCGGTTATCGTATCGGCTTCGTCAAGGCGAACTGACACTGGCCGGCCTACGCTAAACGATAGCCTGCTTCGGCGTGCTGTTAGGAGTTGCCGGTCGGCGTCGTGATCAATCCGTTCCTCTAGTTGGTTGGAAAGTATGCGCATTGGGATTAGACCCTCTGCGCCAATATCATTTATCCGAATGAACAGGCCGAATCGGGTAACGCTAGTCACTTTGGCGATGAATTCCGCTCCCCTTTTATCAGCCATGAATAGAGTTTTGTAGCGATCACTGGCACCACGTTCTGCTTGAACCGCCCTGCGTTCCGTTGCAGAAATGTCAGCACCAATTTCTGTGAAATTATCCCTATCGTGATCCAAAAGTCCGTCATTTCCGAGATGAAGATGGCGGATCAGGCTTCGGTGAACCAAAAGATCGGCATAGCGGCGGATTGGCGATGTAAAGTGAGCATACAAGTCTATGTTGAGGCCAAAATGTCCGATATTTTCCGGGGAATATTCGGCCCGGGCCTGTGCTTGCAGGATTACAGTGGAAATGGCTTCTTCATGTTCACTGTTTTTTGCTTTGTCGAGTATTTGTTGGAAATTTTGGGGAGTTAAGCGTCGGCTTTGACTAAGTTTGTAGCCAAGTCCTTTCAAATAGGCTCGCAGGTTCTCGAGCTTATTAAGCGGCGGTTGGTCATGAATTCGGTACATACATGGTGCGTTAGCTTTACTAAGTACTTCAGCGGCAGCCACATTAGCTGCGATCATAAACTCTTCTATCAACCGGTGGCTATCGTAGCGAGGGCGTAAAGAAATTGCCTGGACGCTTTCTGTTTCATCGAAAATAATCTTTTGCTCGGGTAAATCAAAGTCGAGCGTATTTCGTTCGGTGCGTGCTTTCCTTAATGAAGCATATGCCCCGTAAAGTTCCTCGATTGCTCCTAGCAAAGGGCCAGTGGTTTTGTTTGTCGTCCCTTCATGGGCGGTCTGCACCGCGGTATAGGTTAGTCGGGCGACTGACTGGATGAGCGCGCGTTCGAAGCGATAGCGTAATATGGATCCATTATGATCAATCCATATGTGTACCGCCAGGCAGGCTCGTGTTTCCTTTGGCTTCAGCGAACACCACTCATTGCACAAGACTTCTGGTAGCATTGGCACAACCAGACGTGGCATGTAGACGGAATTTCCTCGGCGCTTCGCTTCTCGATCTATTGGATCATCCGGCTTGACGTACGCGGCGACATCAGCAATCGCGACGGTTAATTTCCAACCACCCTGGTTGTTGGAGTCTGAGTCTCGTGTGGCCCAAACCGCATCGTCAAAATCTCGTGCATCCTCATCATCGATAGTGATCAAAGGCAAGGATTGTAGGTCAACACGGCCCTTTGAATTTGGGGGCCCGGCTTTTTTGGCAGCTGCAGTCGCGTCGCTAGGAAACTCAGTAGGAACGCCAAGCTCTGCGCAAATCATGCGTTCGATTACGCCAGGCGCGTTTAACTGTCCCAGTTGTTTCCGGACTTCGGCCTTTCGCAGCCCATAGGAGCGTTCGGTGCTTATCTCGGCAACCACCACTTCTCCGGGCTCAAGTGTGTCCAGAGCCTCCGGGCTAAGGATAACATCTCGGGGGCCCCGTCGATCTATCGTTCGCAGACGCACCCCGGTTTGGTCCTTTTCAACGACACCGACAACATGGCCCAATCGCCCCTCCAACCGCCGCATTACGCGGGCCTCGATGTGGTTTGGATCTATAACCTTAAGACGTACGAGCGCGCGTTCACCAATGCCCAGTGCACGTATTCGGCTGCGTCGAGGCATAGTCACGGTAATATGAGGAGACGACTCTTCGGGACGCCAACTCACAGGCCGCCCTATTGGATCGCCGTCGCCATCAATTCCCGTAATCTCAATTACTCCCACCGGCGGTAATTTGCTTGGCGCGGCATAACGACGGTTTGTGCCGCGCACTAACTCGCCTTTTTCAATCATTGAGGCTAATAGTGTTTTCAAGGCACGATCTGTGGTTTTTAGGCCAAAGGCGCGAGCTATGTCCCGCCTTGCCACGCCTCTCCTAGATCGGCACACGAAAGCCAATATTTCTTTTGGATCAGCTAATATATCTACAGGTTTTTTGTGTGAAGCGCGGGCGATGTTGGGCTTTTCCTTAAACGGGGCTTAGTCGATTTTTTTTGGTCGCGGTTTGCGTTTTCTTTTTGTGGTGTGCCCCTTTTTCTTAGTACGTTTTTTGGGTTTTGATGCCTTTTCGGCAAGGACCTGTACCGCTTCGTCTAGTGTTATCGTTTCCACATCAAAGTGTTTCGGGAGACCGGCAGTTGTTTTGTTATTTTTGATGTAATATCCGTACCGACCTTCATAAATTGCAACTTCATTCCCGTCCTCAGGGTGAGCACCCAGAGACCTGATTGTTTTGGTGCCACGTCTTTGCTGTTTGGGCTCTCCGAGGAGACTGACGGCCCGGTTAATACCTACAGTCAAAACGTCGTCCTCTGGGCTTAATGAGCGCTTGTCATTGTTGTGGTTAATGTATGGTCCGTAGCGGCCGATGGTTACTGTTATCGGTTCCGCCGTTTCCGGGTGATTGCCAATCAAACGGGGTAAGCTAAGCAGTTTTATGGCTATTTCGAGATCGCAATTTTCCGGTTCAACATTGTCCGGCAATTTTATGCGTTTCGGCTTCCTTCCATCCTCCGCTTCACCCTGTTGCACATAGTGTCCGTAAGGGCCTCGACGAAGGCTAATTGTTTGGCCGTTTCCATTTTTGCCAAGTATCCTAGGGCCGTCCAGTCCGTCTCTAGCCGTTTTAGAAAAAGCTAGGGTGTATTTGCAGTCTGGGAAGTTAACACAACCGATAAAGGGCCCCCTCTGTTTATTCCATTTGAAGCTGATTTTCCCTTCCTTACACTTCGGGCATTTCTCAATCTCGCCTTTTTCATCTATGGGAAAGAAACGCGCTCCAGCCCATTCATTCATAGCGTTGAGGATATCGGTATTAGTAAGGTTTTTGATGGACTCGCACTGGGCAGAAAACGGCCCATAGAATTCTTCAAGTACGTCCTTCCATGCCAGCCTGCCATTGGAGATTTCGTCGAGTTTGTCTTCGAGCTCCGCGGTGAAAGCATAGTCTACGTAGGACTCGAAACTGCTTTCCAACAGAAGAACCACTCCACGACCCATTCCCTGTGGTATCAACTGTTTGTCTTCAAGGGTGACGTATTCTTTTAGTAGTGTTGAAATGATGGTTGGGTAGGTAGAAGGTCTTCCAATACCGAGTTCCTCAAGTTTGGCTATTAGTGAGGCTTCATTATAGCGCGCTGGAGGTTTTGTATAATGCTGCGCTGGGGAAACCGCATCTAGTTTAAGCGGTTCATCAGATTTTACGTCTGGTATATGGTCTTCCTGTTTTGGCTGAACCGACCCATTATCTTTTTCCTCATTGTAAAGTTTTCGAAAGCCGTCAAACACGACCGTAGAGCCTGCAGCGTGAAGTATTATCTTTTGGTCAAAGGAGCCAATGTCAATACTCAGCTGGTCGTCTAGGCCGTTTTCCATTTGGCTGGCCATCGTCCGCTTCCAGATCAAGTCGTAAAGTCGAACAGCGTCGCGTTTCAGGTGTACCAGAAGACCCTTGGTGGTACGTGTAATATCAGTGGGTCTTATGGCTTCGTGCGCCTCCTGAGCATTTTTTATCTTGTTTGTATAATATTTCGGTTTGGCGGGAAGATATTTTTTCCCGAAGTTCCCACTGTTTTCGATGGCGGCTCGTATCGAACTTATCGCGTCGCTGGACAGGGTAACACTGTCGGTGCGCATGTAGGTGATGAGCCCTTCTTGGAATAGATGTTGTGCAACGCCAGCGGAGTGTTTTGGGCTCATGTTAAGAATGCGCGACGCGACTTGCTGCAACGTTGAGGTTCTGAAGGGAGCGGATGGCCGTTTCTGTATCTGTCGGTGCTTGACACTGGCTACCGTAAAGGTCTGAGCTCTCACCAGGCCGACGGCTCTTTGTGCCGCGGCCTCGTCTGCCAGAGAGAATTTCTCCAGCTTCGTGCCATCTAGATGGGTTAGTCGGGCTTTAAAATCGTTCCCCGCCTGGGTTCGCAGATCGGCGTCAACCGTCCAGTGTTCCCTAGGAACGAAATTTTCGATTTCTTCTTCTCTTTCACAGGTCAGTCGCAGGGTGGGCGACTGCACTCGGCCCGCCCGTTTTGTACCGGGCAACTTATGCCGTAATACTTCTGATAGCCCAAAACCTAAAATCATATCCAGCGCTCGCCGAGCTTGAGCGGCGTTTACCAAATGCAGATCGAGATCTCTGGGCTCTTTGAATGCTTTTTGAACAGCTTTTTTCGTAATCTCGTGGAAGACCACGCGATGCACAGTCTTATAAGTAAGTGCCTTTTTCTCGGTCAGATATTCGTGCAGGTGCCAGGCGATCGCTTCTCCTTCACGGTCGGGATCTGTCGCCAGTATCAACCTCTCGCAGCCCTTTAGAGTCCTGACAATCTCGGATAGAATTTTTTTGCTTGAAGGATATACAGCGTAACTCAGTGAGAAATCGTTATCAGGGTCTACTCCTCCGTATTTTTTTCCGGCTGTTTCATCGAGGTCACGAAAATGGCCGACTGTTGCAAGGACAGTAAAGTCTGGTCCCAAGTATCTTTCAATCGTCTTGGATTTGGTCGGCGACTCGACGACAACTAAATTTTTCATTTAGCCAAGCTCAGTTCAATTAAATTCTAATATATGTAGATTAAATCCTTGTAGTTAATAGTTAAATATAGTGAATTTTTGTTCTTTTATGCACTGATGCCTCCGAGTCCCGGCGGGGAGTTCCTGAGTGGGTTGGTGTTAATTGGCATTGTGAGATTATTTCGTCAACCGGCATTGGGTTGGTAACAAGCCTTTAGCTTTAGTGATTTTAGTTTCTTGGTCGTGCTTCCGTGGCTACGGAATCGGTACGAGCTGTGGGAGCAAAAAGGGGACTTAGGTGCGAATTACGCCGCATAATGGGCAAAAAAATTGAGCCCTAATATGAAAAAATATTGTCACATGAGATAAATTATGAACGTCGTGCAAATACACGTGGTTCTTTGTCTCTTAATAATCGTCGTATGTTGCCGTAATGGCGTGCCAACACTAATGCAGTCAGAAACCCAAAAAGTGATATATATAATGGTTCTCCAGGTAACCAACTGGGGAGCTCACCGTTTCTTTGGGAGACTAACAATGCGGCCAGCAGCGCTGGAGAAGAAGGTATCGCGATAATCGCGCCAAGTGAGGCGAAACGCATTAAAAGTACTACAAGTAACCATATGACTGCGACCACTACGCCAACCGTCCAGGACACGGTGAAAATGACGCCCATAGTGGTGGCCACACCCTTGCCACCTTGAAATTTAAGCCAGACTGGAAACATATGGCCGACTACTACAAATAATCCGGCGATCCATGCACAGTCCGGCCCGTACATTCCAGCTCCGAGAGTAGCCGCTACGCCTTTAGAAACATCCAGCGCTAGTGTGGTGAGAGCCAGACCTTTATGTCCTGTGCGTAGCACATTCGTAGTTCCGATATTGCCAGAGCCTATATTTCGAATGTCCCCAAGGCCTGCGATATGTGTGAGTAACAGGCCAAATGGGATGGAACCAATGAGATAAGCAATCAATCCAATCGCATAGATTGGCCAAGTATGGGCAAAATCGGCACCAAAAAAATTTGGTATCACCGCTTAATCCTCTATGTCGATATCAAACGCGATCCTGCCGTTAATCCACGTTTTCAGGACGCGTCCTTGAACGGGTCGGCCGTCATAGGGGGCATTACGCGATTTGCTGCGCAGTTTATCGATTTTAATCTGCCACGGCGCATTCAAATCGAACATTACAAGATCGGCAGCTGCACCGATCTTGATCTCACCCGCATCCAATCCGACCAATTTGGCCGGGTTTACTGTCATCTTAGCCAGCAGTTCAAGCAGTCCAATCTCTCCGTTATGATAAATCTCTAGCGCCAAGGGGAACATGGTTTCCAAACCTACAATTCCGTTGGCGGCTTGGGCGAATGGTACCCGCTTCGAATCCTGATCATGGGGGGCGTGATCACTGACTATTACGTCAATAGCGTCATCTGCTAGCCCTGAGATCATGGCAACTCTGTCAGGTTCCGCGCGCAGAGGGGGTGAAACTTTGGCAAAAGTTCTGTAGTCGGCGACGGCGTTTTCGTTGAGTGCAAAATGATGGGCAGCGACTGCAGCGGTTATTGGCAAGGCACGTGCCTTCGCCGACCGTACCACGTCTACAGTTTCTTTAGTTGACAGATGGCTCACGTGGTACCGCGCGCCTGTCAGTTCCATAAGCCGGATATCTCGCTCGACGATAATCGTTTCGGCGACTACCGAACTTTTGCCAAAGTTTCACCCCCTCTGCGCGCGGAACTTGACAGAGTTGCCATGGTCTCAGGACTAGCAGA
>JYMV01045671.1_pt1 | contig 12117 bp, 7 predicted proteins | sample 338911 | NCBI WGS metagenome assembly JYMV01 (sample SAMN03354496, study PRJNA234377) | hydrothermal vent metagenome | biome: Deep sea; feature: Hydrothermal plumes at the Eastern Lau Spreading Center, Western Pacific Ocean; material: Seawater | place: Tonga | collected 2009 | depth 2000 m m | reverse complement strand
GCATCAGAATAGTAAATATAGTCGATGCGATCTTGCTGTTGCTCAGGAAAACGCGGAGTCCATGTTCGATCACGGTCTCGATCTACATCACGATAGACCTCGCGGTATGCATCAACAAAACCTTTGTCAGTCATCTCATGACTCGTTGGCCAATCAATGACATAACCATATTCTTCCTTTGCCCCTTCCGTGTAATCAAAATGTGACATGCTGTTGAAATCGCCAGCTATAAAAACTGGAATATTTGAAAAAGCTGTTTCAGAAAGACGCTTTTGTATTTGATCGCGAATCTGCTCAATGTCAACTCTTGAAGCATCGCATGCAGCAAGAAGATCATCGGCTGTTTTGCCTTCGCGCGTGCCCACTTCCCAAATTTCTGCGCCGTAGGGAAGCCAGATTGAATAGAACGCAATTGGAATATTGTTTGGTAACTCGATAATCGCACCAACACATTTGAATTCATGAAAGACCGAAACATCTTCAATGATTGGGTAGCGACTGTGAATTGAAACGTTTGTTCCCCTTGGATGAAAATGAAATCCAAGTGACTCGGAAATGAATTCGCCCGAACCGTATGTTTCTTGCATTGCGATGATGTCCGCACCGCTCTCCTGAATGACTTCAATAACTCTTTCTGGGCCAAGGGTTTCTCCATCCTCTTTTCCGCCATGCCAAATGTTCCAAGTCATGGCAGTGAAGCCTGAAGAATGATTGGTATCCATTGTTGTACATGAAATACAGCCAAAAAGAGTCGTCAACATGACAGCGCTTAATTTGTGTATCACTTTGACTCTTGCTTTATTTTACGATGGCTCAATAACCAATCAACGCTGTGCGGGCTGTACGAGTGATTGAATCGTGGGCCATGGGAAGCACCGTGAATTGTCCAGAGTTCGGCGATGGAACTTGAAGCGTTTTCTTTTGATTCGTATCGTAAAACAGTTGTATCATTGCCTTCGATATTCGTAACAATGTCAATTGTCCCTTTCTGTATTGGAACCATGTTACAGTTGTTAAACTTTGCCCACATCTCTACAGTTTGCAGCGCACTTGGATAACAATTACCACTCCAACATCCACCTTCATATTTAATCGATTTGTCTTTTGTGCCATGCACTTGCAACACATGCACAGGTTCGCTAGGTATATGGTTATCTGGATCGATAAACATTGCACCCGCCAAACTCTGCACTGATGCGATTTTGTCGGCATGATCGCACGCCATGCGAAGAGACATAAACCCACCATTGGAGTGCCCCATAAAGTGAATACTCTTTGGATCAACTGCATATTGTGTTTCAATCAATTCAACTAGTGAAATCAGAAATTCTGAATCATCCACGCCATCCTTTTCTAAATCGCAACACGCATCGGTTGCGTTCCAAAACCGCTGGTCTTTTGAATTTTTAGTTCCATCAGGAATACAAAGAATAAAATTCTTTTCATCAACAAGTCGGATCAATCGCCAATGTTTTTTGACGTTGTGACTACCCCCTGTAAAGCCATGCAGCGCAACAATTAATGGAAGTGGTTTTTCACTGTCATAGGAATCCGGGATATACACCGAAACATCGCTTCTGCCCGCATCAACAGTGACTTCCGTTTCAGAAAATGCAGGTGCAGCAAATAGGGACAGCAATATCAAACCAACAAGAGTCAATTTGGTGTTTTTCATACTCGCAGGATAGCGTATGATTCGTACATGCAACGAACACGCAAAGAACTAGCAAATTTACAGCCCCATTACCCTGACATGATCAACGAGGTGATCGACCTGACCGATCACAGCCGAAATTTGATTTTTAATATGTCACTTGAAAGGGCAACAGAAATTGTTGCTTCGGGAGATCCAGAAAAAATTGCAACCATTGACGGCTACTTCGCCATCATGGCAAGACATGGCCACATCATTCGGATGGCACGCTCGCTGCAACTTCCAATGCGGTACTTCATCGTGAAGAAAGTTGCGGGTCCTGCATTGCTGATTGCTGAGCGTATTGACCAAATCCGAGAGTGGTTAGAGTCGCATGGATTCGGAGATCAATTTCATCCTTCGTACACACGTATGGTTCCCGCGCATCACCTTACTGAAATTGCGTTGGTTGGATGCCCAGACCCGAACCCAGTTTGCACTCGTTTCTTTAATCCACCTCGAAATGTCGAAGAAACTAATTACCCTGAAAAATATATCGCTGCACTCACTTCGAGCATCTCAAATTGGCTCGACATTGTTCCAGAACACGAACCAATCGGCGTTCTCTTTTCTGGTGGTATTGATTCGGGCGCCGTTTTCCTTGCAACACATCACGTCATGAAAACACGTAGCATGAATCTCGCAAGGCTCAAAGCATTTACGCTGAGTATCGAAGGTGAAGGCGAAGACGCAACACAAGCGCATGAGTTTTTATCATCCCTTGACCTTGAACTTTTCCATGAAGTTATCACCGCCCCAGGAAGTTGGGTTGATTTGGAAACAGCCGTCAAGACAATTGAAGATTACAAACCACTTGACATTCAAGCCGGTGCCATGACTCTTGCGCTTTGCCGCGGAATTCGCGAGCAATATCCAGACTTTACGTACCTCATCGATGGCGATGGCGGCGATGAGAACCTCAAGGATTATCCAATTGAAGAAAACTCTGAACTAACGATTCAGAGTGTGCTTAGCAATCAAATGCTCTACCAAGAAGGTTGGGGTGTTGACGCAATTAAACACTCGCTCACTTTTAGCGGCGGACTTAGCCGAGCATGCACACGCGGCTACGCACCAATGACTCACTTTAATTTTCGGGGGTTCAGCCCTTTCATGCTCGCAAACGTCATCGAAGTTGCCGAAGGCATTCCCTTCATTGAATTGACCGATTGGGATCACGAAAAACTTTACGCACTCAAAGGCAAGATCGTTTCCCAAGGTATCGAAGCGGTTACAGGCATGCACATGCCTATTTTTGAAAAGCGCCGTTTCCAAGATGGCGCTGCCAAGGAACGAGCGTTTGGTAATTCGCCAATGCCCTATCGCAAGGCGTTTCACCGTGCATTTGACTGTTAAAAACAAAGTTGACGAAGCAAAAGCAAACGGTGTTTTCTCTGAAGCAGAGTTAACTCGAAAAGGCATTGTCGAAGACCACAACATCATCCTCACAACGAACAAGGAATGTTCGTTCAAATGTGTGATGTGCGACTTATGGAAAAACACGTTGGATTACAGAGTTAAGGATGGAGTCGTGGCAAGGCAGGTTCACGACGCACTTGAACAACTACCACCTGCCAAACACTTAAAACTCTACAACGCGGGAAGTTATTTTGACAGACAATCAATTCCAAAAGCAGACACATTCGAAATTGCAGATTTGATTCAGGGATATGAAACGCTCATCGTTGAAGCGCACCCCAAGTTGGTCAGGGTACCTTGTTTTGAATATGCAAACTACTTGCAACCACAACTTGAAGTCGCAATGGGTTTAGAAACGGTTGATCCAAGTGTGCTTCCACGATTAAACAAAAACATGACCCTCGATGACTTTGAGCGAGCAACAACAAAATTACTTGAGCATGATATTTTTGTTCGTGCGTTTATTTTGCTCCGAACGCCATGGCAAACTGAAGAAGAAGGTGTGTATTGGGCAAAACAATCGATCGATTACGCGCAGAGCATTGGCGTGGAGTGTTGCACGGTAATTCCTACCCGCCCTGACAACGGATCAGTTGAAATGACCGCGCCGCTTGCAGAATCATTAGATGAAGTTGTTGCATACGGTCAATCAAAAAACAAAGGTAGAGTTTTTGGAGATGCATGGGATGCAGTATGACCTTGCCATTCTTGGTTCGGGATTTGGTGGATCTATCACAGCACTCATTGCAAAACAAATGGGCATGAACCCTGTGCTCATTGAAAAAGGATCGCATCCACGATTTGCAATTGGTGAATCATCGACGCCCCAGGCAGATATTGCCCTTGCAACGATTGCAGAAACGTATAACTTGCCACGTCTTAAACCACTTTCTCGTTACGGAACGTGGAAAGACACGTACCCAGATTTGAACTGCGGACCAAAGCGCGGATTTACGTACATGCATCATCCAGATATAGATAACGAATTACTTGTTTCTGCAAGCCCTGATGGCTATGACTGCGACAGTCAGTGGTACCGCGCCGATCTTGATGCATTTTTGGTTGACGAAGTCAAAGAAGCAAACATTCCATACTTTGACAATACAGATGTGACCTCCAGAATTGAGAAGAATTGCTTATTAACTGCAACTGATTTTTCTTGCACTGCCGATTTTTTAGTTGATGCGACGGGTGGTGCGAACCCTTTGAACATTGCACAAGACATTTCTGGAATAAGAACAAATTCGCGAGTTATTTATTCACATTTTGATGGTGTTATTCCTTGGGGAGAGTTGCATGGAAAACCGCACCACCCCTTCCCATGTCATGACGCGGCTTTACACCACATCTTTCGGGGGGGTTGGATGTATGTCTTGCATTTTGACAACGGAATCACGAGTGCTGGCTTTGTCCTTGATTGTGAAAAAAGGCCAAATGACACATGGGAATCGTTGATGGAAGAACTTCCGTTTGTGAAGGAGCAATTCCAAGATGCGAAACCAGTGATGCCCTTGGTGCATACTGGAAGAGTGCAAAGGTGCTCTGAGCAAATGGTCGGAGAAAACTGGGCAATTCTTCCCTCTTCAGCCATGTTTGTAGACCCTTTGCACAGCACTGGAATTGCGCAAACACTTTGCGGCATTGAGCGTTTGATGCCAATTTTCAACAAACCGGCAAATGAGCAAACTCATTTATTTCAGGCATATGCAAACGAAACCATGCACGAAGTTGATTTACTCGACAAATTGATCCATGGCTGTTATCAGTGTTTTGATGATTTCGATCTATTTTCTCATTTCGCTATGTTGTACTTCGTGGGGGCGGACTTTATGGAGCGACAAAGAAGGATTGGGAAACGCACTGGTTTTCTTAATAGTGGGGATCATGCGTACTGCAAAATGGTCGACCGCCTCTACAATCAACTCATTGATGGGACGATTCAGGTGTCAGATTTTCAGGGGGAAATTGAACCGTGGAATATGGTCGGATTGTGCGACCCCAACAAGCAAAACATGTACGATTACGCATAAATGAAACGACTACTTATTTTAATGTTCACTATGGCTGCAATTGGTTGTAGTGGCACAGATTCGGATGTCCAAGAAGCTGATGCAAAAACGCTTCGCACCCGCAACTTAGCACTTGCATATATAGATAGTGGGATGATGAATGAGGCAGGCGTGAAACTTGAAACGTTGAAAACCCTACTTCCAAAGGAAGCATTTGTCTATGCAAACCAAGGTGTTGTCGCACTTCGTCAAAACGAATTAGAAAAAGCAAGCACATTGCTCGATAAAGCGGATGCGCTATTACCCAATCATCCGGGGGTTGCTTTGCTTCGTGGGGAAGTTGCAATGTTGACTGGAGAGTTTGAAAAGGCAAAACAAATTCTCGAAAATTCGATCGCTGTTAACCCAGAAAATGTTCGTCTTCGCTGGGCACGCAACGTTGACATTGAACATGTACAAGTAATTGTCGATGCGATCCCTGAAAATATTGTTGCGCGTCTTGCACTGATCAAAGAACTACTCCAAAATGAAAACTTTGACGATGCAAGAACACACTTACTTGTGCTGCAAGAACAAGGTGTTGTGCAAGACGAGCAAGCCATGGGGTTATTTAATGGTGCAATGGATCAAATTGACGTTGGCAATGCACGCGTTGCTCGCGCGCAGGTGATCGGGTTAGACAATGTTCTTAAACCAACGCGAGCTTGGCAGCATTCACAACTTGAAGTTGCCGGTGCACCGGGAACTATTGGGCACCCCATTCGAGAATTTTTGAATACTGCCGTTCCAGAACAACCCACGCCAAAACCGAAAAGGATTTCGTTTACAAAAAACGAAGAGTCTGTTTTACCTGCTGGGAAAAAACGGATATTACTTGTTGAATCACTAACGCAATCAGCATTGATAACTGCAAGTGACACAAATACCATCACGCTCGTGCAAATTGATTGGAATAACGATCGAAAACTTGATGTTGTGAGCGGCACAACAAAAGGTCGCGTTTATATTGAGGGTGGTGATGCATTACTTACTGAAAATGGCACTGCAATCACCGCACTCACACCTTGGGATGCAGATCAAGATGGTGACTTAGATTTATTGGTTAGCCGCGATAACACGTTTCTCCTGCGAAATAACGGTGATGGAAGCGCAACAGTCGTACCACTTGATTCTCCCCTGCTTCACAGCACTGCAATTATTGACATTGACCAGGACGGTGCTGTTGACCTTGTTGGTATCAGCGAGAACCGGCATCTTGTGGTTCTTAAGAATGAGAGGTCTGGAAGAATTCGCGCTATCGAAAACACTATGCCTGACACGTTGGTATTTGATCTTGTCGTTGGTGACTTCAATAATGATGGTTGGATGGACATTGCGTGGCTTGATACCAATGGCGCGGCAGTAATTGGAAAAAACGACCACCGAGGTAATTTTGTACCGCAAAAAGTTGGTGGCTTGGGTTTAACAATTTCTGCGGGCGATATTGATAACGACACGCATTTAGACGTTATTGTCGGTGGAGAGACCATTCAAATTTTCCAAGCAAATGGAAATAGATCAACCATTCCGGTTAAAGGTTACGTTCAAGTTATTGATGCGGACCTTGATGGAGATTTAGATATTGTTGTTAATGGCGAAGAATACGCGGTCTGGGAACAGGACGGCACGCCAGGAGAAAACGAATTTCAAAAAATTATTCTTGAAGCAATTCTTGAAGGTGGGCAACGAAATAATTCGCTCGCAGTTGGTGGCTTCGTCGAAGTTTCTGCTGGGGGAACCTATCAAAAGCACTTAATTACTGGGCCAATGACGCACATCGGCTTGGGCGGCAAACCCGCAGATGCGATTCGAGTTGTTTGGCCAAACGGCGTGCCTCAAGAAGTCATTGAACCCACACCGAACCAAGTCTTCATTGAAGTTCAAATCTTGAAAGGTTCATGTCCGTTTCTTGCAACAAGTAATGAGGATGGTACATGGGTATTTGTTACTGATTTGCTTTGGCGAAGTCCACTTGGTTTGAAAATAAACGCGCAAACTGTGCCTCCAATTGCAGCGACACAAGATTGGGTCAAAGTGCGCGGCGATCAGTTGACCGCCCGTGATGGAGTGTACGAGGTAGCGATTACAGCACAACTGTGGGAAACACATTTTATTGATGAAATATCAATGTTTGCAGTTGATCACCCCGTTGGAACAGAGATTTTTGTTGATGAGCGGTTTATTGCGCCAATTTCACCTGAATACAAATTGTATACATACGACAATGTGCAAGAACCAGTGCGCGCAATCGATCAAAACGGTTTTGATGTCCTAGATATTATCCGTGGGAGGGACGGCAAACGTCTTGGCAGTTTTGCGAAGGGGAAATATCAGGGAATTAGTGAAGATCACTTTGTTGAAATTGATTTAGGAGACGTAGAGTTACGTTCGGGGGTTGACATCATCGCGCAGGGCTGGATTCGACCAACAGATACAAGTATCAACGTTGCTTCTTCTCAGGGAAGTTCCTCTCCGCCAAAAGCTTTGGAAGTTTCTGTTCCCGATGGTAAGGGTGGGTGGAACATTGTTATTCCAAACGCCGGGTTCCCTGCAGGAAAACTCAAAACGATTATTTTGGAAATTCCTGTTGGAAGTTTTACAAACAACGACTATCGCATTCGGATATCAACCAACCTTGAAATTTATTGGGATCGATTAGCGTTCGCAACGAGATCAGAAACTAAAACGCAGACAATCCCAATTGAACTCCGCAGTGCTGATCTTGGCTACATGGGTTTCCCAGTGATGTCGCGCGTAGATGATGTCGCCCCAAACATTCCAGATTACAACAACATTCGTCATGGACATGCTTGGCGTGATTTAGAAGGGTATTACACGCGGTACGGCGCAGTCGAAGAGTTACTTTCTGGGATTGATGACAGATATGTCATTATGAACGCAGGTGATGCAATGTATTTGCGGTTTGATGCGATTGAGCCCATACATGATGGTTACACGCGAGACTACATTTTCTTCAGCGATGGTTGGGTAAAAGATGGCGATTGGAACACGGTTGATTCGAGAACTGTTGACCCACTTCCGCACCATGCGATGAGCGGCTATCCGTATCCCCCGGAAGAGCGCCCAGTAGAACTACTTCCCTCTCATCCCGATTGGCAAGAGTTTCATACGCGATACATCACACCAGCACCCTTCATCGATGTGATGAAATAGTACAACTAAGCAGATGGAATTCATCTGATTCTAAATAATGCTAGGATGCACGCAGTAATATGGAGCCTCCGATGAATATTTCAGTGACAGCACCGTTCAAACCTGCTTGGAAACACATGGTTCGAATTTTGTTCAAACCGTTTGACATCAAGAAATGGTTTGCTCTTGGATTTTGCGCTTTCCTCTCACAGTGCGGTGAAGGTGGTGGTGGAAACGGTGGAAACTTCGGAAATCAGAATAATCCTAGCGGTTCAGAATTTCGAGAAGGTGTGAACAATGTTGAAATATGGATTAACAATAACTGGGGTTTGTTCCTAGGCATTGCAATAGGATCAGTCGTGTGTATTCTCATTATTAATCTACTCGTTCTGTGGATTTCTAGTCGAGGCAAGTTTATGTTGTTGGATGGCATCGTTAAAAACCGCGCCGCGGTGATCGAACCGTGGAACGAATTTAAAACCCAAGCAAACAGTTTATGTATCTTCCGCTTTATACTCAGCATCATCAGTATGCTTTGTGTTGCTTTAATGATTGGCCTTCCTGCATATCTTGCATATCCAGATTTTCAGGCTGATACATGGGGGGATGGTGCAACAAATGCGCTTGTTGCGTTTGTTTGCTTAAGTATTCCCTTTGCTATCGCAGCAACAGCAATTGCGTTTTTTCTCGGCGGATTCGTCGTTCCAACGATGTACTTGCGAAGAGTCCGTGTTATGGAAGGCTGGCGTCTGGCGTGGGGTCACCTTTGTAAAGATCACCTAGGCTCAGCATTTTTATTATTCCTTCTCCTAGTGGTGCTTGGTATAGGCGTTGGGGTTATCGCTTTTGCGGTGACTTGTGCAACGTGCTGTCTTGCCGCACTTCCCTACATCAGTTCGGTCGTGTTCTTGCCAGTCACTGTCTTTTTCACTTGTTTCTTCTTGGTCTACATTGAACAGTTCGGTAATGAGTGGAAATTCTTCAAACGGATGTGCGGCTCATGTGGTTACGACATGCAGGGCCTTCCAGGCGACAGTGATTGCCCAGAGTGCGGCAAATAAGCCTAGGGATTTACGTAAAAATCTTCTCGATTTCATTGATGCTTAATGGTAGAATGACGATTATTGATCGTTGAGACCTAATTTCTATGTTTGTAAACTCCCTCATTTGCTTCACAATTCTTTGGCTAAATCCAGTACAAGAAATCAACAAAGGTACTGGAATTCGTTTGAACGATGCACGTGAAGCAGCGGGTATTCACTTTGAGCATTACGGTGAAAGACACAGGTGGTGCGAAATTGGTCCACAAGTGAAAGGTATCGCGACCAACGAAGAAATTCCCGCTGGCCTTTTTGAAGATCCATTTGAATTTGCAAACCGTCATCTCATTCGCATGAATGGTTCTGGCGCAGCGTGGATCGATATTGAAAACGATGGTGACTACGATTTGTATTTGGTCAATGGTTCGGGAGGAATAGAAACAACAAACGCGCTGTACCTCAACATGGGCGATGGTACTTTTTTACCGCAAAAAAAAGTATGCGGTGTGCTTGAAGATGGCGAAGGCATGGCGGTATCAGTTGCAGATTACGACAACGATGGTTTCTCTGACATGATGGTTATGAACTTCGGTGATTTTGTATTGTTACATAACAATGGTGACGGAACTTTTTCCGATGTCACTGAAAAATCATTTCCTTCTGGTGTCGATGAAATTTGGTATGGCAGTTCATCATGGGGTGATTTTGATGGCGATGGCAATCTAGACGTATATGTCGCGGGTTATGTTGACCTGAGTAAAAACAATGGCAACGAGGGATTACGATTCCCGATGGACTTCAAAGGATTTCCTAACTACCTCTTCCATAATAATGGTGATGGCACGTTTACTGATATTGCAAAAGAAGCTGGAGTGCGAGATGGTTTTCGAAAAACCATGCAAGTGCTCGTAGCAGATTTCAACAATGACAACAAGCCAGACATTCTTGTTGGGAACGATACTGACCCCAATGGTTTATATCTAAACCGTGGGGATGGAACATTTAAAGAATTTTCTGGTCCAAGTGGTTTGTCAAGTACGGATGGTTCGATGGGGATCACTTGGGGTGATTACAACAACGACCAAATGATGGACTTGTACATCAGCAATTACACGGGTGAAGCAGATTTGTTGTTAATGATGGTCGACAACACCTCGAGCAATGATGGCAAAGTAAATAACGCAATTTTTATGGCAGATTTTTATTCACCCATCATTCAACAAAAGACGTGGCCACTTGTTGGCTGGGGTACAGGATTTGTTGATCTAGATAACGATACCGACCTTGACCTATTCGTTGCTGGTGGACACCTCAATAGTGTATCTGGTGACAATCGAGATTTCAACGTACTCTTTGATAATCAAGGTGACGGTACATTCATCGATGCATCTGAGATGTCAGGTGTTTTGCGAACTGGTAAACGAATTCACAGAGCAACCATTTTTGGCGATTACGACAACGATGGTAAAATTGATTTTTATGTTGTAAATAATGGTGAAGAATCCTACGACGAAGATTCCGATCGACATGGCGTGTTGTTTCACAATGATTCCCCCGATAAAAATTGGTTAAAAGTAAAACTTCAAGGGACAACGAGCAACCGCGATGCGTTTGGCACAAAACTAAAACTCGTTGCAGGTGACAAAACGCAAATCCGCGAACACGTTTCTGGCGAAGGATATTTTTCCTCAAACGCACAAGAAGTACACTTCGGACTGGGCGATGCTGAAACAATTGAATCGCTGACCATAACGTGGCCAAATGGGAAAACCCAAGAAATCACAGATATCAAACCAAATCAGACACTTACGGTTGTTGAGGACTCGTGCAAATAATAAATGCAGGTTCGTTCTTCCAAATTGCACCACCCATGAACGGGTTTTGATTGTTTTGTGCCACTTTTCTAGCACCAACCATTGTAAAGTTACTTATTTTGTTTTAACCCAATTAAATCCCATTCCTTTGAATTTGGCGGTAAGGTCAATCGTCGTTCAGTCGAGAATAGTTCCAATTCGACCAGGTAATAATTTTTTGCGAAACCGCATATAGTCGTCTTTCGAATCGCTAGCGGTATCATTCCAACTTTCGTTTGATGGGTTTGTTGGATCTTCTAAAATCTCTTCCCAATGGTCAGTAAGCGCAGCGGTTGTTAACTTTAGAGTGCCCGTTGAACCGTCCACATAGGAAATGTTGACTTCACCCGGAACCCAAAAAGCTGGGTAGTTATACCACTCGATGTTAGTGGAGTCGGGACTCAGTACCCAGCCATTTATATTTCTTGGATGCCGCGCATCGGATTCCGAAATACTCGACATTGTGTTCGATGGTTGTGGAATTTGTGAAGCAGTAATCGTCTGAGGAAAATCACCGTCAAAAAAATTGGCAAAATCAATTCCTAACTCTTCATCATCATTTACAGACTCTTCAACCCCAATATATCCACTCATGGAATAACTTCGAAGGCGATCGGCAAGATCTAGTGGAGAATGAAAGGCGGCGATAGTTCCAATGTAAGCAAACGCAGCGCCATCTTCTAGGGCACTTGGTAACTCTGAACCATCGGCGTCTAGACGTGTTGTCCCAACATCATCGTACGCCTTCACCCAAATTCGGTCAGCACCTGAAAATCCCACTCCCACATCAATCACTTCGGTTCTTGGATGCATCAACTTACCATTATTGTCAATCGAATGGCTCCAATTTGCCAAGCCAATTGCCTTGTGGTTTGTTAAGTCCTTTGTTGCTTTTGTTTTGGTCATCATCA
>JYMV01047803.1_pt1 | contig 12119 bp, 15 predicted proteins | sample 338911 | NCBI WGS metagenome assembly JYMV01 (sample SAMN03354496, study PRJNA234377) | hydrothermal vent metagenome | biome: Deep sea; feature: Hydrothermal plumes at the Eastern Lau Spreading Center, Western Pacific Ocean; material: Seawater | place: Tonga | collected 2009 | depth 2000 m m | reverse complement strand
AGCTGGTAATGGCATCATTTATTCGGTAGTACCCTGTCTTTCTTTTGTAATCGACAACGAGCTCGATGCCAATAAGCAGAAAAAACAGTGGAATAGCAAATAGGATCACGGTCATGAGCATTAAGGTATTACAACTCTTACAAAATGTTAAACATTTGTTTAAAAATCATTTATCAGATGTATATCAATGCTGACAAAGTACTTTCTATCTACGTAATTTATCTATCAAGCAACATTCAGTGGCTGTGCAAAAAGCCACCAACCTGCTCAATTAGCCAACTGCTCTGAAGAAAAACCAATCAAAATAGTGCTTTCAAACGTTAAAAAACAACGTGAAATAAGTAATTTATACTTAATGGGAACATTTATGTTGATTGAATTTCCAATATTAGGTGTTATCTCTGGTAGTATTACCAAAAGGATATTTTCCAAGCGGAGTCAATATGAGCGAATCGTCAGAAAAGAAATCGTTAGGCCCAATTATTATCGTTGTTGGTATTCTTCTTATAGTGGTTTTGGCTGTTGCTTTTTGGCCAAGTGAAGAGGCACCAAAGCCTGTTGTAACGCCAGAGCCTGAAGTGGTTCAGCCTGTTGAACCAGAGCCTGTTGAGCCCGAGGTTTTTGAGCCTCAAGTACCAGCGCCAACAGTAGAGCTAGAAGAGAAAGACGAAGTTGAGCCTCTGCCTGAGCCAGTGGAAGAAGAACCTGAGCCATTAGATACAAGCGACCCAGCCATTAAAGCATCGCTTATTGAAAGCTCATCAGCGGGCGAAGATACCGTTAATAGAATGATTGTTAACGAAGGCCTACTTCAACGTTTTGTGGTTACGGTAACTAACCTTGCGAACGACGAAATGGCGCCTAATCATCAATTACTTACGCCACCAGAGCAACACTTCCGTGTTTATTCTCAAGCAGGTAAGCAGTGGATTGACGCTGCAAGCTACAAACGCTATACGCCGTATGTTGATATTTTAGAGTCTTTCGACAACGAAGCGTTATTGAGTGTGTATGATATTTATAAAGCGGATATTCAAGCAAAGTATGCTGAAATTGGCGACCCTGATCAGAACTTTGACGAAGTACTTGTAGATGCCTTTGATCAACTTTTAGATACACCGGAAGTACCTGTGCCGGTAGAAGTGTACACCGACTCTGTAGCATACAAATATGCAGACGAGCGTTTGGAAAACTTAAACGAGCCGCAAAAGCAGTTGCTCAGAACAGGTCCAGACAATATGCGTCGCATTAAAGCAAAGCTGCGCGAATTGAAAGTACTGGTTGAAGAGCGTGGATCTAACTAGATTTCAGCAACAACTGAAGGGCACGTCGTCAAAAGCGCGCCCTCTACCCCCTGTTGAAAAATGGAACCCTGATTTTTGCGGTGACATTAATATGACCATCACCCTTGATGGTCGCTGGTTTTATGAAGGCAGCCCGATTGGCAGGGCCAGTTTAGTTCAGCTATTTGCGTCGGTATTAAAGCGTGAAGGCGACGATTACTTTTTAGTAACGCCCGTTGAGAAAGTGGGCATTACCGTTGAAGACACCCCCTTTTTAATTACACAATGGCGACAAGAGCCCAATGAAGAAACAGGCTCTACCGTTTTTATTCTAACCACACAAACTGGCGATGAAATACGTTTAGCACATCCAGAACAAATGGCTTTACGCATCCCCCCCAAAGCCATTCAAGACACGGAAGCCACACCTATACCTTACGTGTGTGTACGCCGAAATTTATGGGCAAGACTTCATCAAAACGTTTATTATCAGTTACTTGAAAAAGCTCACGAAGAAAATACAACAGACGCTACACGTTTTGTGCTGACATCAGCTGATACGCAGTTTGTGATAGGAGAAGTCACCGTTTAAGGTCATTCGTCGTATAAAACGACCAATAGTGGCGTATCACTTTGCCTTAGTGATGCAGGTGCTTTACATTCGATATAGTCTACAAATCCATCAACAAGAAGAACTATATCATGAAGAAGACACTCACCACGCTAGCGGTTTCATTAAGCCTAGCAACCATCTCTACCATCAGCCAGGCCGATACTCTTATTTACGCCGGCAATGCTTTTACAAGCACATCAAATGAACTACTTAGCGATGTGACCATTGTTATCGATGACAATAAAATTGAAGCCATCAAAGAAGGCTTCGTGAAAGCGGAAGAGGGCGATACGGTTATCGACCTTAAACACGCAACCGTCATGCCGGGCTTGATGGACATGCACGTGCATTTATCTTCACAGCACGGTGGCCCACAAACGTACTTAGACCGTTTTTCACTAAACGAAGCAGACTATGCACTGCGCGCTGCCAACTACGCCAAAATAACCCTTGATGCAGGTTTCACTACTGTGCGCAACTTGGGCGACAGTTACTACGAAACCGTTGCATTGCGCAACGCTATTTCTAAAGGCATAGCCACTGGGCCACGTATTTACACAGTAGGTAAATCTATTGCCACCACAGGCGGGCATGCCGACCCAAGTAATGGTATTTCACACTTACTACGCCCCGATGTAGGCCCCAAACAAGGTGTGGTAAATGGTGAAGTAGAAGCACGAGAAGCTGTGCGTTCACGTTATCAAGACGGTGCCGACTTAATTAAAATTACCGCTACAGGCGGTGTACTAAGCGTGGCAAAAAGCGGGCAAAACCCACAGTTTATGACCGATGAGTTAGAAGCCATTGTCGACACTGCCAAAGACTATGGCATGACTGTAGCTGTGCATGCTCACGGCAAAGAAGGAATGAAACGCGCTATTGAAGCAGGTGTTGATTCCATTGAACACGGTACGCACATGGATGAGGAAATTCGCAACTTAATGGTAGCGAACGGCACCTACTATGTGCCTACCATCATGGCGGGTAAATTTGTTGCTGATAAAGCAAAAATTGACGGTTACTTCCCAGAGTTGGTTCGCCCCAAGGCCGCGGCTATTGGCCCACTCATTCAAAAAACCTTCGAGAAAGCGCACAAAGCAGGTGTGAAAATTGCTTTTGGTACTGATAGCGGTGTTTCGGCCCACGGTGACAATGGTCAAGAATTTGCGCTTATGGTTGAAGCGGGAATGGCGCCAGCAGATGCACTTCGCAGTGCAACTATCAACAGCGCGCAGCTACTGGGCGTAAGCGATATTTTAGGTACATTGGAAGCCGGTAAACTAGCTGATATTGTGGCTGTTTCTGGTAATCCATTAGACGACATTTCACTTATGGAAAGCGTGTCTTTTGTTATGAAAGACGGCGTAGTATACAAACAGTAGAAGAAAGGATTACATGGCACTAGGTAAAACGGTAAAGAAGAAGGTAAAGAATAAAACCAAGCAACTGGTTAACTCCAAATACATGCTAAAGAGTATGACCGTTGCCTCGTTCTTAGAATCGACCATAGTGCCTATTCCACTTGAAGCGGTTATGGTGCCGCTGATGCAAGCACGACGCGATTCGTTGTGGAAAATAGCATTGGTGGCCACTTTAGGCTGCGTTATTGGCGCTTTGTTTGGCTACGCCCTTGGGTATTACTTGTTTGATCTTGCTGGAGAGTGGGTAATTGAAACCTTTTTCAGTGAAGCACAATTCGATAATGTAAAACAACACATGCAAGAGCAGGGCTTTTGGTTCGTAATAACCTTAGGCATTGCTCCCATTCCATTTCAAGTCGCTATGCTTGCCGCAGGCGCAACACACTATTCATTAGCGCTATTCCTTCTTGCTACTATCATTGCCCGCTCGCTGCGTTACTTCGGCTTGGCCATTGTGGTGTATTACGCTGGTGATAAAGCCGAACAACTAATTAAGCGTTATAAAATGAAAGCGGTTATTGCTATCACGTTTACTGTTTTGTTGCTTTGGTGGATATCGAACTTACTGTAGTAACACCTTCTACTAAACAAGTTTTCATATTACGTTGATAGAAAATTTGAACTTTACATTTGATAATGATTCTTATTTGCACTAATGTAGTTATGCAGGAGGTGCAAATATGAACACACAACGTTTATGCCCAGTGTATCGAAAGTGGTTGCAGCTAAACCCCACTGATGCGCGAGAACACCGTTTTTCAATGCAGCTTGAGTCACAACAAGCCCATCAACAGGGAAAGCCCAATTCTGCTTTGACAAAGGGTTATCAAGCCTTTGAAACCGCTAGAATAGTGCTAACTGCGTTACAACCGGTTTCTTATGAGAAAAACCCAACTGTAGAACAAGATATCTTAGCGTTCGGCACCATGGGAATGTACCTGTACGCACTACTCAACAAGATGCATAAAAAACGTGAAGCGCATAACATTTTGCAAGAATGCCAGCAGCAACTTATTGCGATATGGCCATTGCATGCGACGAACCCGTCTGTTTGCCGGTTGATCAGTGCGGTTCAGTATACGTTGGAGCAGGCAAATATAACGCCCCGCCAACGCAGCGCGCACAACCATATCCACAATCAGCACCACGCACTTTCAACAACGGCACATTAGTTGAGATGTTGAAGATTGAAGTCACGTGCTAAAAACCAGTTCGAAAGAACGCAGGGCAAAGATAATGATAGGAATGGAGGAAATGATGTCAGCAAAAACCATGTACAACGATGATCATTTTGTTTCGTTGAATGTTAGAGCCTCGGTACTGAGAAAAATGCTACAAGGTGAAAACTTGCACATGAGTGATATTCAATGTTCGTGCTCTAAAAGCAAGCAAGTACTTCAGAAGCTACTTATTCAAGCAGTGAGTAACACAAAGTAAAGGCGCTTAATCACGCCCTTTCTTAATGACATATTGATACGGCATAACCTCGGTTTGCGAAGCCACTAGCGTGTGGTCCATAAACCGACAGAAACTGGGAATATCCCGTGCCGTTGAAGGGTCGTCAGCGGTGACCGACAGCGTTTCACCGTCGGCCAACTTGCGAATATTCAAACGCACCATCATTACAGGCTCAGGGCAGCGAAGCCCTAACGCATCTAAATGGGTGCTCGCGCTGTTAAACGCGTCATCAAAACTAGATGCCATAGTTTTCGCGATAAGTGTTAATAGCACTAATTTGCGCTTCGTGACCGCCTTTTTCAGTAAGGTAAGCTACAACGTCGGCCAGTGACACAATTGAAATGACTTGTGTGCCGAAATCGCGCTCTACTTCTTGAATAGCAGAAAGCTCACCTTTGCCGCGCTCTTGTCTATCAAGTGCAATAAGTACACCTGACAAACTGGCTTGCTGCTGCTCGATAAGTGTCATCGACTCGCGAATAGCGGTACCCGCGGTGATCACGTCATCCACCAGCATTACGCGCCCTTCTAACGGACTACCCACCAAGTTACCGCCTTCACCGTGCGTCTTAGCTTCTTTGCGGTTAAAGCAATAAGGCACATCAAGATTATGGCTATCGGCAAGCGCCACGGCGGTAGTGGTAGCAATGGGAATGCCTTTGTAAGCAGGCCCAAATAACACGTCAAACTCAACGCCTGCATCCATAAGCGCGTCAGCGTAAAAGCGACCCAGTTTTGCTAAATCGCCACCGCGATTAAACAAACCCGCGTTGAAGAAGTATGGGCTAATGCGACCTGACTTAAGCGTAAATTCGCCAAACTTCAGTACACCACGCGCAATGGCAAACTCAATAAAATCTCGCTGAAACGCTTTCATGATGCCCCCTTCTTACGCTAATGCTGCTTTTTGAATGTCGAACAATTCACGCAAGCCGTGTTTGCCAATTTTCAACATTTCATCTAGCTCTTCAAATGAGAACGGCTCGCCTTCGGCAGTGCCTTGAACTTCAATAAGCTTGCCGGTTTCTGTCATAACAATGTTCATGTCAGTTTCAGCGGCAGAGTCTTCGGTATACTCAAGATCAGCAATAGGCGTACCTTCGTAGATACCCACAGAAAGCGCTGCAATCATGTGCTTAAGCGGGTTAGTTTTAATAATGCCTTTGCTACGCATATAAGTAAGTGCGTCAACTAACGCCACACATGCACCCGTAATAGATGCGGTACGCGTGCCACCGTCGGCCTGAATAACATCGCAATCAAGAGTAATGGTGTTTTCACCTAAAAGCTGTAGGTCTACCGCTGCGCGCAATGAACGAGCAATTAAACGTTGAATTTCTAACGTACGACCACCTTGCTTACCGCGCGCGGCTTCGCGACCACTGCGCGTGTGAGTAGCGCGTGGAAGCATGCTGTATTCCGCAGTGATCCAGCCTTTGCCTTGGCCCTTCATGAAACGTGGAACACCTTCTTCCACGGTAGCGTTACACAACACTTTGGTATTGCCGAACTCAACTAATACCGAGCCTTCAGCGTGGCAAGTGTATTGACGAGTAATTGTAACGGGGCGAATTTGACTGGCGGTTCTGCCGCTTGGACGCATAGTGTTCTCCACAACGTAAATGCTAAAAGTGAGTACGCTTTACCTGACTATTTGCCAACGCTATTAACGAAAACAATACAGCTAAAGCAGAATTGGGCATAAGTATAACGCATTACCCAGACGCGTTAAAAACGAACTTTGTATAGAAATGTGGTTTTGTGCGCTAATATAAAGGCTACAAGTAAGCCTGCCCGTTTATTTATTGTATACAACACGAAACATCGCGTTGTTTTTGCAGGCTTTCACTACCACGTTTGAGGAAATTTATGATTTACAGCATGACAGCGTTTGCCCGCGTAGAAACCAAAAAAGACTGGGGTTCTGCCGTATGGGAAATTCGTTCGGTTAACCAACGCTTTTTAGAAACATACTTTCGCTTACCCGAGCAATTTCGTTCGCTAGAGCCGGTACTTCGCGAGCGCTTTCGCAAAAAACTGGCACGGGGAAAAGTAGAATGCGCGCTGCGCTTTACGGCCAATGACGCTGCTGTAACAAAACTTAGCCTGAATGAAGCACTGGCAAAACAAGTGCTACATGCTGCCGATTGGGTACAATCACACGGGCAATCTACGGGTGTAAACCCATTAGATGTATTGCGCTGGCCTGGTGTTATTGCCGCAGAAGAAGCGGATATGGACGCTATTCACGCCGATGTGATGGCCGCGTTTGACCAAGCACTGAACGACTTTATCAGCGCTCGTGCATCAGAAGGTGAAGCACTAAAAGGCATGATTACTCAGCGTTTAGACGCCATAGAGGTAGAAGTAGAAAAAGTAACAGCGCGCATGCCTGAAATTATGGTGTGGCAACGCGAAAAAGTGCAGGCGCGCTTCGAAGAAGCCAAAATAGAACTTGATGCTGGCCGCTTCGAACAAGAAATGATTATGCTTGCACAAAAAGTGGACGTGGCTGAAGAATTAGACCGCCTTAACACTCACGTAGCTGAAACCCGCAATATTTTGAAAAAGGGCGGGGCAGTAGGCCGCCGTTTAGACTTCATGATGCAAGAGTTTAATCGTGAGTCGAATACGTTGGGTTCAAAATCTATCAGCACCGACATTACCCAATCAGCCGTTGAGCTTAAAGTGTTGATAGAGCAAATGCGCGAGCAGATCCAAAACATCGAATAGTTTTTTCACCCGTCCAAGAATGTCTTAAAAGCCCTGTTATTTACTTGTAAATACAGGGCTTTTTTATTTTTCCCGTCCAAATCGGTTTGCTGATGTCCGTTACCCGTTGCTGTTTAAGTAGTGAGCAAATTTTAACGATTTCTTAGGAATATAGAGTAACAAACGATGGCAAAACTAACCGCAACTCAGGTGCAGTCTTATGCTCGCACCGCAGCAGCAAACAAAAAATACAGTGACGGTAATGGCCTATATTTTTGTGTAAGAAAATCTAGCATGCCGTATTGGATACTAAGGTATACCAGCCTAAACGGACGACGAGAAGCCACGCTCGGTCAATATCCAAGTATGACCGTCGCCTCTGCATTTCTGTACGCGTCGGTTCTCATTTTAGCGTAGCGGTATGCTTCGTAAGTGTGTTTCGATTGCTTCAATCATCGACTTGGTAAGCGGTAAATGCGTTTTTTCTTTCTCCCAGATTTCATGAAAGCCTGCCACGGTTTGCTTGGCAGTATCTAACACCAATTTTTCTGGCAGCATGGCTTTAGCCGCCAAGTGTGATAACTCATCCAGCGTGAAATCACTGAATTTCTTGCTACGGCTAACCTTTAACGACGCACTATCATCGGGGATATAAGGAATGGTTGAAACAAAGTCATAAGCAGGCGCAATAGACGCAGCGCGCTTATCTTTGTAAATCACAGACCAATTCTTCAAATGCATATCCGCATTGCCAATTAGGGTATTGAACACCAGTCGGCGAGTAAATTCAGCAATGTCTTCGTCTTGCCCTTCAATACCGATAACCTGAGCAATATTTCGCATACTGGCTTTTTTGTATTTATCTTGAGGATAGACGCCAAACACTTGCGCAAAATCTTCAATATGTATGGCTTGATCACCTGCACGATCAAAGCGCTTGATCACAAACGCCTGAGCATTTTTAAAAGCATCGCCAAATTTACCAATACCATCTGGGATATTAGCAATCTGGTTAATCGGGAGTAGCTGCGTTTCTGGCACATCCATCCCCAACATGCGAGCCAGTTCCATCATCGAATATTCATTTTCTGGCACAGCGTCAAAACGAGACGATGGCAATTTCACAATCCAAGAGCCACCTTTACCGGTTGCTGGAATAGTCAACCCACCGTTTGCCTGTTGTACGGCCGAAAACTTCAACTGCACACCCGCCAATGAAAAACGCATTGGCAATTCAATTTCCGTTTCATCGTCAATACCTTGATGCACATTAGGCGGCAGCGCTTCGCCATCAGCAGGTTCAACCGTGATCGCACCTGCTAAATCTTGTCCTAACACCCACAATAGAAAAAACTCCCGCGCTGGATTCACTCCGGCACGCTCTGCCAGGTAATGACGCATGGTTTCTTCTGGCAAAAGGTTAGAGAAAAACGGAGTTAACTTGGTTTGGGTCGGTTTAAAATTAGTCAGTAAGCCACCCAGTGCATCTTTAAAACCCAGCCCTAACACGGGCCGTGATTCATCATGAATGTACGAATCCATAAAGGCAAAAAGCGTTCTGTCATTGCCCACGTTAGTGATCGTTGCGATAGGTTCGCCATAGAGCAACACGTTGAGCGTAGAAACATGATTAGTCATCGTCGTCTTCCCCTAACTGATATGCGGGTGACATTGCCTCACCTTCATCGCTGATCCCTTGGCTGCTTCGAATGATTGACTTGATAGCAGGAATGGACTTTTTAGGCGCAACCAATAGCTCTAGGTCGAGTACACGGGCAAGTGCAATTAAACTGGATATTCTTAAATCAACACCGCCAGACTCGATTTTCGAAATATGGCTTTGCGGTACACCCGACCGTGCGCTTAACTCTCTTTGGCTAAACCCCTTGCGTACCCGAGCTTCTCGAAGACTTTCTAGTATCTGCTCTGTTACATAGCTCATTTCGATACGCCTTAATGCATCAATTAAGAATAATTATATACAAAAACATATCACCGCAATCCCGCAAACACAAGAATGATCAGCTATTATGTATCATCTTGTACTTTTGGATATGTAATTATAGATAGATCGTAACATGCGCGCTCAATTACTGTGGGCAGATGGGACAATGGGGCAACACCAGATATGCCAAGCTTTAGAGGGTGAATAAGAGGAATTTGAGCCGCCCCAAAGAATGGGGCAATCGGGACTATGTAAGGTTTATAATTGGGTTAAACGCTGTTTTGCAAGCGCCCAGGGTAAGCGGCGACCAGCTTTTGCCATTTTATCGTAGGCAGCTTGAGCTTCTTCAACTGACAATACACCATGAGTAACGAGCTGCTCGACAACCCATAGCGTACCTTGAACCAATATCGCTTCTTTTTCAGCCGCCTTCCTAAGCGCCATATCCCCAGTTAGCAATGGACACAGTTCTTGTTTCGCCAACGCAAGTGCAAAACAATCGTTCATGCTAGGGCCAGCATACTTTTGCCTCAGTTCAAATGAGTACATCATAGACTCAGGGCTTAACTCACCCAACAACAACCCTAACTCGAGTAAATAGCCATGTTGATCGCTTAACTCCTCGTGGAATAACACATCTGGAACTTTGAACTGGTAAGGCAAATTGAAAAAGACGCCTAATAATTGGCCTTCTTCGAGATCAATGAGGATATTGGCATCACTGATCAACAAATACATTTAAACAGCCTCAGCCAACATTTGACGCTGCTTATGCAATGCCATTACTGACATCTGTAACAGCTCAGCGGCTTTGGATTCACTAACAATTCCCTCTGCCAATGCACGATAAACCAACTGCTCAAACAATAATGTCTGTTCTTGTGGATAAGGATTCCCTGGCTCCTGCTTACGCCAACCGTTTTTTGAGAACTGTATAAATATTTGGCGTTTTTTCTCTTCGGTGATCACACCAAGGTCGGCACTGCGATACAAACAAGCCGCCATGCTTAGGCCATATTCATGTTTCAGGAAATACAGCTCTTTGGGGTCTACGTTCGAACGTCGCTCTCCTAGATGCTGAAAAAGGCCTACTTCAGGCAGTAAAAACGCAGAAGCAAAGCGGTTGCAGGCCATCTCTTCGTCAAGGGATTCATCGAGTAAGCCATGTAAAACAAGGTGGCCAAGCTCATGCGCCAATGTGAACCGCTGGCGGCAACCAGGCCAATGAGAGGACACAACAACAATTGGCTGCCCTGATATTTTGGCTTGTAACCCATCAAATTTATCGGCTTGGGGTACGTTACTGACAATCACCAGAATACCTTTAGACTCAAGCAAGTCGATTAAGTCTGGCAATGGATTCATACCTAACTGCCAATCAGTACGGACTTTAGCAGCAACCTGTTCTACTGCGTCTAAAGTGCTTACAACAGGAACGTCGGGGTGGTAGTTAAAACTCGCTATCGGGAAGTTTGGCCATACATTTTTAAGCGCTAACCAGCGCTCAGCTTGGTCAACCACATCAGACTCAATCTTCTTTAGCAACTTAGCTGAAGCTGAGGCTTTTTTACGATACTCCACCTCACCCAAAGTCACCTGTGCTGGGCGAAAGAAGTATTCAGTACGAACCGACAAAGCCGTCGCCAATTTAAGTAAAACTCCCGACGAAGGCATACTCTGGTCGTGCTCGTATTTTTTAACCATGTTGGCACTAATACCAACTTGCTCACCCAAGGCCTGCATCGACAGGCCAGCGGCTGCACGGGCTCGCTTTATGCGCTCTCCAATCATACAGACCTCTGGTTTATGAAAACTAAAATTATTTCAAAAATATAAACCAAGTTGGCGTTTTTGTCGATTGGTTTTACAGGGCAATCATTCGCGTGTTCGCTCACACACTTCCCCATGCCTTTGCCCCCATACGCCATAACCACTATCCGTTTGGCTTTTGGATCGAAACGCCAAACAGGGAAATTAGCTCATTTACTGTTTGGCTTCTCGATTGAAATCCAACGCTGGCAGGCCTTGCCATTACTGACTCAAAGCAAGGTTTGGCACTTTTTGCACCCTAAACCAACCTCGGCATCAAAGTACAAACAGTTTGATTTTTTAAACCCAGAATGCAAACGATCGTTTGGCGTCTCGATTTTTTTGCACTTGGCGAACACAGCCAAACAGCACCGTATTGGACTATGTATATCAAACAGTTAGCCGCGCACAGGTCATCATAAAAAAGCCGATTTGACAGGTTAGTTTGATGGCCATTTCTTTCATCTAATTCACCACCGCGTCTGCACCCGACCACTGAAAATAGACGGCATGACGAACCAACAAGGTGATAAGTGACGTGTTATGGGCAAGTGCTAACGATTTGGATAGAGAATGGGTACAGCAGGTGGTCGCTTTACTGGTTGGGCATGGCGCGTTTACCCTCTATCCAGCACTAAGCCAGTGCGATAATGCCGCCGAACGTTTAACCCGCTGGTTGATCTATCAGTTACCGCGCATTAAACAAGCGCATCCAGGCTGCCCGATTCACCAATGGCTGAACAGCATTGGCGCACAAGTGATCGTGGAAAAATGCCAAAGCCCTGAGCAATGGCCAAACCTGTATTGGTTGCCTTTACCTGAGATTGATGGCCACGCGCAAGGTGGGTTAGTTTTGTTACCGGCATGTGCGAATGACA
>JYMV01038322.1_pt1 | contig 12123 bp, 12 predicted proteins | sample 338911 | NCBI WGS metagenome assembly JYMV01 (sample SAMN03354496, study PRJNA234377) | hydrothermal vent metagenome | biome: Deep sea; feature: Hydrothermal plumes at the Eastern Lau Spreading Center, Western Pacific Ocean; material: Seawater | place: Tonga | collected 2009 | depth 2000 m m | reverse complement strand
CCTCCCATTTGATGTTGTGTCAAAAAATTGTAATCTGACGGGAGTTCCCCAGTATTCAACCAGCTGAAAACAGCCGTTTCACTCGCGTCAAGCCCTGAAGTGCTAGACCCTAATACAGTTCCAACTCTTTCTGCTCCATATTTTTCAATCACACGCGAAACATCGTTTTTGATCTGGAGAAACGCAGAATAAGCAAGAGCATGGTTCCGACAAGAATACTCCAAAAGTTCCTCGGGAAAATTAGGTAGAGGAGTAAGCACCCTGCCGGCTAAAACTTTTTCTCCTGTCGTTTTTAGTGTGACTTCCGACAGTTTAGAGTCACGAGAATGGAAAATGTTCTTTGAAATGGTCGATAAGGAATCACCGAGAGCATTGACCATTCCCAGCGCGGTAAGTCCCAATGGGGTCATCTCAATGCCCCCCTTGAAATGGAATCTAACTTTATGGTGTAATGAAAAAAATGGTTTTTGACCATTAAATAAGGTTGGTTTTGTCTTTGGACAATTTGTGTCATTAAGTCACCGTTATAAAAGAGTGACCTATCCAACTCTATTGGGGAATCTCGAACTGACCATTGGGTATTAGTCGGTGAATAATTACAGATGGTAAATAATACATCTGCAAAAAGCGGTTTTAGTCCCATGTGAATGCGAGAAGCCAAAGCCCCCCCTTGCCTAAAAGACGCTGCTTCGTAAATACACCAAAATGCTCTCCCTCCGAGAGGATTTAAAGCAACCATTGTGATTTTACGATCGGTTACCTCCAGAACGGTTTGGAATGAATAGGACTTCTTTCCACTAAGGATAGATAAATTAAACCGAACCTGCTGGCTTTCAGGAATTTGGTCCAAAGATGATAGATATGAATCCAAAGCTAGACAGGAGGACTCATGGGGAATTTGCAGTGTTTTGCAACCCGAACAAGCTAACAACAAAACAAGTAAGTGCCCTTTCATTCCGTCATCCCAAGTCTTGCAAGTGGAGCAAACAACCACGCAAAAAATGTTCCCAGGAACGTGGTCAAGCCTAATGCCTGAAGAACGGCCTGGGAACTTAAGCCGAGTAGACCGAAAGAAAGAGCAGTAGTCAAAGCGGAGAGTGTAATTGCCCCGTAGGATACTGTGATATGACTCGCCGAAGAGTCAGCGAGAAATATGGAGTAATCAACGCCTAGCCCCAAAACTAGAAGGAATCCAATAAGGTGAATTAAGTTAAAGGGTACTTTGATCCACCCAAGGATTCCGATCGCACAAACACAAGCAAGTAGTGTGGGCAGGAAAACGAATAATGCCCGTTTTTTGTACCTTGCCATTAACGCTAAAAGCACAAAAGAAAAGGCTAAAATCAGAAGATAGGTAACGGACAACCTATATTGGGAGAGGACACGTGTTGTGTCCCTTATGGGACGATAGAGACTCGCAAAATCCATATTGCCCAACTTTTCCTCCAGAACTTGTTGATCCATGATTTTTGTCAACGGAACAATCGCCAAGTGCCGGCCCTCCAACTTGCCCAAATAGTTCTGCTTCAAGCCCTCAAACAGATGGTTATTATTTAACCAACTGTCCAAAGACAGGTTTTCATTATAAGGCAAATTGAACAATGCCTTGACGGAATCTAACAATATTTGACTGAAACCGATTTCAATCAAATGAGAAATTAGAGCCGGTTGATTTAGATTGCGGAGTAAATTGTAATCTTGTTTTTGAGTTTTTTGGCTTGGTATGAACCGGTTCAATAAAATGCCATCAACGATGGGAACATCAGGAGTTAAAAATAATTGTCTATCAAGTTTTTCCATGTTCTGCAGCAAAGCTTCATGGGACATGCCATTGACAATAATCATTCCGGTCTCAGACTTATTACCGGTTATCTCATTTATTTTCCGCTCCTCATAGACCAAACGAGAAGGCAGCGAGATGAGGGCCTTTGGAGAATCATCCACATGAAAGCGAAGAAGACCAAACAAACACACGCTTAAAATTATAAAACCTATAAAACAATATTTCTTTTTCTTCTCAAGTACATTCCCGAGATAACCCCCCCAAAGGCGAAACAATATGGACGGAGCATCAGAATATCGATTCGGTTTGGCCAACAATACAGGGGAAAGTAAGTAGGTGACCAAAAACGCAAAACAAACTCCAGAACATGCAAAAACCGATAATTGGCGTAAACCTACTAAGGGTGATAATCCAATTGCGGCATACCCAAGAACCGTGGTAAACATACCGAATAACATAGTGGGAAGAAGATTCCTCATTGATCGGGCCGCATTCCATTGCCTACTGGATCTATGATACGAAAAAAAATGCAGGCAGTAATCAATGCAAACTCCAACCAGACTGGCTCCAAACACCACAGTGATTACATGGAGTTTTGAGAATACCAGAAGACAAACAACAAGCCCTCCCAGTACACCCACGAAGATTGGAATCAAAGCAACCCACAAATACCTAATTGAACCTAATGCCAATAGGATCAATGCAACGATTCCAATCATAGAACCACCCCCTATTATCCTTATATCCCCTTTAATCGAAGATCTAGCAGAAGAAGCGTATTTAAGTGGAGATGTCCAATCTAGCTGAACCTTGAGGCCTTTTTGGTGAAAAGTTGCCAAACAATCTCTAACGGTATTCTCCGCCCTTAATTGGACATCCTCTCTGTACGGGTTCCCCTTAATTGCCCCTGGAATGAAACTGAACCATTTATCATCAACTTGTCTTACCAACATCCCCTCCCTGAATTCAAGTTCCTTGGGAGAAAAGTCCCCTTGCCGCAATAAATCTGGACCGAAAAGTAGGGGGTCTTTTTCTAGGAAACGAGATGTTATGACCGATGTATCGCTGAATAACTGTTTTTGGACCGAACGCGCCAAAGCGCTCTCAGGGGAGATGCCTCTTAATAGTTCACGGTTACTTTCTGTCAACCATTGATAGATGAACGGCAAATAATATACAGAAATGTCCTCGATAGCAGTTTGATTTGGAAGAAACAAATCAAATGCGCTATTTGTGCTGGCAAAATGATTCGCAAAAGTCTTATGAGCCTCTTTGAGTGATAAATAATCATCGGTTGATAAAAGGAACAGCGCCACCCTCCCCGATTCCCCTGATAAAAGTTTTCTGGCTAATGAGATCTCCCTGTTTTTTTCATCGGCTGGCAAAAGGGATAAAACATCTGTTTCCAAATGAATTCCACTTCTGGAAATCTTGATAGACGCAAGTGATACTAAGGCAATAATTAAAAGCGCACATATCAAAACAGCTTGTTTTTTATTGCTCATAGAAAAGGCAATTTACCGATCAAATCCTAGATCATGAATTACTTTCCTTTCCTCGGGTGCATCTATAGACCTTCGGTGAGAAATTTTCAAACGGGTTAAATCTCCACTTGAATGAAATATTTCAATAGTGTCTGGCATTCTTGAAGTACCAGAAACAATAATACCGGTTACTAGTCTTCGAATTGTTGAGTCTTTTGGCTTAAGCCCAATTCTCCATACCTTAGTTTCCTTTTTCTTATGTACTGAGTAATAGCGATCTAATTTTTCAATGTCTCCAGAAAAAAGCCCGATGAAGGCGGATGTGAACGCTCTTAGAGCAGCATGTTTCTTAACTGATATTACTTCCCTTTTCCCTGAACTATCCAACTGTACGATGGTGTCATTACTTATTTTAGTATAAAAAACGAATGGTTTTGATTGAACTTTTAAGACCTTGCCAGAAGAAAGAAACCACAATTGGCCGCTTGAAATTAAAGGTTTTGTAAGGAGAGTAATTATTTTTATTTCTTCATAATCCGCTGAAAAGCCATTATTTTTATCGCGGATAATTTCCTTTAACTCATCTTTCAGATTCTCCTTATTTAAGGCTGGCGAGGCGAATAAATGGTTTAGAAGAACAGAACGGTCCTCCGATTGACCGGCATATACTTTAACAGTTCCGGACAACAATGAAGCAAATAAAATAATTGTTTCAACTCTCACAATCACAATTCCCAAGTTTTTAGAGCACTGGAAGGCTTTGGTTCCTTATTTCAATCAAAAGGGTTCTCAAATCATCCTCTAGGGGACGATCCTCTGTTACCATCGGCGAAAAAGAACGTATGGATTCGTATTGATTTTCAATTACCCCGCTAAAATCTTTCCTAGAAATAATTCCACTTTTGATTCTCAAATCCAGAGCTTGCATCGAGGCAAGAAGTGCCCCTGCTACAACTTGTTCGGTTAATTCCAATGTCCTAATTGCATCCCTAGCGGCAATCGTGCCCATGCTAACCTTATCCTGATTGTGTGATTCGGTTGAACGGGAGAATACACTTGCGGGCATGGTGTTCTTCAACGCTTCTGCAGCCCAAGCGGAGCAAGAAATCTGCACAGCCTTAAAACCGTGGTTTGCCGGCAATGTATCCTCATCAGCCCCACTAAGATTTAAGGGTAGGTTTCTGTTTCGTTTGTCGTTTAATAATAGGGCAACTTGCCGATCAACAAGGTCAGCAATGTTGGCTACAGCGTTCTTTAAACTATCCATGACAAAAGCAATATGTCCCCCATAAAAATTACCGCCATGAAGGATTTCACCCGAATCTATATCTAGTAACGGATTGTCGCACGCCGAATTTATCTCGGTTTCAATCCATTTGCATGCCCATTCCAATGCGTCAAATAAAACACCTATGATTGCTGGGGCACATCGTAATGCGTAAGTATCCTGAATCCGGTGATTACTCATTTCTGAATCAAATAAATTACCGGAAATCAATTTGGCGGCTGTAATCTGCCCGGGATGTGGTTTGGCAGCAAATAGTCTAGAATCAAAATGCGCCCTGTTCCCAAGGAGACACTCAACCATCAATGCGGACAGGGAGCAACAGAGCTTTGCTAAGTAAATTGCGCGATGATAAGCCATGCAAGCAACTCCAGTCATAACCGCTGTGCCGTTCATCAGAGATAGGCTCTCCTTCGGCAAAAGCTTAAGCGGTTCGATCGAACTTCTTGCATAGCAATCTGCCACAGGAACCACCTTTCCGTTCTCCCAGACTGATCGTTCACCAAGCACAGCGGCAGCGATATAGGAAAGAGGTGTCAAGTCACCACTAGCCCCCACAGAACCCTCTTGTGGCATGGCAGGCACAATTCCTTCATTAAGGAACCATACAAGTCGTTCCATTACCTCTCGCCTAATTCCTGAATAGCCTTTAGCCAAAGAGTTTAATTGAGCAACCAAAACCGCTCTCGATGTCTGACAATCAAAAAGCTCCCCCAAACCGCACCCGTGAAATCGAACCAAATTATAGGGCAATTGTGGCATCAGTTCCTTTGAAACAGGCCGAGTACACGAATCCCCCAGACCTGTGGTTACCCCGTAAATTACCTTGTTATCAGTTAGTTTGTCTCGAACCAACTTTGCCCCCTTGTCGATTCTTTTTATGAAATCCCTAGAGTTGGAAAGGCTGATCTGTTCCTCATAGATGGCTACAGAAATCACATCCTCAATTTGGATGGGGGAACCCTCGATTATGATATTCTTACTTGTCATTTAACTTCCAGAAATCAAAAAAATTAAACCATTGTAAAGGATGCAAAATACAATATTTCTCTAGCTTGCTTGAATATTTTCTCACACAAGAATTAATGAATTTACTCCTATCGTCAAACGATAAATCAGGCGTTGAGAGGAACTCCTCCAAGTAAATCGTGTATTTAAGGGCTCCCTGTCTAACCGCAATTGCAAACAGAACAGGCCGTTTCATTAGGCTACAAAAAATCCACGGATTAATAGGAAATTCAGCACGATCGTTTAAAAACGAAGTCTGTTGGATCTTGGCCCTGGAATTTGGGGGAAGCCTATCGCACAGCAAGGCAACCATTTCACCATCTAACAGGCGCTCTTCTAAATCCAACGCAGTATTTACGTCGCCCGGCACCAATTCAATTACCCTTAGATTCCCGCCCATAGAATTTAATACCGCATTAATTTTCTGAGCATTGTTCCGGTACATTATCACATTTACTCTTATATTCCGTTTTTCGGCTATTACTCGTAATGCATCAAAGTTGCCAATGTGAGCTCCTACAACAACCACGCCTTTCCCAATGTATTGGTTTAATTTCTCCTTACCACATATCTGGAATTTGAATCTGTCTGTCTCACCTTTCCATAGCCAGGGTTTATCCAATGCGCTAAGAGCAAATTGATAGTGGTGTAGAAACGCATTCCAATAGGAGGGGGAAGGGCTGTGTCCCTTTGTGTGGATATGTAATGCCCTCAGGTATTTGAGTGATGCACGCCTAGATACTCCGCCTGTAATAAAGAAATACCCCACCACGGGAATCAGCGCAAATTTTGCCAACCTGTAACCTCCGAAATCCAGGATATAAAACAAAATGACAATTCCCAGCTTGGACCCTCGTTCAGCCTGGGTATGCCACTTAGTCGAAGTCACAGTTTTTTTATTCGATTCCATAGCAAGATTGGCAAACGAAACAACATCTCAAATACCAATTTAGTATGCATCCAACTTATCAGTAAATTGTCTCCCACCATATTGAAGTGAGATATGCTTCCATCAGGATAAGACACTTTTGTCCTAATATTGCGGATAATCACATTTCGCCAATAAAGACGGACTGCTATCTCCGGATCAAAGTCCATTTTATTTCCAGTTCTATTACTATCCAAAACTTGAATGGTGCTAAAAAGGGGGTAAATGCGAAAGCCGAAGAGCGGGTCCTGAATGGATTTGGATATAGTTTCCACCCAAACCCAGAAGCGGGATATTTGACGTCCAATTAAACGGGATTGGGGAACATCCTTGCCAAATATAGGTTGACCTAGGACTAGGGCATTTGGATATTTTATAGATTCGTCCATAAATTTTTGGATGTCTTCAAGGCAGTGTTGGCCGTCGGCGTCAATCTGAAGAGCATGGGTGTATTGTTGATCATAGGCAAATCGCAATCCTGCTTTTACAGCAACGCCTTTTCCTCCGTTTTTTTCCAGAGTAATAATAGTTATCCACTCAAATTTTTTATTTGCCTGATCAAGATAATCGTTTGTTTCAGAGCCTGACCCGTCATTTATGATAAAACAGTGAAGATTGTAAGAAACTAACTGCGCTAAGACCTGAAGCAGTTCCCTCCCATGATTATAAACCGGGATAATGATACAAAATCTAGGCATTAATTCGCTGTAACTCTCCCTGAGGTAAATTTCTCTGTTCTATTGTATATATTGAATGACCAGTTGTTTTTATTTTCGTTGAATGAAATATCAATAGTAATAGGTTGCCCGGGTCGGATAAATCGATGAAACTTTATTTTAGGAAAATCATAAATTCGAATATTCTTTCCAGAAATCTCCCGTATTATCATCTCAATCCAGTCAAGCTGACAAACTCCGGGGACTACTTTAAAGTTATTAAAATGTCCTTCACACATCGCGTAATCATTGGGTATCTCCATTAAATACCGGCCACCCCCGGTAATGGGTATTGTCTCTATTACAACAGGAATACGAGCGGTTTGGGGGCGTGATTGGAAAAGTTCCATTAGCTTAGAGTAATTCCTTTTGCCTTGGGCGTCGATAGGAAACTGACGGAGAAATCTCCACTTTCTAGGTAAAGCGCCGGATTCAAACTCACTTTTCAGATAAAACTTAATATCGTTCAATAAAGATTCTTTGCCGTTTGTTTTGAGTTCTTCGCAAGCTTCATCATTCACTTCAATTACCGCTCCGAGAATCAATCTGGCATCTTGTGGAAACGAAACAACTGCTGCTTGATTAATATATCGATGCTGTAACAACAATGATTCTATCCGATCCAAAGAAACTCTCTTTTCCCTTAGTTTAATCATGCGATCGGATCTGCCATGAAGCCGGAACTGTCCGTTTTCTGTAATAGTAACTAAATCACCTGTAACCTGCCATTGTTTTTCATTCAATAAAAAGGGGGATTGAACGTGCAAAACATCGCCAACTGAACGGTATAAAATATTTGGAAAAAAATTCCACAATTGGTCTTTTTCTGTTGTTTGCTGTCTGTGTGCGATACCTCCAGTTTCAGTTGAACCATAAACTTCAATTGGTGAACCTCCAAAAGACTTCAATATATTTATGCTAACTTCACGATTTAGGGGTCCTCCGGAAGAGAAAACCACAATCGGCTCTTCCTCTTTATTCTTAAACAAATAGTCTTCAAAAGAAGGAAGATGATTAAGGTGGGTTGGTGATGAAACAATAAAGCACAGATTTTCATTGGCTCTACTTAAAAGTTCCTCCCAATAAAAACTTGCCTGAGATGTAAAGGGCGTCCCTCGACAGAAGGGCCATAACACCCTGAAAAGTAGCCCATATATGTGTTTGTGAGATACGGTTCCTACAGAAATTTTGCCATCTACTTTTTCACCCCACAGCTTTTCAAGCACAATTAATTCATTTGATATTTGCCTGAATGTCTTAGGAATGCTTTTTCTCTTTCCCGTAGAGCCGGAGGTAAATAGTTCAAAGGCGGTTGTGTTCGGGTTTAAAGAAAATGGTTTAAGAGGTTTTTGAACTGTTGAGTCCTTCCATAACCGGTTCAATTTCCCAGAATACTCGCTAAAAGAATTTGAAACAATACAAGCTACAATATCTTCCAACTGTTCAATTGTATGCGGAAGTGTGTCTGGAGCTATAACTGGAATACATTTTACTGACCAGCATGCAAAAAGGGTTGCTACAAAATAGAAGGAATCTTCTGTAACTATTAGTATTCTTCGAGATGAATAACTTATTATCTTCTCCTTTATCTGTGCAGAGACCAAAAGCAGCTCCCCATAATTTCTCTCCGGATAGTTGCAAACTACGTGATCTTCAGGAAATGGTAAAGATCCTATTTTATCTAATGGGACCATTTCATTAGTCATTTGATCGGAGGAAATATTTTCTTTAAAAAGTGATCTGTCGGAAGCCCTACATATCTCCTAAACTTCCAGTGCCTGTACAAAAACTCTGATACAAAAATTAGAAACATCAAAATATAAGCAATAAATCCATTATAATATACCCAGAATTTGAACGTGGCAAAGTATACAGTAATGGCTGAAATCAATCCGTTTACAACAAAAAATAATACCCATATAAATGTTATTGTTTTGCAGTAGGAGACCTCTTTCGATACTTGGCGGGCGAAGAAGGGTTGAGCCAAAAGCCAGAAAAAAGAGAACCGAATAAATTACTGGAAGATATTGCATGTAAACCTCGTTATCTAATAAAGCTGATACAACACATAAGGATAAACCAACCAATGTGGCCGGGAGCACAATTTTTGCTAAACGATTCCTTGAAGATGAAAACAAACGAAGAATAAGGCAGAGGATAATTGTCAAAGAAACTATCCTTGGAGAAAAGTGTAGTGTTCCGAAGTAAACTAAGGCTGGATAGGCTAGAAAAAGTAGAGCAAATAAAATACTATAGATCTTTTTAAGTGACATCAGAACTAGAGGCGTTCAATTTTTTCTCCATCAAATCGACCAAGTCAGAGAGTTCTATTAATGATCTCATTTCCTCCTCGTTTAATGTCACCCCCATGTCATTCTTTAACTTTACTGCTAAATCAATAGCATCAAGACTGTCCAAATCTAAATCTTCATATAATTTTGCATTGGGAATCAAGGCTTCTGCTGACAGGTCAAATGCTTCCCTTAAAACATCGATCACCATTTTGTTTATTTCATCCCTTGTCACTTTTACCTACTTACTGGTCAATTCTAGAACCATGGCAGCCAATGCTTCCACGTTCCTAAAATGTTTGGTGTTTTCATCTCTATCTTTACTCAGCTTGATTTGATACCGCTTGGAAATAGCCATTCCAACTTCAAGGGCATCAATGGAATCTAACCCCAAACCTTCGCCGAACAGAGTGTCTAAATCTCCTATATCGGTTGGAGACAAATCCTCTAAATTGAGAGATTCAACTATCAATAGTTTTAAATCGTTTTTAACTGCATCAAGATCGGACATAATCAGTCACAAGATATAACCATATGAGTTCATTTTAGGATTTACGAATTGAATTAAAGCAAATTTCAAGGGACACTAAGCAAAAGCACCTATGATTTCCAAGGACAAAACGAGAAAATACTCAATTTAGGAATTGAATTAAAGACAAATTTCATGAAATACTAAGCAAAAGCACCTAAGATTTCCGAGGACAAAACGAGAAAATACCGAATATGCCTATAAGCACTAAGTTAGATTACACATTGGCAGCGCAAAAAATTGCCTTTGCACCATTTGAATTTCAAGCCGCAAAAGCAATGATTGAGACCGGCATTTTGAGATACATACGCAAAAACAAATGGAGCTCCATCAGTCAAATTACTGAAAATCTTAAGCTCACTGAATACGGGGTAACAGTGTTGATTGAAGCGGGCATTGCAATGAATATCATTCTAGAAAAAGATAATCGTTACGCGCTTTCAAAGATGGGTATGTTTTTTGTTTGTGACAAAATGACTGAATTGAATTTTCGATTTACAGATCATGTTTGCTATAAGGGGTTGGAACACTTGGGTGAGTCCATAAGGAAAGGCAAGCCAGATGGTTTAATGGTATTTGGAAAATGGACAACTATTTACGAAGCGCTAGCAGATCTCCCGGATAACACTCGAAGAAGTTGGTTTAATTTTGATCATTTTTACTCTGATCAAGCCTTTCCAGAGGCTTTGCCAATTGTTTTCAAATGTAGCCCTAAGAATATTCTGGATATTGGAGGCAACACGGGAAGGTGGGCAATTGAATGCCTCAGATATTCCGACACGGTTAAAGTTGTAATAGCCGATCACGAAGGACAGTTGAAAGATGCTGAAAGTAATTTACGTAAAGAGAACTTATTGGAGAGAGCCAGTTTCTATCCAACTGACTTTCTAAAAGGGATCCAAAAACTTCCTAAGGGTTTTGATATTATATGGATGAGCCAGTTTCTTTGCTGTTTCAGTGAAGAAGAAATACAGAATATATTGCATGTGGCCAAAGGTTCACTAGGAAAGAATTCAAGACTATTTATTTTAGATACTTTTTTGGACAAGCAAAAAAATCCGGTTGCAGAATATATTCTCAGAATGACATCGCTCTATTTTACCTGTTTTGCCAATGGCAATAGTAAGGTGTATCACTCCAACACAATAATAAACTGTATCAAGAAAGCGGGCTTAGCAGTAAAAAAGGAAACTAATCATATCGGCCTTGGGCATACTCTACTGGAATGCATCAACCCCGATTAATGGGGGAGGAGGGTACCGCTTGATGGGCGTCGATTTGTTCTCGAAAATAATTCTCCATATAACTAGTTAATACCCTAACCTTTTTGGGCATTGAGGTTTCAGATTCAATCGAATCTGGGATTTTCATTTTAGGCATGAAATGTATCGACGATTGTAATTTTTCATTTGGTATTTCATACCATTTTTGATGTTTCATCAAAGCTCTGGGTTTGCAGGTAATGATAACCGGTATAATAGTAGCACTTGATCCAAGTAACAGCCTAGCTGTTCCCCTTTTGAATGAACGTATTCCTGTCTCCGATGACCTTGTGCCCTCCGGAAAAATCATTAAAGATTGACCACCATCAAAGGCTTTCTGGCATGCTTTTAATAATTCTGGGCCATCAGTATTAGGAATGTAACCAGCGGTTCTCAAAACGCCCCCTAGAAAGAAGTTCTCCCAATAATCGCGTTTCACTATGCAGGTTGCATCAGGAAGCGCTGATGCTAATAGCACCACATCAATCAAGCTAGGGTGATTCGCAGCATAGATACATGGTTCATTGATTATTTCGTTTGGCGTTCCCTTGATAATTGGTTTGTATATTAAACCAAGAAACCTCATCTAAACAAAAGATGCCAAATACTCCAACCATCAAAGGATGCTGTCAATTGATTTTTGGGATCAATATTGCGTTAGAACTGAATTAAGCAGACACCGACCATAAACCCATGAAGGTAAGCCGAATAATCCGATGCGGTATAGCATTCAGCACTTTCTATATCGGAGCATTGATAATGACATGTGGCCCTTTTCTGTTGCTACATTTTATTACATTTAAGAAACAGAAAAAACAAGCTTATGCCCGGGGTTTA
>JYMV01031478.1_pt1 | contig 12125 bp, 9 predicted proteins | sample 338911 | NCBI WGS metagenome assembly JYMV01 (sample SAMN03354496, study PRJNA234377) | hydrothermal vent metagenome | biome: Deep sea; feature: Hydrothermal plumes at the Eastern Lau Spreading Center, Western Pacific Ocean; material: Seawater | place: Tonga | collected 2009 | depth 2000 m m | reverse complement strand
CATATCTGCCAATGGGATAAAAACGCAACTTCTTAGCCCACCTGATCAAAAATAGTTGATTTACCGTACCTCCCCCCACAAATAGGCGATTAATATTTTTTGGTTTGGTTTCTTTTCATTAATAAATACGCAAAAATTGTAAAAATTGTATAAAATAAGATAAAATCTATTCACCGCGCCCGCTATTAAATTCCCCTATTTGTGGGATGAAAAATTTTTCACTTCCACAAATTATTGAATATAAAGATTTAATTTTATATCAACCTGCTTGTGGAAAAACTTGGCCTCTATTTTGCTTAATCATTATCGAGAGCGAATAATGGCAATCGAAATGTTACCAGTAAAAACATTTAACGGGTGGAAACGTTTCCTTGAATCTCAGGAGGGTTTCACCTTGGTCGAAATGATAACGGTTGTAGCAATCATGGGGATAATCTTGGCGATCGCGGTCCCAAACTTTTCAAAATGGAAAGAAAAGCACCAGATCAACGGTCAGGCGCAAAAGGTATATTTTGACCTGGTGCTGGCCCGCACCGTCGCGGTCAAAAATAATAACGATGTCCGAGTCACCTTCAATTTAAATGCCGACACCTATCAGGTTCATGACGATACAAATGGCGACGGCCTTGAAGACAGCGGAGAGGCTTTGAAAACCATCAATCTGGAGGAAAATGTACAGTTCGCTTACATCACCGGGATTCTGGACATTGATAGCAACACCGTTGGGTCCGCCGTTTCGTTTGGCGGTGACGGATCTCAAACGGTCACTTTCGATTCCCGGGGCCAAGCCAGCGCAAGCGGATCGGTGTTTATGTTACATTCAAGTGATATCGGCACAACCAGTAGCCGCGCGCGTTACATTTCGGTGCTTCAGGCTACCGGCGCTGTGGATTACTGGTCTTATGACGCAACCGTGACACCTCCTTGGAAATAACGATGAAAAAGTTATCCACTACTAACAAAAATTTATTGCCCGCAGGGCGAAACCAGAAGGGGTTCACCTTGATAGAAGTATTGATCAGCATGGTGATCCTGACTGTCGGTATCTTCGGCCTGATAAAAACTGCCAGCTCAGTCATTTTCTTCCAGGCCAATTCCAAAATGATCACCCAAGCCACGTTGAAAACCGCGAACACAATTGAAGAAGTAAAACGTTTTTCCACCAATGAGCCAACAGGGGGTAGCTTTGGCTTTAATTACCTTGTCACTGATTATTTAACGGATCAAGGTTTAAGTGAAATTGACAACCAGACCTATGAGAGATCTACAACAGATGGGGATTTCACCATAACCCTGACTTTGCAGATTTATCCTTCGGGCACGAGTGAAACTTTCGATGCACCCACAACGATCCCTATGCTGGAAGTGCTGGTTCAAACAGCATGGACTGACAGCCGAGGCGGGGCCAAGGATGTAGAAATGGCTGCGATAATTCACAGGAGGCAATTCATACAATGAAGATTATATTTAACTGCAAGCCTTTGAAACTGACCCGGCAGGAGCAGGGAGCCACCCTGTTGGTTTATCTATTCGTTCTGGCCGCAATGGCGGCTGTTGCCATTGCGGCCTTGCAGACGATCACTTTGAATTTGGAAACCACCCAATCCCATAAAAAAGGGAAGACCGCCTTTTATTCTGCCGAGGTAGGACTCGACCTTGCTGTAAATGCTATCATCACTGATTTTGAAGACTTGATCCCTTACACCGCATCAGCAGACGACCCAGCCGCGGATTCGGAGGGTTATATCAACGTTTCCAATTACCGCAACTATGCGGTCAAGTATAAAATCACAAACCCGCTTGAGCCGTTTCTTTATCAGACGGTTGTGGGCAATACCATCATTTATCATTATGCCCACACCTATGACATTGAAGCCGAAGCAACGTCGCTCAAAGATTCTTCCAAGGAAATCGTGAGAGAGAAGATTCGGATTTTGGAAACACCGTTGGTTCAGTACTTCATATTTTACGGCCAAAGCGGAAACTCCGCCGACATGGAGTTGTTTCCGGGCCCCGATATGAACACTTGGGGCCGCATTCATTCCAACGGCGATATTTATATTGGAGCCTCATCACCTGGTAATCATATATACGTACGAAACTACGACGAAGACGGCAACCAGTCGCCGCATTCCATGACCGCGGCGGGCAATATTTATACTTATGCTAAAAATAACGGCTACAGCTACGCAAATACCGTCCAGGTGAAAACCGCCAGTACGGGAACCACTTTCTCTCCATATGAAACGTTGGTAGATATGACTGCCAGCAACGAAGCAACAGAAGAAGCCCGGCTCAATAATTTTGTACTGGTTAATGAAGAGCCTTACACCACGCCTGATAAAGAATTATTTGAACGCGGCGGGTTTTATGAGCAGAGGGCCCAAGATCCCGGTAAATCTACCATCGATGGCATGACTATCATTGGCACCGGTGGGTTGGGAGCGGGAATACAGGTCTTTGTTTCGCGTCCTGCTCTCACAAATGTTACCGCTCTTGTCCTGAATGGCCAGTCTTCTACCGGCAACGCGGTACCGGGTCTTCCCATGCCGATGATTCGGGAAACTTTGGCCGGATTTGGGGATTGCCGGGAAAATGACCGACGTGTGGATACCACTGATATCGACCTTTTTGCCCTCGGCCTTTGGTATGAGGCCTATCTTGCAGATCAAGGACTGCAACTGGCAGGCGATGGCATGCTGATTTATACCTCGCGCTCGCCGAATTCAACCTTCACCAACGATGGGAATGTATTGCAGGCAATCAGAGTGATTACTATCAACTCAACCTCCAGTCCACAATTGTCGGATGAAACCACATTAGCTACCGACAATCCACTTTATATCCATGGCGATTTCAACACCATCAATACCAAGGGAGTCGCGCTGATAAGCGATGCCGTAAATATTCTCTCAAATATCCTTACCCACAAATTTTGTGGGATTTCCTGGCCCCAACTTTATACCTATTACGGAGCAAGCACGACCACCGTCAATGCGGCTCTTTTTGCCGGACATGTTCCAACAAGTCCAGATGGTTCGACTTTCAGCGGCGGGGTGCATACTTATCCGCGGCTTCATGAAGATTGGACACAACGCCCATGGAATCCAACCCGCACATTGAATATTAACGGCTCATTTATCAATCTTTGGGACAGTAAACAGGCAAGAGCTGAATGGTGCATAGGAGGAGGTTGTTATTCAGGGCCAACGCGAAACTGGGGCTGGGATGTGCGTTTCCAGGACCCGGATTTCTGGCCGCCCTTTATCCCTTCCATTTTCAGTGTGGAACGGGTGGGTTTTCTGGAATAGTCATAAGACGAGGAAACTATAATGAATCAGATACCGAAAAAATCTAAATGGAAAATGGATGAGCGCGGGTTCACCCTGACCGAGTTACTGGTAGGCACCGCAATCTCTTTGGCCCTTCTTGCCCTGATAGCGGGGATCATCCAATCGCAGGGAGATACGTTCTCGAGACAGAGCCAGTTAGGCCAAATGCAGGCCAACGGCAGAGCGGCGGTTGACTTTATCACTCGCAGTGTCCAGAACGCGGGTTTCAACGTCACTCGTGGTAAAAGGTTTCTCGCGGCGTCCGATCATTACATCACCATGGTTTTTGATGACGACAATGATGGGGCGATTCAAAATGATGAGGTTTTCACTTATGCAGTCTCCAATCCGAGTGGCCCTAACAATGAGACCTTCACGATCTCCCCGTTTTTCGATCAAGACGGTGACGGTACGGTAAGCAGTAGTGAAACGCAGGATTACGATATTTCCCTGATATTGACAGGCCCCCCATTTAATTTTTACCTCATCACCCCTGATAATGCGGGTCCCGGGGTCCAGAGAAATACAGTGGCACGCAATATCGACAACCTGATTATCCGTTACTTCGATAAAAATGGGGACCCTCTGCCGGCAGGTGTACTTGAGGATGGCGACGGAAACGCAGTTCCGCCTTATGTCCTTCCAGCCAACGAATTGAACGATATCCGAAGAATTGAAATGGCAATCACTGCACAATCAAGAGATCCAGACCCGAATGATAATTACCTGAATAACGGCACTTATTTAGCGGGTAGTGTCGCCGCCACCTCAAGTGGGTCCACTTCCTTCAGCGACAGTTTTCATCGTGAAACCTTTGAAGCGGTTTCTTCGCCGAGAAACCTGGTTACCGCTCCCTGGGGAAAAATCTCTTTAGTGGCCAGCCCCAGTCCCATCAGTTGCCCTGACGACTCCACCCAAATTACGGCGAGCGTGGTGGACTCGGAAGGGGAAGGAGTCTCCGCAGGCATATCTGTTATCTTCAACGCCAGTGATGGCGAGCTTGACCCGCCCACGAATTCGACGCTTAGTTCCGGAGACACAACCACTATCTTAACTTACGATTGGTCTTCCCCAAGTGTCACGGTAACCGTTTCCGCCAGCGCTCTTATTGATGTGGATGGGGAAGATTACCCGGTGTTCAACGCCATCCCGGTTTCTTTTGAATCGGGGACCGGTATTTTTACCGATAACTTTGATGATGGAGATAGCGATGGCTGGACCGAAGAAGGCGCTGCACAATGGAATGTTGTTCCATCCGGAGAATATAAAACTGCCTCCAATTCATCCACTCTCGATGGTATTTCCTCAAATGGGTGCGACGCATGGCAGGACTACGAAGCCCAGGTAGAAATAAAGCGCAACGGTTCATTAGGTGCGGGTGATTTTGTAGGCCTTGTTTTAAGATATCAAAGCTCTACGCAATTTTATTTGGCACAACTATACTGCTCGAGTAACTGTGGAGGAAGCCCAGGAGATGATGTGTATTCTATGGAAATCTCAAATTTTGATGGAAGCGCAACGGGCCTGGTCAGTTCAACGTTCACCTTTGACGATAACGAATACTATACCCTGAAGGTCAGCGTCGTCGGGGATGACCTCAGCGCAAAAATCTGGCAAACAAGTGAAGCGGAACCTGCAGATTGGGACATTACCGTGGTCGACACGTCCTATACCCAGGGGAAAATAGGAATAACCACAACAACCAACACCACCTCATTCGATAATGTTGCGGTCACGCCCTCCTGACCGGCCGCGCCGGCACAATCACGTTAAAAAAAACTCATCACCAGGAGAAGGGGATGGGGTTTACATTTGTTGGCCTCCCTGAAACCTTTTGGAACCCTCAAGTCAGAAAAGATGTAATCCGCCTTCCACTCCTGACAAAACGCAACCTGACGGAATAAACACCGAGCCGCTTCCCTTGCCCGAGTAACCTTTAAAGACAAGATCAAAACATCCCATAATTTTCAATGCGTTATGATAAAATATTCGAATGATTAATCAGCGCCTGGCTTCCAATTTCAACTGGCTGTTTTTCCTGATATGTCTGGGAATATCTATTCTCGGCGTGGTGATCATATACAGCGCCAATCATGGTCGGCCGGAAGCTTTTTTTCGCGGCCTTTATATCAAACAAATTTACTGGATCGGCTACGGGCTGGTTGCCATGCTCATCGCCCTGGCCTTGGATTACCGCTGGTTCAGCCGCTATGCCTACCTCATTTATTTTTTTACCCTGCTGGCTCTCGCTTATGTGCTGGTCTCTGGAGTGGTCGTATCGGGTTCCCGGCGCTGGATTCATATAGGCTCCATCAGTATCCAGGTTTCCGAGTTTGCCAAGGTGTCGTTGATCATTGCTTTGGCCAAATACTTCGAAACGGGAAAGATGTCCGGTCCATATAAGTTAAAGGATCTTTTCATCCCTGCCTTGATGACTGGCGTCTTGGGAGGGCTCATCGTTACCCAGCCCGACCTGGGCACTACCATGATGATTTTTTTTATTTTCCTGGTTTTCGTTGTCGCTATTGAAATGGAAACTATGACTTTGATAAAACTTTTCAGCAGTGGCCTCCTGCTGGCTCCGGCAATCTGGTTTTATCTGAAGGACTATCAGAAATCCCGGCTCTTGACTTTGTTCAATCCTGAATTGGATCCGCTTGGAGCGGGCTATCATTCTATTCAATCCAAAATCGCCATCGGGTCAGGTGGGTTCTGGGGAAAAGGCCTCCTTGCGGGAACCCAAAGCCGACTTAACTTCCTGCCAGAAAAACATACGGACTTTATTTTTTCAGTTTTCGCCGAAGAAACCGGTTTTTTTGGCGTGGCCGTTCTTCTATCCTTATTTCTTTTTGTCATCCTGAAAGGATTAAATATCGCTTTTCGCGCCGTGGACCGGTTTGGCTTTTTTCTTTCTCTAGGGCTCATCAGTTCCATCGCGTTTTACATCATTTTCAATGTCGGTATGACCATCGGCCTGTTTCCCATTACGGGCATTCCCCTTCCCCTCATGAGTTATGGAGGCTCTTCTCTCATTACCAATTTTTTCGCGATAGGACTCCTCCTCAACGTTGAAATGCGAAGGACAATTCATTAAGACCCACTCGGCGTGTACCCCTTCGGGGCATGAGGGCTAATGATAGGGATATCACAGCCTCTCTCGCTAGAGAGCCGGCTTTGTTTTTCTCAAGTTTTGATCCCCACGCCATGCTATAATTTGCCAATCACCTTATCTAAAACAGGACACCCAATCTAAAACAGGACACCCATGTCTTCTGAAGTACTGATAAATTCCAACCAGCGAGAAATCCGTGTTGCGCTGATGGAAAATCATCAGGTCGCGGAATTGTTTATTGAACACGAAGCCAACAAGGGCATTGTGGGAAATATTTACCGGGGCAAGGTCACTAAAATTCTTCCTGGGATGCAAGTTGCCTTTGTCGACATTGGGCTGGAGAAAGCCGGCTTCCTTTATGTCGGAGATATCGATGTCATCGATATGCTCGGACTCGAAGACGAGATGGACTCTCCACCACTGCATGAAGAAAAAGAGGAACCCTTTGTTGGAAAACTTGGCAGGCCTAATCATGAAATCCGTATTCAGGATATTTTGCAGGAAGGCCAGGAGATTCTGGTACAAGTTGCCAAGAATCCACTGGGAACCAAAGGAGCACGCATCACCAATTACATTTCCCTGCCCGGGCGTTACCTGGTCTATATGCCCACGGTTAACCATATCAGCGTTTCCCGACGTATTGAGGATGAAAACGAAAAAGAACGGTTGAAAAACCTGATAAGCGAAATCGGTAACCCCGGCGAAGGTTATATTGTCCGAACCGCCGGGCAAGGCGCCGTACGTGCGGATTTTGAGTCGGACCTCAATTTTCTCCACCGCCTTTGGGGAAACCTGAAAAAACAATCTGAAAACCTGAGCGCCCCGCATCTCGTTTATGAGGACCTGAACCTGATCTTCCGGTCTATCCGGGATCTTTTCACCAATGAAACCGAACGGCTGGTGATCGACTCGAAGTCGGACTTCATCAAATGCGTGGAGTTCTGTTCCACTTATCTACCCCATTTGTCGGAGAAAATTGAGCAGTATAAGGACCCGATGCCCATTTTCGATCACTATGGGATTGAGATGGATATCAGCCGAGCTTTGGGCCGGACCATCTGGCTTAAATCCGGTGGCTATATCACCATTGATCAGACTGAAGCCCTGGTCGCCATTGATGTCAATACCGGGAAATATGTCGGCCACAATGATCCGGAAGATACCATCCTGAAAACCAACCTGGAGGCAGTTAAAGAATTCGTATATCAGGTTCGCCTCAGGAACATCGGCGGTATCATCATCGTGGATTTCATCGACATGGCCAAAGAAGAAAGTAAAGAAATGGTATCCAACGCGCTCAAGCAGGCACTTAAAGCAGACCGCTCACGAACCCGCATCCTAAAAATTTCCGAATTGGGCCTGGTGGAAATGACCCGCAAACGCGTGCGCGAAAGCCTGGTTCAAACCCTTTGTGACCCCTGTGATTACTGCGATGGGAAAGGATATATCAAAGGCACTTCAACCCTCTGTTACGAAATCATACGGGAAATCCAACGCCGGGGAACCGACAACATCACTAAAAAGAAAATTGACATCGAAGTGCATCCAACAGTTTATAACATGCTGTTCGAGGAAGAGAGCAGCTTTCTCGAAGAAATGGAAAAGCAGAACAATATCGAAATTACATTTCAAGTTGACTCGAAATTGCATCGGGAAAAATACAAAATTATGACTTCATAATGAGGACGCGTAAAATGAGGATAACCTTTACCCCAATTCGTGCATTGAAGATTATTCTTCTGTCATGTTTTCTATTCACTTTCGGTTGCGGCACTGCTGGAAAAAACTTCGACGAGTCTCTTTATAAAAATATTGTTATAGGAACGACGACCAAAAAGGAGATTCATGCCATGTTTGGATCTCCTTTTAAAAATGGGGTCCAGAACGGTTACCCGGTTTGGACCTATGAGTACAATTTTTATAACTCCCTGGGCAGCGATATCACCAAAGATATGGTCATCGTTTTTGACCATCGCGGTGTGGTGAAGTCCCATCAGATGATGACCAACCAGCCTGGAACAGTTGATACCAGGTAATAAACAGATTTTATGGAATCGTCTATTTGGGGCCTTCCCTGTGCCCCGTTTTCTTTCTGCACAATTTCCCATCCCCGCATGATTGGGTCCGACTCATGTCCCGTGAGCCCCACGCCTAGTGCTGCTAACCGCAGGGGCAACTGGCAAGAACTCATCGAGCCGAGACAGCTCTTTGCTAGCCAAATCAAGCGATGGCATATTGGCCCCGTGATATTCCACCTTTGCCTTCATGCCCCGAAGGGGTACACGCCTAGTGGCACGTTTTTCAGCAAACGGGCTCCGGTAAAAACAACAGCATGTTAGGCTTCAGTAAAATTCAATGGAACACCCTGCATCTGACTTGGGTGGCGTTCTTTCTGACCTTTGTGGCCTGGTTCAATATGGCACCGTTCAACACAACGATCATGCACGCCCTGGGCCTGTCTTCCGCCGAGATCCATGTGTTGATGATTTGCAATGTGGCTTTAACCATTCCGGCGCGGATCATTATTGGGTTTTGGGTTGACCGATACGGCCCGCGAATAGTTTTCAGCATCCTATTGGTCTTTTCTGCATTAGTGTGTTTCGGATTCGCCTTGTCGCAAGGCTTCAACACACTGCTGGTCACCCGCTTGCTGATGGGAATCATCGGCGGCGGATTCGTCGTGGGTATTAAAATGATCGCCGAGTGGTTCCCGCCGCAAAAAATGGGGACGGCCCAGGGTATTTACGCGGGTTGGGGCAACTTCGGTTCTGCATTTGCGGCGTTTTCCCTTCCCCTGATTGCCCTTCCTTTTTCTGAAGAGTCCGGATGGCGGGTGGCGGCAAGCCTTTCAGGTTTTTCTTGCCTGGTCTGGGCGGGGATTTATTACAGGTTTTGCCCTGATGCTCCAGGAAAAGGCCAGGATTTTCCAGTAGACCTGCATGGAGTGGTGGAGGTAACTTCACACCGGGACCTGATCCTGCAAATCCTTTTTCTCCTACCTGTTTATGGAGCTATGGTTCTGTTCATCTGGAAGCTTTCCGGACATCCGTTCTCCCTGATCCCTGACTCTCTTTCCATGGCCATGATTCTCGCCATTGTCTTTCTTTTTATCTTGAACACAGCTCGATGCTGGCAAGTCAACATGCCTAGATTGCAACACCCCGTGCCCGAAGAAAAAAAATATTCGTTCAGCCAGATCGCTATATTGTGCATGGCCTATTCTCTTACCTTCGGTTCCGAGTTGGCGGTCGTTTCGATGTTCCCGGAGTTTCTGGAAACGACTTTCTCACTTTCTGTAGGATTAGCAGGAGTACTGGGGGCCAGTTATGCTTTCATGAACCTGGTGGCTCGCCCTGGAGGTGGCTGGATTTCTGATCGGTTTGGCCGCAGAAGAACCCTCTTCATCATGATCCTTGGAGGACTAGTGAGTCACTGGTTTATGGGAGAGATAGACTCCAGTTGGCAACTTACCTCTGCCATAGCCCTTGTGGTCGTCGGTTCCATATTCTTTAAAGCAGGTAATGGCGCCTGTTTTGCGGTGATTCCCTTGATCTCCAAACCTCTCACCGGAAAACTAGCCGGCCTGGCAGGAGCTTACGGAAGCGTCGGGGCGGTTATTTTCCTCACCCTGTTAAGTTTCGTGACTCCACAAATGTTTTTTAAAATCATCGCCGGCTACGCTTTTCTGGTATTCTTGTGCCTGGTTTTTTTAAAACCTTTCCCCACTGGGCGTGGGGCCAGCGTGCAATAACTTTCTCTGACAAATAAATGGTCTTGGCGGCTCAACGAGCTTTTGCCTTGTTGCCTCTCCTGCTAAGGAGCCACGCCCAGAGGGAATAGGTCAGAACATTAATAAGCGAACCAAAATAGTTGCGCTTCTGGATTTAGGTTCTCAATATTCCCCTTTGCCCGTCATTGCGAGAAACCAGAGGGGACGACTAGAAAGGATTTGAATTTTCATGGGATTTACCTGTGGCCTCGTTGGCCTCCCCAATGCGGGAAAATCAACTCTGTTCGGCGCTTTGACACGAACCAAAGCCTTGGCGGGAAATTATGCGTTCACCACCAGCAAACCCAATGGCGGCATCGTGCCGGTTCCTGATAAACGTCTGGATATCATCTCCCAACACATCAAGGCCGATAAAATTGTTCCCACGACCATGGAGTTTGTCGACATCGCTGGACTCATCAAGGGCGCGTCTAAGGGCGAAGGACTGGGCAATAAATTTCTCGGGCACATCCGTGAGGTAGACGCCATCGCTCATGTGGTCCGTTGTTTCGAGGATAACAATGTTCCCCATGTCAGCGACACCATCGACCCCGATATCGACACCATCAACACCGAATTGATGATCGCCGACATGGAAACTCTCGACCGCAGAAAAACCAAGGTTGAAAAACTGGCCAAATCCGGAGACAAGGAAGCACGCATGCAGATGGAAGTGATCGCCAAATTGTCCGAGGCCCTCGATCAAATCCAACCGGCGCGAACCGTTGGGGGTTTCAATGATGAACAGAACCTGTTCGTAAAAAGCCTGACCCTGCTGAGCGCTAAACCGGTTCTTTATATCTGCAATGTCATGGACCCCAGCGATATGGAAAACGAACTCGTGCAAGAGGTCAAGGAGATTGCCAAGCAGGACGGCTCATCGGTTGTGGCACTGGCCGGAAAACTGGAATGCGAGATTATGGAAATCGAAGACCTGGAAGAGCAAATGGTTTTTATGAAAGAACTGGGGTTGACCAAAACCGGACTCGACCGCCTGATCTCCGCTGGGTATGGACTGCTCGAACTCGTCACCTTCTTCACCGCGGGAGGCAAAGAAAACCGGGCCTGGACAATCCGAAAACACTCGAAGGCCCCGCAAGCGGCGGGAGCAATCCATACAGATTTCGAAAGAGGTTTCATTCGCGCCGAAGTCTATAACCTGGAAGACCTGATTGAGCATAAATCTGAAGCGGCTATTAAAGACGCGGGCAAACTGAGAGTCGAGGGAAAAGATTACGTCGTCCAGGACGGCGACATCATGCACTTTCGCTTTAACGTTTAACTGGCATCATTCTTTCCAGGAGGGTACCAGGCAACGTGGAGTCTTGCCATTGAGGGCGTCGAGCACATTGTCGGCGACCAGGTCGGCCATGCGGTCACGGGTTTCATGGCTGGCACTGCCGATATGCGGGAGTAACATCAGGTTTTCCAACTGGGTCATGCCTTCGGTGAGAGCCGGTTCGTTTTCATAAACATCCAGCGCCGCACCTGCGATTTTACCTTCTTTCAGTGCTTCGACCAGGGCTTTATCGTCCACCACCTTACCCCGAGCAGTATGGATGAAATAAGCTGTAGGCTTCATCATTAAAAACTGCTCCTTGCCGATCATGTGTTGAGTCTGCCCGGTCAAAGGGACATGAACCGTGACAAAGTCGGATTGCCGGAGCAATTCTTCCAACGGAGTATAGACCGCGGCCTGTGCCTTTTCTGTCGGCAATCGGTTCCGGTTGCAATAGAGAACCCGCATGCTGAAACCCGATGCCCTACGGGCAACCGCCTGGCCGATTTCACCGCAACCAATAATGCCAAGAGTTTTTCCAAAAACATCTCCCCCCAGAAACATTTTCGCCTGCCATCCTTTAAATCGGTTTTCCCGGGTGAAGCGGTCGCTGGGAACAATGCGCCGGGCGGC
>JYMV01009425.1_pt1 | contig 12126 bp, 7 predicted proteins | sample 338911 | NCBI WGS metagenome assembly JYMV01 (sample SAMN03354496, study PRJNA234377) | hydrothermal vent metagenome | biome: Deep sea; feature: Hydrothermal plumes at the Eastern Lau Spreading Center, Western Pacific Ocean; material: Seawater | place: Tonga | collected 2009 | depth 2000 m m | reverse complement strand
TATTCCCATTGTTATTTTGATTATTACGTCGGTCTCCAATGGAGCCAATATTACAGATGGCCTCGATGGGCTTACAACGGGGGTTTCCGCGATTATTGGAGGTGCTCTTGGTGTGCTGGCGTACGTTTCAGGAAATATTTTCTTCGCTGATTTTCTGAACATCATGTACATCCCATATACGGGTGAGCTGGTAATTTATATCAGCGCATTCGTGGGCGCATGTGTTGGCTTCCTATGGTATAATTCTTACCCCGCCCAGGTGTTCATGGGTGATACCGGCAGCCTGGCCCTGGGTGGGATCATCGCTGTATTGGCCATCGCAATTCGCAAGGAGCTGCTCATTCCTATTCTATGCGGCATATTCCTGGTGGAGAACCTCTCTGTAATGGTACAGGTAGGATATTTCAAGTACACCAAAAATAAATTTGGCGAAGGCAGGAGAATATTTCGCATGGCACCGCTGCATCACCACTTTCAAAAATTGGGTTTCAACGAGTCAAAAATAGTGACAAGGTTCTGGATCGTGGGCGTAATGCTCGCCGTGTTGACAGTGATAACCTTGAAGCTAAGATGATGATGCATCAAAGAGGAAAATGCAGAAGCTGGTAGTACTAGGAGCTGGTGAAAGTGGAACTGGAGCCGCGGTACTCGCGCATAAAGAGGGATATCAGGTATTTGTATCTGATAAAGGGGAGATAAAGAAAGAGTATAAGGACGTTCTTTTAAATCTTGAAATTGACTGGGAAGAGGGACAGCATACGGAGGATAAGATCCTTGAAGCTGTTGAAGTTGTAAAGAGCCCGGGCATACCCGACAATATCGAGTTGATCCAAAAGATCAAATCGATGGGCATCGGAGTGATTGATGAGCTTGAATTTGCAGGTAGATATTCGAAAGCGGTAATGATAGGAGTTACCGGGACTAACGGAAAAACTACCACAACAAATTTAATCCATCACATTCTCACCAATGCCAAAATGGATGTGGGGATGGCCGGAAATGTAGGCGACAGCCTGGCAAGGCAGGTTGCAGAACAAGATCGCGACTATTTCGTGATCGAGCTCAGCAGCTTTCAGCTGGATGGGATGAAGGAGTTTGCTTTGGACATAGGGGTCCTGCTGAATATCACTCCTGACCATTTGGACAGGTATGAAGGAGAGATGCAAAATTATACTGACTCGAAGATGAAAATTCTCGAGCTGCTGAAGGATGATGGCGCATTGATCTATTGTCATGATGACCAGTTAGTAATTAGTGAAATAGAAAAACGTAAGACAAACGCTGTCTTGGTTCCTTTTTCCATAAAAGAAAAAGTGGATGGAGGCGCACATATAGAAAACGAAAGTTTATTAATCCAAATCAATCAAATACAGTTCAATATGTTATTACAAGAATTAGCCCTACAGGGTAAGCACAATATCTACAACTCCATGGCCGCAGGCGTTGTATCCCGGATTTTAGAAGTTCGGAAAGAAGTTATAAGGCATAGTCTGATGAATTTTACCAGCTTAGAGCACCGGATGGAGCATGTTGTTAAGGTTCACGGCATTGAGTTTATTAATGACTCAAAAGCCACCAATGTAAACTCAACCTGGTATACGCTTGAAAGCATGACCAAACCTGTCGTTTGGATAGTAGGTGGAGTCGATAAAGGCAACAATTACAATGAGCTCAAGGAGCTGGTATCCAAGAAGGTGAAAGCCATAGTTTGTATTGGCGCTGATGCCAAATCAAATCGAAAGATACACCGAAGCTTTCGTGAAGACCAGGAGCTGATCGTCGATGCTGTGTCCATGGAGGATGCCGTCAAGAAAGCGTACCGGTTTGGGAAAAAGGGAGACATCGTCCTCTTATCACCGGCCTGCGCGAGTTTTGACATGTTCAAGAATTACGAAGAACGCGGATGGAGATTTAAAAGAGCGGTAAGAGAACTGTAAAAAACGGAGATGGAACGAATCAGCGACTTGATAAAAGGAGACAGGACTATTTGGATAGTAGTTGTTATACTATCCATTTTTTCTGTCTTGGCTGTGTACAGCTCCACAGGAACGCTTGCTTATAAGTACCAGCAGGGCAATACGGAATATTACCTGTTAAAACACTTTGCGATCTTGATAACCGGCCTGGTGCTCATGTATCTTGCCCATAATGTCAAGTACACCTATTACTCCAGGGTGTCGCAATTGTTGATTTGGATTGCAGTACCCCTGCTGATAATTACGCTGTTCATGGGGACGACGCTGAATCAGGCACCCAGGTGGCTAACGCTGCCAGTGGTGGGCATCACGTTTCAGACTTCCGATCTGGCAAAGCTGGCTCTGATCATGTTCGTGGCGCGCCTGCTCTCCAAGAAACAAAGCCAAATCAAAGACCTGAAATCGGCGTTTCTTCCTATAATATTTCCGGTTCTCCTTGTTTGCGGGTTGATCTTACCCGCCAATCTATCAACGGCAGCTGTACTTTTTATGACCTGTATTTGCTTGATGTTCATCGGGCGTGTCAAAATGCAGTACCTCCTGTCATTGATGGGCATTGGGATCGTTGGCCTTTGCTGCGTGGTGGGCCTTTTGATGCTTACGCCATCACAGGGCAGGCTGGAGACCTGGAAAAATCGTATTGAACATTTCGTGAGCGGTGACACCGAAGGGAATTACCAGGTACAACAATCAAAAATCGCTATTGCCAAAGGAGGATGGCTAGGGGTCGGTCCTGGCAATAGTACGCAGAGAAACTTCTTGCCACACCCGTATTCTGATTTCATCTTCGCAATCATAATAGAGGAGTATGGTTTTTTGGGAGCCACCGTGATCATTCTTATGTATTTGATACTTCTTTTCCGAACGATACGGATCGTGTCCAGAAGTCCCGGTGCATTTGGCACTTTACTCGCCATGGGATGTTGCTTGAGTTTGGTTTTTCAGGCGATGATCAACATGGCCGTAGCGGTGAACCTATTTCCGGTCACTGGCATGACATTACCCCTGGTAAGCATGGGGGGTACGTCAATTTTGTTTACGAGTATCGCCCTGGGAATTATTTTGAGTGTTAGTAAAAGTACGGGACAGGAAGATACCGTTGCACCGAAGGGAAGAAGAAAACTGGCCATGGCGTAAGCTTTTGGAACACACCTCGTGGACTGCGGTGTATCTGCCTTGGCCCTGGTCAACCGTCTCAATTCTTGCGGACTAAATTTATATCTGGATACTAATTTAATTAGACATTGGCACGTGTAATAATAAGTGGTGGAGGCACCGGTGGGCATGTTTTCCCGGCAATTGCAATTGCCAATGCGCTTACGGCTCAACAGCCTGATATTGAATTGCTCTTTGTTGGTGCTTCCGATAGGATGGAGATGGAGAAGGTGCCGGCTGCCGGGTACGAGATCATTGGACTCTGGATCAGCGGTTTTCAAAGGAGCTTATCCATCAGGAATTTGAGCTTCCCATTTAAGTTGATACACAGCATGGTAAAGGCGAGAAATATTGTTGGCTCATTTAAACCAGACGTGGTTGTTGGAGTGGGGGGATATGCCAGCGGCCCAATGCTGAAGGCTGCTGCTGGTAAAGGTGTTCCTACATTGATTCAGGAACAGAATTCTTTCGCGGGTGTAACCAACAGACTGCTTGCTAAAAACGTGGAGAAGATCTGCGTAGCATATGAAGGGATGGACAAGTTTTTTCCGGCTGATAAAATAATGCTCACAGGCAATCCAGTACGGAAGGACATTCTGGATTTGCAAGGCAAGGGAGATTTTGGAAGAAGTCATTTCGGATTGGATGAAAACCTCAAAACTGTGCTTGCCGTGGGAGGTAGTCTTGGAGCACGCTCCATCAATGAGGGAATGGGAGCAAGCCTTGATCTCTTCTTCGAAAGTGGATTTCAAGTCATTTGGCAAACGGGTTCTACCTATTATAAGGAAGCCAAACAAATGGCGGCAGACCCCGGGTATCAAGACAGAATAAAGGTCTTTGATTTTATCCGCCACATGGACTATGCCTATGCTGTTGCTGACGTAATTATTTCCCGTGCCGGCGCCATCGCCGTTTCAGAATTGTGCACCGTGGGGAAGCCTGTGATCCTAGTGCCATCACCCTATGTCGCGGAAGATCATCAAACAAAAAATGCCATGGCGCTTTTGGATAACAACGCTGCATTATTGGTCAGGGACAGTGATACAGTGTCTGATTTGGGCGAGGCTGCTGTCGGGCTGTTGAAGGATGCTGAGAGGTCCCGTGAGCTCTCTGAGCAGATCCTGAAATTGGCAAAGGTAGATGCGGCGGATGTGATTGCAGGGGAGATTTTAAAGATGACGCAATGAGTGGGGCGATGGACTTTAAAGCGTTCAAAAGCATATACTTTTTAGGTATAGGGGGCATTGGCATGAGCGCACTTGCCCGGTATTTTAATTCTATGGACATTCCCGTGGCTGGTTATGACCGGACTGAAACCAGGCTTACCAGGGCCCTGGTTGATGAGGGAATCAATGTCCATTATGATGACGTGATCGGGGAAATTCCGGCAACGTTTAAAAATGATAACTCCAGAGAGCAGACCCTGGTAATATACACGCCAGCCATGCCTGAGTCGAGTGCTGAACTGGGGTTTTTTAAGGACGGTGGATATCAGGTAGTGAAGCGGGCGGAAGTGCTGGGGATGATCGCCAGTGAGGGGGCATGCATTGCTGTTGCCGGCACGCATGGAAAGACCACTGTCACCTCAATGATCGCTCACATTATGAAATCTGCGGATGTGAGCAGCAACACCTTTTTAGGAGGCATATCGGCAAACTATGGTACGAACCACATTCAACATGGAGATGGTAAGCTGGTAATTGCCGAGGCCGATGAATATGACCGCTCCTTTCTGTTTCTCAATCCCAACACCGCTGTCATAACTTCTGTCGATGCTGACCATCTGGATATCTATGAAGACGTTTTGTCCATGATAGAGACCTATATTGACTTCACCAACAATGTCATCGATGGGGGCATTGTATTGCTCAGCGAAAGCGTACTTAAAATAATAGGAGAGCGGGTGAATCCTCACGCGGTGCTGATGACCTATTCTATCGAAGGGGCCACAGATTATGTCGCCACCGGGATCAATATTCTAGAAGGCTCTTATGCATTTGACGTGCGCACGCCAAACGGGGTTCTGAAGGCTGTTACATTAGCTATGGGAGGCAGGCACAATATTGAAAATGCCGTGGCGGCAATTGCGGTCGCTGATAATCACGGTGTGCCCCATGAGGAGATTAAAAACGCTTTGGATTTGTATGCTGGAGTCAAGCGGCGCTTTGAGGTAGTGCATAATTCAGGCCCTGTTATCTATATCGATGACTACGCTCATCATCCCAATGAGATCAGTTCGGCACTCAGTTCAATTAAAGAGCTGTATCCTGACAAGAAATTAACTGTTTTGTTTCAGCCTCATCTATACACACGTACACGGGATTTTGCAGAGGACTTTGGGAAGAGCCTTTCGATCGCTGATAGCCTGCTGCTGCTGGACATTTATCCGGCAAGGGAAGAACCCATTGAAGGAATTACCTCAGAGCTGATATTTGACCATGTTCAATCAGGTGACAAACTCTTATGCAACAAGAAAAATGCCATTGAAATGATAGATTTTGACAAGACCGATGTTCTGTTGACCCTGGGTGCTGGAGACATTGATCAGCTGGTAGAGCCAATTACCGAGCATATTAAATCATTGAATTAGCGTGTGAATGCAGCTGGCTTTATTAACATTTACCTGTTCAGAACTATCTGGTGAGACGCGTAACTTTTGAGTTAAATTGAGATAAAAGGACTTAGTAATTATTGAAACTACGGGGATGAAGAAAATACGATGGATCCAATCGAAATTGACCAGGCGGCTGTTCGCCACGGTTGGATGGATAGCGGCTGTTGCCTTGCTGTTCATGGCAATGGGATTTGCTGGAACAGTACAGAAGAACACGATCTGCGAGTCTATTGTGATTGACATAGACGTTTCTGATGATCGCTATTTTGTGGAGCGTGAGGATGTGCTCAACATGTTCAGGAGTGAGGGGGTAGAGATAATTGGCAAGCCTTTGTTTGCAATCGATCTGGAATTGCTGGAAGAGGTATTGTATAGCAATCCCTTCGTTGAGAATGCCCAGGTGTACTTTACGATTTCTGGCGTGCTTCAAATGGAGATCACTCAAAAGAAACCTGTAATAAGAATCCTCTCACAGCAGCTGGGTAATTTTTATTTGGATGAAAAGGGAGAACGCCTGCCGCTGTCGAAAAACTATTCTTCTCGGGTAATTGTGGCCAACGGACACATCAAAAACGACATGCTGGACGACCTGTTTTTGTTAGCAACTTTTGTTAATAAAAATCAATTCTGGAAATCCCAGGTACAGCAAATCTATGTAGCTTGGGCGCAAGAAATCCAGCTCATACCCAGAGTTGGAAGGCATAAAATCTTGCTTGGAGATGTCAGTGATTTGGACGAGAAATTCGACAATTTGCGGAATTTCTATAAGTATGGGCTGAACAATGTGGGATGGGATAAATACAAGTCAGTGGACTTGAGGTTCAAGGATCAGGTGGTTTGTAAAAAATATTAGCAGAGAAGACTTTTAATTGAAGATTAATGGAAAATCAGGATATTGTCGTTAGTCTCGACATAGGGACCACCAAGATAGTGGCGATTGTAGGACGCAAGAACGAGCATGGTAAAATTGAGATATTGGGTGTTGGAAAAACTCACTCACCGGGTGTTAAGCGCGGTATAGTAACCAATATTTCTGAGACCGCAGATGCTATTCAAATAGCTGTTGAAAAAGCTGAGAATGCATCGGGCCTCGAGATAAACCAGAAGGTTAATGTAGGGATAGCGGGGAAGCACATCAGTAGCATCCAGCATCGCGGCATACGAATGTGTGATGGGCCGGACGACATAATCACACAGGAAGATGTGGACCTGCTTATTGACGATATGCACAAGCTGGTAATGTTACCAGGCGAGAAAATTATTCACGTACTCCCGCAAGAGTATATCATCGATGGAGAGCAGGGTATCACTAAGCCTGTGGGGATGTCAGGTGTACGCCTGGAAGCCAACTTTCACATAATCACCGGACAGGAATCTGCCAAGAACAACATTATCAGGTGTGTTCAGAAAGTGGACCTGGATGTGTCGGATTTGGTATTAGAGCCTCTGGCTTCTGCTGAAGCTGTACTGAACAGTGAAGAAAAAGAGGGAGGTGTTGCACTGATCGATATCGGGGGTGGCACAACGGATATCGCGATCTTTTATGACAACATAATTCGCCATACAGCTGTAATCCCATTTGGGGGTAGTTCTATTACCGAAGACATCAAAGAGGGTTGTGCGATACTAAGAAAGCAAGCGGAGCAATTGAAAGTAAAGTTTGGTTCTGCACTGGCAGATCAAACCCAGGAAAATGAAATAGTGGCTATTCCAGGTATTGCAGGAGCTGATCCGAGGGAGATATCGGTGAAGAACCTATCATCTATCATACAGGCGCGGATGTCAGAGATTATGGAATATGCGGATCATGAGATCAAAAACTCCGGATACCATGATAAACTGATTGCTGGAATTGTGCTCACGGGAGGAGGCAGCCAGCTCAAGCACATCGCTCAGCTCTGTGAGTACATCACCGGTTTAAGAGCAAGGGTAGGGTATCCCAACCAGTTCCTGGCTCAGGGCGACATTGACGCTGTTACCAGCCCCCTATTCGCAACCAGTGTGGGCCTGGTGATCAAAGGATTTGAAACCATGGAGAAGGTACGCAGCCAGGGGAAAGGTCAGAAAGTGACTGGCCATTCCACTAAAAAACGGGGCAACTTTTTCGATTCATTCTTCAAAACAACCCAGGAGTTTTTTGAGGAAAAGGACGTGGATACTGATGAGCATAAATAATTGCAGTGAACTTAATACTAACCAAAATATAACATTATGCCTGGTAAACTAATGAACTTTGACCTGCCCAAGGGACAGTCGTCCATTATCAAGGTGATCGGTGTTGGCGGTGGTGGTTCTAACGCCGTAAATCATATGTTCAACGAAGGGATCAAAGGTGTTGATTTCGTAGTGTGCAATACGGATTCGCAAGACCTGGACAAGAGCCCTGTACCTCACAAGATCCAGCTGGGAGCCAGTCTCACCGAAGGGCTGGGTGCGGGGGGTGATCCTACTGTCGGTAAGAATTCCGCCCTGGAGAACATAGAGCAGATCAAGGAATTCCTGGAGTCTAACACCCAGATGGTTTTTGTAACCGCTGGAATGGGAGGTGGCACAGGAACCGGTGGTGCACCTGTTATTGCCAACATTGCCAAGGAAATGGGCATTCTTACAGTTGGTATTGTAACCATACCATTTACCAATGAAGGCCCTAAGCGGCGACAACAGGCAGAAGAGGGGCTCAAACGAATGCGGGAGGAAGTAGATGCTTTGGTTATCATCTGCAATGATAAACTGCGGGAGATGTATGGCAACCTGGCCTTGTCAACGGCGTTCCTGCAAGCGGATAATGTTTTGGCAACTGCCGCTAAAGGTATTGCGGAGATGATCTCTGTTCACGGTATGATCAACGTGGACTTCCGCGATGTAAGCACGGTCATGAAAGACTCTGGTGTAGCGATCATGGGCTCTGCTGTAGCTGAAGGCGATAATAGAGCTGTGAAGGCCGTTGAATTAGCCCTCGCTTCTCCTTTGCTTAATGACAATAAGATCACGGGTGCGCGGTACGTATTGCTCAACATCACAACAGGTAAGGAAGAGCCGTTATTAGACGAGATTACTGATATCAGTGATTACGTACAGCAAGAGGCGGGAAACATCGCCAACGTTATTATGGGAGTCGGTTCTGATGAGTCTCTTGAAGACGCATTGAGCGTAACCATTATTGCGGCGGGCTTTGAGACCAATCCGGACCTTGGGTTCATTGCATCCAATCAGCCCGAAAGAGTGGTACGCAACCTCAACGATCCAGGCCAGCCTACGATTGTCCATCAACTGGATGAGGCAGAAGGTGAGGCTACAGAAGAAGCACCCCCTGCTGAGGAGGAGAAGCCGGTGTTTCCACCGATTGTGCAGGCGAAGCCGGCAACGGAAGACAATGTGATTGAAAACACGCCGGAACGCAAAGTTTACGAGCTCAAAATGGACGATGATGATGAGGTTTCGGATGTGAAGCCGGAAGCGGAAGTGGAAGATGAGATGAAACTCGTGGTGAAGGGAAAAACCGCAGCAGAAGTTACAGACGACAAGGTGGAGGAAACTGAAGTGTCATCCGAAGCTGAGGTGAAGGCTGAAGCTGAAGAAGTTACCGAGGAGAATGAGGATGAGAACGAGAATGAGAACGATGACGAAGAAGTGACAGCCAATGAGGAGACTCCGAAGGCTCCCGCTAGCTTTTGGGACCAGCCGAAGGGAGACGATAATCCCAAAGCAAAAGAGGAAAAGCCAGCGAAGGACAAGCCCGTTGATGACGCAGAGTCTAAGAAAGAAGAGCCGGAGCAGGAATTGGATGAAGCTGCGGCCAGGAAAAAAGCTGAGCTCGACGCCATCCTGAATAAGTTTCCCACCCCTCCGGAGAAGGACAAGCCAAAATCGGAGGAGGACCAAACGCCGGAGGGTGAAGAAAAAGAGAAGACCCTTGCGAAGGAAGATACCTCTCCTGATAAGAAGTTGGAAGAACCCGCGCTGGAGGAGCAGGAAGTGGTTGGTAAAGCTGACGTTCCAAAGGATGAATCTGAAGAGGATCCTTCAGAGGAACCTGAGCCAGCAGATATGCCTGAATTTAAGCTAATGGGCAACACTGACGCAGATCAGGGTAAGGACAAAAATGAATTTGAAATTGAATTGAATCCTGATACAAGCTCAAGCCTCAGTAATACGGGTACACCCTTGAGCGAAATAGGAGATGATGATAGTGACCCATTGAGCAGTTCAAGCCTGGGTGGCGACGAAACGCTCAGCTCTTACTCAAGTCCCAATGCTATGGATCAGGATGAGAGAATTTCGAAGCTCAAGGAACTGAGCTATAAGCTTAGGACTCCATCAGGTGTCAGTGATCTGGAGAAGCAGCCGGCATACATGCGCAGAAACGTGGATCTCGACGATGTGCCGCATTCTTCCAAGTCAGAAGTGTCAAGATTTACCCTGAATGATTCAGAAGAAGGGGAGGACCAGATCGAGCTAAAGCCCGATAATCCCTTTCTTCATGACAATGTAGATTGACCTGAAGCGTTGATCAGGCGATCTTCTTAACGAGCTAGACCCTAACCCCAATTATGAGAATATCATCCACCTGCTCTGCGGGTGGCTCCGGTTGAGCTGGATTTGCCTTCCACTTCTCGATCTTGTCATCCAGCAGCTGTTTTTGTTCTAAAGCAGGCTTTTCACAGATTTTCATGAACATCTGTTTCTGCCTTTTGATCATGAACTTCTTGCCTTTCTTGCCGCCGAACTGGTCTTGATAGCCATCTGAGAATGCGTAGATCATATCGCCCTTTTCCAGGAGCACCTGGTGATGCGTATAGGGTTCCTGCTCGCCTTGAAATCCAACGGGTTGCTTGTCCGCATTGATCTGGTACATTTTCAGGCCCTCCTCCTCAAGAACAGGCTCCAGGTCTTCTCCATTGGCGTTAACCGCCTTGTTGCCCCTGCGGATAATCAATACCGGGTTGTTGGCCAGGGCGAGCTCCATGGCTGAAAAATCATCACTGCCATTTTTGGAGAGCGAGATGAGTGAGGCATCCATGCCGTCCTTCTGTTGGCCTATCTCTCCCGTTTGCTTGAGCGCCGATATAAACCCTGCCCTTACTTCATGGAATACATCTGATGGTTTGGTGATTCCTTTTTCATTCACCACTTCATTTAGCATAGATGCACCTATCATGCTCATAAATGCCCCAGGCACCCCGTGTCCGGTGCAATCCGCGGCCACGTATAGCACCCTGCCATTCTTTTCCGTCATCCAATAGAAGTCACCGCTTACAATATCCTTTGGCTTGAACAATACAAATGAATCGGGCAGGAGAGCCACTACCTCTTCTTCCCTGGGCATCATGGCCGCCTGTATGCCTTCAGCGTACCGTATGCTGTCGGTAATTTCTTCATTCTTTTCGCGAATTTGCTCTTCAGCGATCTTTAGCTCGGTAATGTCGTTGTACACCGTTACGATCTTATTTAGCTCGCCACCCTCCTCAAATACCGGCGTTATGGTGGAAGAGGTCCACATAAGTTCCCCGTTTTTGGTAATGTAGGAGGAATCATGAGAGTAGGATTTTTTCTCCCGTATGATCTCTTCCAGCACTTTTTCTATGTCCGGATTGGAGCTTATTTCACTGAGGGAACCGCCGAAGTGATCGATGAATTCCTGGTAATCGTATCCGATCATCCTTACAAACCCATCGTTGATCCACTCAATTTTACCTTCCCGGTCAGCAATGACCACCCCGGAGTCTGTTTTCTCTGCCACCAGTGACAACTTCGCCAGCTCCTCCTTCTGCCTTGTGATCTCATCGTTCTGCTCTTTTAACAGGGCGTTGGCTTTGTGCTTTTGGCGGTAACCTGTATAAATAAAGAAGGCCAGTGCAGCTACTAACAAGAGCCCCAATGCACCAGACCAGATGATGGTGTTCTGTTTGCCGAGCTCCGCTTCCTTGAGGGCATTGTCCTTGGAGATCAGCTCCAGCTCACGCTCTTTCTTTTCCGTTTCATAAATGGTTGTCAAGCGGGACTGTGCCTGTTCGGATTTTTCATTGAGAATGCTGTCCTTGATGGCAGTATATTTTTGGTGATACGCATAAGCTTCAGGATAATTGTTGTCGTGCGCATACAATACAGCAAGGTTCTTGTAGGCTCTCTTAACATCATTCTTGGAGCCTATTTCACGGGCAATGGCCAATGCCTGGTTGGTGTAGTCGATGGCTTTATCATAGTACTCTTTAATTGAATAGATCTCGCCTATGTTCAGGAGGCACCCGATCATTCCCTTTTTGTCATCAACCTCTTTTAATATCTGGTAAGCTTTGTAAAAACTTTCGGTGGCCTTCTCATAGTTTTCAAGGTAGAAATAAACTCCTCCTATGTTGTTTATGCTCTGTGCAATCAACCGCT
>JYMV01032520.1_pt1 | contig 12127 bp, 7 predicted proteins | sample 338911 | NCBI WGS metagenome assembly JYMV01 (sample SAMN03354496, study PRJNA234377) | hydrothermal vent metagenome | biome: Deep sea; feature: Hydrothermal plumes at the Eastern Lau Spreading Center, Western Pacific Ocean; material: Seawater | place: Tonga | collected 2009 | depth 2000 m m | reverse complement strand
AGCGGTCATAAGATTCAGAGTCTGAGGAGCTACGTAATAATCGGCGCGTTTGGTGACTCCATCGGCGGAAGACCCGGGCAGGCTTTCCACGGCAGCCCAATTCCCGGCCACCGAACGGATCGCTCTCAGTTTCTCTTGGGTTGCGGAGTCCGCTTGACTCAAGGCGGTGTGGCTGAGGTGATAAAGTTCCTCGGGTAGACTGCTTCGACCGGCTTCTATCGCTTTCGTCATGTCGCCCGAAAGAGCGGCGGGGAGTTCGCTGATCTGGTGTTGCAGCGCCGAAGTATTGCGCAGGCGAAACTCGGCCTGAGTCATCTCGCCATCGAGATAAATGGCTTTCAACTCACCGCCCGCATTATCCAGCGCCTCGCCGAGAGGCATGACCCCCTGGCTCACGGCCGGGGCTGGTCGACGAGTCTCTCCTGTGGGGAGCGGTCGAGGGGGAGTCTTTGTGGGGGAATCCTGAACTATGGAGTACGACTCATCAGGGTTTTTCAGATCGATGTATTGAAACTCGATCCGTCCTTCCGGGGAGTGAGACGTAGTCTCCATGGTGTCGCCGGTAATGCGAGTGTAATCGACCGAGCCGCCGCGGTTAGCTAAAACCTCACCCTTCTTGGGCTCTCCGGCGAAGTGAAAGTCGAGCGTTCGGTACTTGACGCGGCCCGGCTCGTCGGAAGCATCTTCGTCAAAGAGCTTGACACCGTCCTCGTAAGCCAGTCGGGCGTGATCCTCCACCGCTCGACGAACAGCACCATAGACGGTTTGTCGAGAAAGAGGAGTCTTCTCCCCATCGATCTCCGGCTTTTCTCCACGCAGGGCAGCACCCACGGTTTTCCGAGCGTGAGCCGGTACTCTTTGTAGAGCGCGTTGACTTAAAGGGACATCCACTCACGCAATAATACCAGAGAGAAGTTACAGTTTTGTGAAATTTCCGCAGAGTATTGGGGTGGGGTCTGGCTAAAGCTTATTCGTGAACAAAGTCACGGAGTTCTTGTCCCAGTCGACAACGATCTTGTCATTCAAACTGGCCCAGGGGCGTCCTGGAGGTTTATAGATCCCCGGACCTGCAATTGGAGGCGTTCCGTGGCTGTATGCGTGGACCAGAAATTCTGTCGTGGGGGACTGCTTGAAGATCCCCGACTTCGCCAGCTTCGATTCGATGGCAATCATTCTAGAGCTCCTTTCTCCGTCAGGAGCGAGTAGATTGCCGGATATAAGTCCGTTCGGCATCTGTCCATCCCGAACGCCCAGAGTATCTGCCTGCAAGAGGTCAGGATTGAAAAGAAGGTGTCCGCTGAGCTTAGCGTGATTGCCATACCTACTTAGCTTGACCTCGCCGCTCAGTGGAGCCTCGTCGTAGCCCCATTTCTCCGGGGCTGTCGCCTCCGCTTTTTCGGTAGCTTCGACCGGCTGCTCCTGTTTTTGAGCCGGTGAGGATTTCAGAGCGGAATGAGCCTCCGCTACCGGCCCGTTCTCCACCTTGCTCCTTCCGAAGAACCTGCTCAGCCACCCTCTCGGCCGGACGGCTGGAGAGTTTGTAGCCATCACCGTTTCCTGCTCCGGTTGGGCTTGGGGTTGAGGCTCAGGCCTCGGTTTGCGCACTTGGTCGAGGTCCGCCGAGTCCTTAACATAGCCCGAGATCTCCTGGTTCAGGCTTCTCAGTTTCTCGTACATCAAAGTGGCCATCTCGTTATTGCGCTGGTTCTCGAAACTATCTACGGGCTCAAGTTGCGGTGGCTGAATCACCCCCTCCTCTAGTTTGAAAGTGTGCTGATAGGCGAAACCGGGGGGCGTATGATAGATAGGCTGAAGTGCCATAGTGCGTAAACTCCTCGCTGCTTGCTGGTATCTGAAGTCTACGAGAACCCGGCTACCGCCCGGCTAAAATCGCCGAACGAATGTAACAACTGTGTAAAACTTCGCAGTCAGACCAAACCATCAGCGGGTCTTCTGTTTCGAACCGTTTCCCAAGCGCGAAGCGAGCTGCAACAAGAACCTTAGGGGTTGCGGGGGGAACGGTTCATGGCGATATCTTGCTCGAAGAGCTAGGTGGCCCGAACTTCGGCAGTAACCGGCTCAGTAATTGATCGTGAAATTATTCCGATTGGGCCCCTGCAAATTGTGCGGACGGTGATCGCACAATATGACGTTATGTCCGATGTTGGCACCTCTATTGAGTTGGACTATAATAACACCATGGAACACACCACTGTACCCGAGCCGCCCGGCTTCCGAGAGTTGCCCAAGGATCAGCAAGTCCTCTACATTCAGGCTCTTTGGGATAGCATCCAGGATGGGGATGATTCTGTTCCAGTTCTTGAATCGCAATTGAGAGTCGCGGAAGAGCGGCTTCGAGCACTTCGACAGAACCCCGGCTCGGCGGTTTGCGCTCGACAGATGCTGAAAGATGTAGCCAGCGCGAGCAGTTGAGACCCTACAAGCTCTTAGCAGAGCCCCGAGCTGCTCAAGACCTACTGAAAGCTTGCTTTTATTATGAGAGCCAGCGGAAGGATTTCCGTTCGGTATATTTTTTTCTGTTGATGCGGATCTTATCTCTGTTGTAGCTGTCTTGCACACCGCCAAAAATCCGGAAGATTGGAAGAAGCTTTAGATTTAGCCGTCATCAAATGGCGGAAAATCTGGCCCCTCATAGGTCTCCAAGTCCTGGAGGCCAGAAAGTTCGAGTCTTCCCGACTGTTGCTCAAACGCCGCCGTTACTGGGTTTGTAGTCCATGAGAAACTCGCTAAAGACCGGGAGAACCGATCGTGGCGAATGAGTTTCAGGTAGTTTGGGGAGTGTGAATTGGGTTGAGGGAGAGGGTGAAAGCTAGGTTTTATGGGGTTTCGTTCGGACTGACTTGCGTTCGATAGGTGAAGACTGAGATTGGCTTGAGTGGGTTGGCACACTTTTTGGCACACAAGACAGAGGAGGTAAAAACGCCGGTGTGGAGGTCCCATTAGAAGGCCAGAGAGAAAGTAGCCAATGTGCTGAGATTACAACTCGAGTCTTACAGACCCATAATCAACTGGTAGCCCTCCCAAAAGACCTCGAATTCGAGGTCTACATTGGCTCGTTTGCAGGCCTCAAGATATCCAGGACTTGTAGACTCGCAAAAAAGTTGCCGCCCGAGCTCCCTAGCTTCCTGCAATTTCGCGTGGCCCTTGTAACGGTCATTAAATTCTCGGCACGATTCCAGCTCATCTTCGGTTATCATCCCGGTGAGAATGTAACAATCGTAGGCGTGTTTCTCTGAGTTTGGCTTTGCCTGACCGGTTCCGCGTGTTTTAAGCCAGTCGCCCGCTGCCACTGTTTTCATCACGAGCCAGGAAAACGGATGAGGAACGTGCACGTGCAGTGTTGGTTCTTCGTTGACCAGAATCTTGATTGTCGATTCTTCGACGGCGAATGCTTCCGGAGTATGTCGACCGTGCAAATTGACATCCTTCGATCTACTCCCGACCCGCGGGGGCTTAAGTTTCAAATTCGGCTCGGAAGAAGTAGGCTCGCGAGCCAAAAGATCGACTTTGGCAAATCGATCAGGATATTCTTCACCTAAAGGCTTCTCGAATAAGAAGTGATTCGCTTTTGGCCTATAGTTTAGTGAATCGAGAAGCTCGCGAACACCCCGTTCTCTCTCTGGGTCCATAAAGAGTTCTAGCCTGAGAAAGAAGTCGAGATCCATCGTTGCCCTAACTTCAGGAATCGATTGCAGCAGCGTTTTCTTCCCCTTTACGTGTTGCCGCTTCAATTGTAGGCCGTAACCACCGCCGAGGATCAGACCTTCGGAGGCGGGAGACTTCAGTATATCTAGGAGATGGGGGTGTAGCGGGTTGTTTTTCACGGTGATTTTCTCTCCATCTCTCTTATAAGCCATGTTTTGATTTCAGATGCCGCTTGTCGCTCTCTTGGCCCACCGGTCGCCAACTCAAGCCACGTCTGAATCGGTGATGCCCAAACAACACCTTTGTCTATACGACAGTCGAAATAGACTTCATCGTCCGATGCCTCGAGTAACTGGATATTTGGAAAGACTTTCGAGGGTTTCACGGAAAGACGTTCTCGTGCCCAAGACAAATCGCGGACGTAGAGAGTGAGCTTTTCACTGGCTCCAAGCACACCGTATCGTGCTGCGGAATATGCCCCGGTAGCAACCGCCTGTATAGCGGTTGCGGTTTTCAGAGAGGACCAGAGTTCGTCCCCGGCTAGTGATGTCTTGCCAGTAAAAGCTTTTCCTCTCGGGCTTTCGTGATTTCGAAGTAACTCGTCCAAAAGTCTTTCTGGCTCCAGGAGCTTAAGTTTATGGTTCGCCTTAGAGACAAGCAGTTCTTGTTCAAGTACCTTCACTACTTTCGAGGCCGTTGAGAGTGTCAGTCGCCTATCCCGTTGCTTCCCTGGCCTGAGAGGAAGCCGAGCTTGGGCAAATTCACTCAATTCGGTCAACGATTCGAATTGGCTGCGTATTAAAAAACAGCGAGCAAAAATGGAACTACGTCCCCTAAAAACGTTTCTGAGTGGTTTTGACGATTTATAGAGGTTTGGTTGTCCTGTTCGCCATATCGCGAATTCTTTGCTAATAAGGCTTGCGTTTCCGCATAAATCGAGCCCACTAATGTTTTTTTCACTTAGTGTTGCAAGTTTTTCTTCGTCGAGGTAGGGTGCGACAACCATCGGATTCAATGGAGTTCGTTCTGCCGCCTTCTCAACTTTTAGAGCGGCGTCCTCCAGTGCTTTGGGCGTGTTTGATTTGCGGTACTCAAAGATATACGCAGAGTTGCGGCCCTCCCATTTGACGCTGATGATACCATCGCTATTTGCGGCCGGTGTGTTGGAATTTAGAATCACTTCGATGTCAAGCTTCAGCGGAAAATCAAAGAAATCCCGATTGAAAAAATTGGGGAGTTGCTCTTCAGAGGGGATACTTCTTAGTTTTGGGCGTGCCACGTTAGACTATTTCCCAGAAACAACGGATTTCCTAGACGAGAAAGGTATGGTTTTCTGGAAACTGACAAGAATTTCTCGATAATGAAGGTTTTCTTGATTGGGAAAGTTGGGGTTTTCAGGAAATCTCTACATTCTCACTCGCAGGTCTGTCGTGCTCTCCAGGCCGGGTGCGTGTCGAACGCAATCTTCGTTGTTACTCTCCGAGTAACTTTAATTTCCAGTCAGAAATTTTTTGAAGATTGCGTTCGACACGCACCCGGCCTGGACCCTTCAAGTCTCTATATTCTCTTGCTTTAAAACCCTAACAAACCCCGCCACTAGAGATAAGGTTACACTAGATTCGCCACTCAACACAATCGGAAGAAATTCTGGTGACGTAGAATCCGGCGACAAAGTCACCGAAACGTGTCTCCAACCCCCATCCTCGTCCCGAACCTTCTCACTCGAGTAAACTTTTACGGTATAGTGCCCACCATGCTCTGGATCGGAGATGTCGCGATGCTGAGCGAGCACAATCTTGCCCTCGCGCGACCCGGTCGGGTTGAGCTTCCAGAGGCACCAAGCACCATTGGGTATCCGTCGGTTCATGGACTCCCCGACGACCTGGGCGACGAAGAGGTCGGCCCGGGGTTTCTGTCCTGGAACAGATACCCAGTCGAACCGACCGGGATCGGTTTTGGCGAGGTGATATGGTTCGGCCTCACCGGAGGTGAAGTGACCGGCGGCGACTTTGAGGTCGAGAGCGGGGATGCAGTTTTCGAAGGGTTTGACGTCTTTAAGCGGGACACGCTTGAACGGTAGAACTTTACCAGCAGCCGCGCCCTGGTCGGGCTGGTCCTTGAGCTTGCCGTAGATGCGGTTCTGCATAAGCTCTCGCAGGACTCGGAACTTCTCTTCGTCGCCGAAGATGACGTTGAGAAAGTCGCCGAACTCTCCGTGATGTTCGAGCAGCGTATCCTCAAGCTTCGGCCCAAAGAAGATGCCGAAATTCGTCTTGTCGTTATACCTGGCAGCTTCCTGAACATCCGGGCTTTCGAGTAGGCTGTTCTCCGCCCCCTCAAGCGTGTTGTTGATATGCTCCGGCAGTTCCAAGCCAAAACGCTCGTTCAGAATGTCGATGATGGTCGACAACTTCTCTTTCTGAGCTTTGGCCTTCCCTGTGCCCGTCTCCGACGGCCCGGTGAGCTTTCCAGCCTCGCCTTCTTGCAGTCCGAGGTTGCCCTCCATCTCCTTCTTCAACCTGAGCGAGGCCAGAATTACATCCTCGCCCGGGTCCCACTGGTCGCCGCCCTCTTTCTTCGGGAGCTTGAGCAGCAGGAGGCGGCCGTAGGTGTAGAGCTTCTCCAACTCCAGGTCGTGGAACGGAACGATCTGGCCCAGGAAGCTGTAGAGGTTCTTGAAGGCTGTCAGCTTGCCGCGAAACTGCTCCTGTAGCTCTTGCCGCTCCTGGCCGTCTTCCCCCAGGGCCTTGAATCGGTCCACCGCCGGGTCCAACCAGGCGTTGAGCTTTTTGTGGTCCGAAAGCTCTTTGTCGTCTTGGAGCTTGAAGAAGACGGAAGCCAGGCCGTTGACCTCGGACGGTGTCCAAACGTGGTACTCCATTAGCTCATATTTCAGCTCGTAGAGTCTCTGCGGGTTTAGGTCTTCTCCCGTGGTCGTGACCTCGTAGAAGTCTTGAAAGCTTCGGAGTATCTCTTCCCTGTCGTTGACGAAGTCGAGAACAAAGGTGGCCTCTTTCCCCCTGTAACAACGGTTGAGGCGGGAGAGAGTCTGCACGGCCTGGATTCCCGACAGTCTCTTGTCGACATACATAGCAACCAGCAAGGGCTGGTCGAAGCCGGTTTGATATTTATTGGCGACGATCAGAAGTTTGTATTGGTCGGAGGCAAAGCTTGTGGGCAGTTCACTCTCTTTGATTCCCTTATTCATCTGGACTTCCGTGTAGGTGACGCCGGGAACTTCATCGTCTTTCACTTCCCCGGAAAAGGCGACCAGGCACTCGATACCCTTGTACCCCTTCTCCCGCAAGTAGCGGTCGAAGGCTAGCTTATACTTGACAGCTTGGAGCCGAGAGCCGGTGACCAGCATGGCTTTGGCGCGACCGTCCAGCTGATGGCTGACGCACTCTCGGAAGTGCTCGATAATGATCTCCGTCTTTTGGGCGATGTTGGTTGGGTGAAGATTGACGAAGCGGGTGAGCTTGGAGGAGGCCTTCTTCTTGTCGAGCTCCGGGTCATCGGCGATCTGCTTGGCCAGCTTGAAGAACCGCTTGTAGGTAACGTAACCCTTGAGAACGTCGAGAATGAAGCCTTCCTCGATGGCTTGCCGCATGGAGTACAGATGGAACGGTCTGGGGCGGTTCTCCTCATCTCGATGACCGAACATCTCAAGCGTCTTGAACTTGGGTGTAGCGGTGAAGGCAAAAGAGCAGATATTGGCCTGGTCGCCTCGAAAGAGGGCCGCTCGCATGGCGAGCTGGTCGGTGACCGTGAACTCCTCACCCCGCCTTTCGATCTCTTCAGCCAGCTTTTTAGCAACCTCGGAACTTGCCAGGGCCGCTTTAACAGCCACCGCCATCTCGCCGCTCTGAGAGCTGTGTGCCTCATCAACAATAATGGCGTATCGACGGTCTGGTATCTCGTCGATCTTATCCTGGATAAAGCCAAACTTGTGGATGGTTGAGATGATGATCGGAACGCCGGTTTTCAAGGCATCAGCCAGCTGGGCTGAGTTGTGGTCGATCTTCTGGACAACGCCCTTTTTATGATCGAACTGGTAGATGGTGTCCTGGAGCTGCCTGTCCAGCACCACCCGATCAGTGAGAACGATGACGGTGTTATAAACCTTCTGGTCGTTCTGGTCATGAAGATTGGAAAGCCGGTGGGCCAGCCAGGCGATGGAGTTCGACTTGCCGGAGCCGGCGGAATGTTGGATGAGATAGTTTTTCTCGGTCTTATGCTCGGCCGCCGAGGAGACAAGCTTTCGCACGCAGTCCCACTGGTGATAACGTGGAAAGATCAGGGTCTCGCGCTTCGTCTTCTTGCCCGTATTCGGGTCGACTTCGGTCTCTTGCTGCAGATGGATAAAACGGGCGATCAGGTCTAGCAAGCTGTGACGTTCCCAGACGCTCTCCCACAGATAGTGAGTGCGGTGCTTGCCCTCTACGGCCGGATTACCGGCACCGAATCCGTCGCCTCGGTTGAAGGGGAAGAAACGGGTGGAGCCCTTGGAGAGGCGAGTGGCGAACCACGCGGTATCGGTATCCACGGCGAAGTGAACCAGGGCTCTCTCTTTCCAACGGAAGATCGGGGCTTTGGGGTCCCGGTCTTCTTTGTACTGCTTCATGGCGTTGGCGGCGGTCTGGCTGGTGAGAGCGTTCTTTAGCTCGGCGGTGACCACAGGGACGCCGTTGAGGAACAAGACTAGGTCCAGTTCGTTCTCGTTGCTGGGGTCGTACTTGATTTGGCGGACGACGGTGAGCAAGTTGCGCTCGTAGCGTTCCCAGAGGGCGGGGTTGAGGTTGCTGCCCGGCTGAAAGTAGGCCAGGTCGAGGTGTTGGCCATAGAAGTCAAAGCCGTTGCGCAGCAGTTCAAGCGAGCCCCGCTTACTCATCATCCGGGCAAGCTCGGTGATGAACCGAGAGTGAAGCTCGTCGTGGTGGATAGTGCGCAGTTGTTCCCACTTCGGCTTTTGAGTTTCCTGGATGAAGTCAATAAGCGTCTGGGGAAGCAGGGCTTTCTCTCGATCGTACTCTTGCGGCGAGGCCGAGATGTAGCCGTTTTCAAGGAGATGCTGCTCGATGAGAGCTTCCAGCGTCTCTTCGGTGTGAATGCCCTTGGCCATCAGATGTTCTCCCCCTCGAAATCGTGTTGTATGGAGCGAGGCAGGATAGCCGCCAGTTGCCCGGGCGTGGGCAGAGCAGATTGTGGGTTCAGTGACCCCACAATTTGTGGGTAAGCTCGGTAAAGGTCTAAGTACCGGTAGAGCTGTCGCCAGTCCACACAACTAAGCTTGTGTTTGACCTGGTCACTCAGGCTCCGGTGAACATCTACGATAGAGCTCACCAGGTGAGGAAATGTGAGGGAATTGCTCATCCTTGGTCCTTAGCGGGGATTTCGAGTTGGCCTGTGAGGGCGCTTGCGGGACGTTGACGGGCTTCTCGAAGCCGGGCGTGCTCTATGCTTTGTATCAATTTCTTTTCCAGGACCTCGCGCGGGGGCAATTCCGTCAAGTAGTTCGCGACTCTGATGCTGCCATCATCCAACTCTAGCAATTCGATCTGCTCCTGGTTTTTGTCGGCACATAAAATGAGCCCGAGCGGTGGTTGTTCGCCGGGTCGGCGTTCGTGGCGATCAAGCCACCGCAGGTAAAGTTCCATCTGACCCTTGTCGCGAGCATCGAAGCGACCGAGTTTCAGTTCGACCGCCACCAGGGCTCTTAAGGCGCGGTGGAAGAAGAGAAGATCTAGGTAGAAATCATCGGGACCTATGGGCAGGCGCTTCTGACGTGCTACAAAGCTGAAACCTGAGCCCAACTCGAGAAGAAAGGTCTCGATTTCGCGAAGAATGGCAGCCTCAAGTTCGGATTCGCTGTAGTCGGCCGGCATCCCGAGGAAATCCAAGATGTAGGGGTCCTGAAACACCAGGTCTGGGGACATTTGGCCCTCCGAATCCAGATTTCCCAAGGTCTCTTCAATGACAGCAGTGGGGCGCTTGGCGAGGGCTGTGCGCTCGAAGAGCATGCCGTTGATCTTGGCTTTCAGAGTTCGCGTGCTCCAGCGTTCGAGGCAGCAAATCTGGATATAGAATTGGCGCTTTAAAGGGTCATCAATCACGATCAGCTCGCGCAAGTGGGTCCAGCTCAATTGTTGACGCAGTGCGTCAACAATCCTTTGGTCAGGGAACAGTTCGGCGAAAGTCATCATTCTGGAGAGGTTTGTTTTGTCGAACCCTCTTCCGAATTCAGCTGTCAAGGCTTTGGCCGCAGATTTGACCACCTCTTTGCCATACTCGGCTCGTTGTTCGTTCAAGAGTTCCGTGCGCAGGCGGTGGCCGACTTGCCAGTAGAGAGTCACCAACTCGCTGTTAACGATTTGGGCCACTCGGCCACGAACGGTCGAGATCAGGGAACTCAGTTCACCGATGAGAGTGCTCTGCTTGCTGGGAGCGGGCTCCGGCTTCATGAGGGCCTATCCTCGGTGGGAGTCGCCTCGTAGTCCTCGGCGGGGATTTCGAGCTGGCCGGTTACGGCGGCGGTGATTAGTGATTGGCGGTATTCCTTTAGTGCGATTACCTGCTCGCTGATCGCCCGCACAATCTGAACCCTCTTTTCTTCGGCTTCTCTCAGATACTTGGAAATCGCCCTTTGCTCCGATTCTGGCGGAACCAAAAGGTCATATTTGCGAAGATCGTCGACACGAAGTGAAGGCTGCATATGACTTGGTATACCAGCCCTTTCGTGTCGAAAGATCGTCTCCAACTGATAGTTCACAAAAGGTACGTCTATAATTACGCGAGGTATCATCACAAGACAGTTCTGCGAGAGGCTAAACTGCCCGCGCACTACCCTCGATGTCATTACCTTTGCGCCAACTGTTGTTGTAAATATCGCTTCTTTCAGATCATAGGCAAAAGAGTGTATCCTACCCATAACCCCCTCGTTTTCGGTCTGGCCGCTATAGACAGGGTAGGCTCCCGGGTTTTCCGCAATGTAGGTTGCCGTGAGTTCTTGCGCATTGCGTCCTTTTTCAAATCCAAAGTAGTACTTCAGTCGCTTCCGAACCCAATGCTCCGGAATCTCCCCTATCCAGGGAATGCCCGAATCTTTCATCGGCACGTTGGGGTTGAGGCCTTTGGTCACGGCCTGGTTGATAAGGGCCGACCGCTTCTCGGCCAGCAGTGCCAGGAGTTTCTCTTTCTTCTCGATCAGCGCGTCGATGGCGGCGGTCTTGCGGTCGAGGAAGTTGGCGATGGCTTTTTGAGTGGGCAGAGGGGGCGCCTCTACACGTAGTTGTCTGACGGTTTCCTGGCTTATGTTTGGTTGACCGCCGCCCTTAGCTAACTCGATAATCTGTTGTCGGGATGACCAGAGCCAGTAGAAGGTAAATTTGCTATCCAATGTTCTCGGCTCGGCCAGAACACAACATGCTTGATTAACGGATGCAGGCCTATTGAGGATACCGAGTTTGCCTATTGTCGCACCATAAAGCGCGATTACCAAGCTTTCGGCCGGATATACCTTAAGTGCAGAAAATCGCTGAACGGCTTCTTCTGTCACTGTCTTTGGTATCTCGATCACTTCTCCGTCAGTTAAGTCTCCAGTGTTGAGCCAAGGAACCTCCCCGCCATAGAATGATTCCTCGGAACTAGCTGGCGTCGTGCCAGAACCAATCAGGCCAAAAGCGTGCGATAGCTTATGAACGGACCAATCCTTTCTCGTTGAAATCGAATGACGTTGGCTTTGTTCACAAACTTTCAAGCAAGCACTCCTGCCAACATCCCTTGAATCTCACTCTCCAGGTCTCGAATCTCCGCCTCGATAACATCAAGCGGCCTGGGCGGCTCATAGACATAAAAGTGCCGGGTAAACGGAATCTCGTAACCGACCTTGGTCTTATCGTGGTCCACCCACGCATCCGGCACATGAGGCAGCACCTCTCGCGCCATATACTCGTCGATGTCTTCCTTCAGAGGCACGTTCTCGTAGTCGCGCAGGTCCGTATCGGGCTCCACCTCTCCCTTACTGTTGGTGCACAGTTCGGCCGTTTCATCTCGCTCCGAAAGAGCGCTGAGAATCGCCTTCCTCACAGAGCCCCCCAGCTTGATGCCTTTCGCCTTCACCTTCTTCTTCAAGACCTTCTCAAACTCGTCTCGACTCTTGTAGAGAACACTCTCGTCAAAGCTCCCCAGAATCTCCAAAACAGCAGCCTGCAGCGCCTTTCCTTCGGCGATCTCCTGCTCGCCTTTCTCGCCCTTCTTCTTGGTCTTCAGCAGGTTGCACCAGGCCGTCTCATTCTCAAGCCGCTCTGTCCGCTCGGGACTGGCCTGGAAATTCAGCCGAAGCGGACGTTCCACGGTAATGCGATGGAAGCCGAAGTCTTCGTTGTCGAAAATCTTCACCTGGTCGCCCGGAGTGAAGTCTGCATAAAGACGGGTGAGGAAAGCGATGTCGTCGTCTCCCAGC